>OIYW01000204.1_pt1 | contig 60066 bp, 35 predicted proteins | sample 1588351 | NCBI WGS metagenome assembly OIYW01 (sample SAMN03283268) | human gut metagenome | biome: human-associated habitat; material: feces | host: Homo sapiens | place: USA | collected 2013 | reverse complement strand
GGTCGGTTCCGCCTTTCGCTATATCTATATGTCGTGGGATTGCGAGGTTGTGGATTAATCGCGGGGGAGGGTTTCGCAGTCGTCTTTTGACGTTACTTGATCTTCTCCGAAAGCGTGGTTTCCAGATCCTTCAACGAACCGCTGAGATCGGCCTCCTTCGCGGCCTTTTGCAAATCGGACTGATCCAGGGTCGGCGAATCGATGTCGGACATCTTCGTATGAAGATCCTGAAGCTTTTCGTAATCGGCGGACCCATACTCGATATCGTTGAGATTCAGATCGGCCATCTGATCCACAATGTCCTTCTTCTTGCTGACGCTTTCCTGCATATCCGCGCCATACTCGGCATAGGACTTGACGGGAACCTTGGCCAGATCGCCGGCGTCGGCGGCACAGCTTTCGAGCGCCTTGGAAAGATCGCGATAGTACGAAGACATGTCGGCGGAGTCGAATTTCGGCAGCTTCGTGCAGGTATGCGTCATCTTCATGAGCGCGGGCATGGTCTGGGCCAGATCGTTCATGTACCTCTCGTATTTCGCACGGTCCTGCTCGAACGTCTCGTACTTCTCCTTGACGTCCTTGTCTTTCTTCACGGCCTTCATGGCAGCCAGCTTGTCGCTGTCCTGCTTGAAGGTCTTCAACTTCTTCTTGCCCTCGTCATAAGCGGAGGATGAATCGTTGTCCGTATTGCTGCGGCTGGCCGTACGGCATGGGTTGCGGCTGTCCGTATTGAGGCCCGCCCGGCTGTGGCTGACTGTAGTTTGGCGCCTGCGGCTGCGGAGGCTGGTTATACTGCGGTTGCCCATTCTGCGGTTGACCATACGGAGGAGTGTTCGCCATGTGAAAAGTCCTTCTTATCCTTTTTCCTTTTTTTTGAATGTCGAATCCGTGAACACGGAGGGAAACATCGACGTGTCCGTCTCTTTTGACGAGTTACAGCATAATATTTTGAGACGGAATATGCGAGCATCGTATTGCAGAATGAGTATCGTCAGACGGCATGGACGTCACCTTCCTACAATGGGAATATGAGTTTTCTACCTTACCCGCCGCCGCCCGAACCAGGGTGGTATGACGATGACGTCACGGTGATGGCGCAACCCACAGCCGAACCCGTCGACAATGCCGCCGATTCCTTGGAAACACGCGAACGGCTCGCCGCACAGAACGAGTCGGGCGACCACGATATGCAGGATGTTTCCGTTGCGAAGGGCGACGCTGCCGTTTCGGACGAGGACGATATCGACTGGGACGGCACCGTGCTTTCCGAAGCCTTCACCATGAAGCAGCCGAAGCACACGTACGTGCTGGACAACGAGCAGACCGGACAGCAGGTGATCGTGGATATGGGCGTGCTCCTTGGCCGCAAGCCTTCGGCCGAAGTGCCCGCCGGCGCCAAATCGGTCAAGCTGGAGGATCCGACGCGCACAATCTCACGCAACCATGCGGCGATCAGCTTCGACCAGGATGGCACGCTGTGGATAGAGGATTACGGTTCGCTCAACGGCACGTACATCATCCAAGACGATGTCGAAACCAAAGTGGAACACAAGCCGATGCAGCTGGAGGCGCCATGCACGGTGCGTATCGGCGACCAGTTCTTCCAATTCCGCAAACAGTGAGGGCGTTTGTCAGTGAAGACACGATTACGCTGACGGACTGCGTTGACGATTTGTGTTGACAGCGTCGGCGCGGACGGTTAGCGGTAAGACGATAAGGGGTTGTCACGGAGATTCCCGCGACAACCCCTTATGTTTCAAATGGTCTGATAATCGGCGTTAGCTCACTGCTGGCGCAGACGAATGGCCGCGTTGATGGCCGAATCGTTCAACTGGCCAAGCCAGGCAAGCAATTCCGGATAGATGTACGGATTGCGCGCAAGACACGGACGAAGCTCCGGCGCTTCGCTGGCGATACGGGCCATCAACATCTGATCGGTGGTGGTCATGGCCAGTTCCGCGGTGAACCCCGCGTCTGCCGGCGATTCCTGGGCCGCGGCATACTGCTGTTCGGCATACTGCTGTTCCGGCTCGTTCTGCGGCTGGCTCGATGAATAATCGGCCACTTCGGACAAATCGGCGGGATTCATGTATGGGTCGACATACTCGGTCGAAGCCTCGTTAGACGCCGCATAGGCAGCGTCCTGACCGTATTGCTGGTTCACCGGCTGCTCCGGCTGATACTGTTGTTCCTGCTGGAACTGTTCCACCACTGCCGGCTGATAATGCTGCTCCGGTTGGACCTGTTCGGCAACCGGTTCGGCCATTGGCTGGGCCGTCGGCTCGGCAATCAGATGCGGCTGCACGCCATTTTGCGGAACTGGCCAGCCCATCGCCACCAGCTGCTGGCGGGCGCGCTCATCGCCGAATTCGGCGACCCAACGCTTCAGACCCGGGTACGCTCGCGGATTGGCAACGACATTCGCACCGAATTCCGGATTCTCGTACGCGATTTTCGCCAGGAACACGGGATCGGCGTTCGGATCCTGCACGGCCGCCACCGCGGCATCGAAATCGACCATCATGATCTCCTTGTCTCGTGGTCTGTAACCATCTTATTGAATGACTCGTAACGTTTGCAACGTACCGTCCAGCGCATCGTCGATATCCTCGTCATCGCCAATCTTGCTGACGTTCCAATCCTCGTCGCACGGCATATCGGAACGCATGTCCACCACGATGACGGTGATGTTGTCGCGGCCGCCGGCGTTCAGCGCGGCATGTACCAGCATGTCCGCGGCCATCTGCGGGTCGGCGTACGCCGCCGCGATCTCGGCAAGCTGCTCACGGCCGATCTGCGCATGCAGCCCATCGGAACAGATGATGAACCGTCCGTCCGCACGCGCGGCGTACCAGTCAGGCTGGATGCCGGCAGGCGCGCCGACACATTGCGTGATGATGTTGCGTGGAATGCAACGGCTCGCCTCATCGGGCAGCATCTGCCCCGAATCGATGGCGTTCTGCCGTTCCGAATGGTCGCGGGTGATGCACGTCAGCGAATCCGCCAGCCACGCGCCATTGCCGTCGGCGCGCATATGGTACGTGCGGGAATCGCCCACATTGACGATGTAACACCGTTCGTCGGAACATATCGCGTCATCGCCGACACGCGTCGGCAGCAGCACGCCGCTGATGGTAGTGCCCGCAACGCCGCCGAGCTGCTCACCCAGACGGAGCACCTCCTGCTGGGCAAGGATCAGCGTTTCGTCAATCGCGTCAAGATCGCGCGTCGGCAGTTCGGCCAAACGCGCGAACCGTTCCGCAACATCGGAACTGGCCTGCTTGCCGCCCTTGCCGCCACCCATGCCGTCGCACACCACATACACGCCGTTGCCTGCGCAGGCGCTGTCCTGGTTATCTTTCCTACGCAAGCCGATATTGCTGTTCAGACCGACCTCAATATGTTTGACGTTCATGAGTCCCGCCCTTTCACACCGATTTTCCGCAAGCGGATTTTCCGGAAGTGGAACACGTCCGCAAGCGATAGTTTCGCCCGCCACCTGCGGAACGTCGGCAGCGAGCCGAGCATGAACTTTCGTTCTTCGGCGATGTCATGCCAGTAGCGTTCCGCATGCTCCTGCGTGACATCGCCTCCGGAGAAGGCCGCGTAATCAGCCTCCCTGCCCAGCGCGAGCAGTGTATCGGCTTCGAAGCCCATCTGTTCGGCGATGGCCTGCGCCTGCTCGTTTCTGGTGCCTTGGACGTCAAGGCCGCTTTGCCGGGCAAGCGCCGCGACCGCCTGCCATCCGGCAGCGACGCGTTGCGATGCGCTGCCATGCCTGCGAGCCCGAGCCAGGGCGATCGCCTTGATGGCGAGCAGCAGGCCGCAGACGATGAGCACCGTCCACAGAGGGCTGCCGTAGATGGCGACTTTTCTGACGATTCTGCCGAAACGCTGCCAGAACAGGCTCGTCGGCGTCTCGTCGGCCATGCTGCCGCCAAGCGACGTTTTGCCCTTGGCTTGGTTGTCGTCACGCAGCGGATCGGTAAGCGGCACCGGAGGCTGACGCACCAAGGTCTGCGGATTGGGCGGAGTGAGATTCTGGTTCTCGTCGGGAACCTTCGTTTCCTTCGGTGTCGGGTAGAACGCCACCCATCCGTAACCGTCCAGCTTGATCTCCACCCAAGCGGTCACATCGTTGCCGGTGAATTTCGTGGTGGTGGTTTTGCCATGCTTCTCGGTGCGGCTGTCACTGATCTCGCCCTCGTCGTTCTTCGGCAGGAAGCCCAGCACCACGCGGCTCGGCAGGCCGAGACTGCGGGCCATAAGCGCCATCGCGGAAGCGTATTGCTCGCTGTCTCCGACCATCGCACTGCCGGCGAGCAGCTGGTCGATGCGATAGTTGCCGTGACCGGCTCTGGACGGGTAATCGCCATTCAAACCATGGGAGAACCAGCCGGATTCCCTGAGCTTGTCGGCAAGAGCCTGCGCGGCTTCGCCGCCCTTGGACTGGCCGCCTGCAATCGCGGTGGCCAGCTTATCCACGCAATCGGGCACATCTTCCGCCTTGGGCTGGCTGATGGAGGAAGCATTCGCCTTGGCGATCTCCTTATCCGTCGGCGTCCGCGGAATGACGCCGGTTTCCGTATAGGACAATCCCGGAGAGGTGCGCGAAGGGTAGATCGCCGACATGGTGTCGGTGTTGTAGTAGAACGAATCGGCGTCCGACGATGTGGCGAACTTCACGCTGGAAGCCGCGCCGGCCATCGGCAGCCAATAGTCGCTCAAACCGTCATCGACCGTGAATTTCGCGGTGAACCGCTTGCCGGTGGCGTTGTTTGCGATGGAATCGCCCACACGATGGTAGTTGGAGGAATCCGAAGCCATGGTGGAATCGGACAGGTTCCACACATTGCCGTCGAAACGGTCCATAACCGCCAAACGCACCGTGGAACCGGCCGGCAGATCGTCGACGGTCAGCAGCACATCGTCCTTATGGTTCTTGATATACGAACGCATGCCGCTCAACGGGCTGGTGTAATCGTACGGGCTCAGCGGCGGATCATAATGGTCGCGCAGAATGGTGCGGTTTTGCCCGACCACCAAGCATCCGCCGATCGCCACAGCCGAAGCCAGCAGCACGATGACTACGGAACTGAGCCAACGGCCCAATTCCAACAGTTTCCAACGCGCGCTGACCCAAACCACCAGCACGACCGCCATAATCGTGCCGATCGCCATACGGTAGAAGCCGCTCGACGTGCCAAGCAGCGCGCAGATCGCGAGATTCGCCACGACGGGAACGACCGCGACCATCGTAAGCCGGCCATCCTCCGCAACCGCGAAGATACCGGCCAGCAGCGCGGCCCACAGGCAGATCGTCCACACGGCGAGCAGCGAGCCGTCGCCGGTGCCGGTCGGCGGGTCGATGGCCAGCAGGTATTTGAACGAGCCGAGCATTCGCATCCACCCCTGCGTCAACGTGCGCAGTGTGGGAATGACATGGGCGATGGTGGTGCCATTCAGGAAGATGACCGGGCCGACCACCAGCTGCGCACACGCCATGAACAGCATCTGCCACCACAGGCGCAACGCGGGAACGAGACCGGCAAGCGCCACGAGCGAGCCGATGATGGTGGCGGGGATTGCGGCGCTCGTCCAAGACAGGGCGGAGCCGTATACGTCGATGAGGTTGCTGGCTGCGGCGATGGTCAGCAGGGCGGCGACCGTGAGGCTTGCGTATTGCGCGGCGTGCGGCTGGTTGGTGTTGGGCATGGCTGGGGACTTGCCGCTGCGGGACATCCAGATGACGGAGTGGGTGGAGTCCGCCCATGAGCCGGTGCCTGTGCCGGTCGCCATGCCAGTGTTGGTGTTGGCGGAGTTGGTGCCTGTGCCGGTGAGGTTGCCGGTGAAATTGCCGGTGTTGGTGAATGTGGTGCTCATGCCAGCACCCCCATGATCATGGGGAGGTCGTTGAGGTCTCCCACGGTTGCCAAGGTGAAGTCGGAGTAGCGTTTGATGGCGCGCGGTTGGCCGGTTGCGGCTTGAAGCACCACGCAGGTTGCGGAGCGGGGGAGTGCGAGGACCATGTGTTTGATGTCGTCGATGGTTTTGAGCCTGCCGACGGTGAAGAAGTAGAAGGATGCGTCGGGGGCATGTTCGAGAGTGGTTTGCGCGAGGTTGGGATTGTCGTCGATGTCAGGGTCGATGCCGCTGCAGCCATCGAGAAATTCCGTGGCGTTGCGCGGAATGGCGTGCGTGGAACCGGCATGCGCGGTGACTGGCCGGTTCTGCTGCAGGCATTGCACGCCGATGGAGGCGTGGACGGATACGGCCAGTTCGAATTCCTGGGAATCGATGTAATCATCCGGGTTCACGCTGATGGTCAGAGCGGTGTCGGTACGGCGGGTGGCTTCGTATTGGCGGATCATAAGCGATCCGGTTTTCGCGGAGCTGAGCCAATGCACGTTGCGTACGTCATCGCCGGGCTCGTATTCGCGCAGGCCGTAGAAGTCGAGGTCGTCGTCGACGATTTCGCCGCTTGGCTGACCTTCCAAATCGCGTGGAATGCCGGCGTTCAGGGCGTTGAGCAGCACGGTCTGCGGATGAATGAACACGTTGATCTGGTCCACGAGTTTCTTTTCGTGGCGGATCAGACCGAACGGGTCGCCTTTGCGGATGGATAGCGGGCCGATGGGCAGCACCGCGCGGCTGACGGCGGTGAATTCCACAGTCGTCTGGCGTGACTGTCCTGCGGCGAGCATGGGAATGGCGAACCGTTCGTGGTTGTCTCCGATGGGCAGGTCGCCGCGCGCCGACGTGGTGGGGGTGCGGCCCGGATTGTCCACGCAGACGTCGACTTTCACCGTGTCTGACACCGTGACGCGTCTGCTGGACACGTCGATGGTGGCTTGGAACGAGGTGTTGCCAAGGGAAAGCATGACCGCCGCGGCCAGCATGACCGCGAACACCACCGCCATGGCCAGCAGCTCATGCCACCCCAGCAGGACGAACGCCACCAGCGAGGCGACGGCGAGCGCCGCCACCGCCCAGCCAAGCGGCGACACGTATGAGGTGGCCAGTCGCTTGATGCGATGTTTGAGGCGGCGTAGGGATCGTTGGATGGTCCGTCTGCGCTGCACTGTGTGCGAATGCCGCATTCCTTGACCTTTCGGATTGTGTGGTGCGTATGCCGGGGTGGATTGTGTTTCAGGCGTTGGTGCCCAGGGTTGGGGCCGGCACGTCTTCGAGGATCTGGCCGATCATCTGTTCGGGGGTGTTTCCGGCGAAGGTGGCTTCGGCGGTGAGGGTGATGCGGTGCGCGAGCACGGGTACGGCGAGGTTTTTGACGTCGTCGGGCACTACGTAGCCGCGGTTGTCGGAGGCGGCCCATACGCGCGCGCAGCGGGTCAAGGCGAGCGCGCCTCGCATGGAGGAGCCGACTTGGATGCGTTCGTTGTGGCGGGTGGCTTCCACCAGTCGCACGATGTATTCGAGGATCGCGTCGTCGAGATGCACGGTTTCGCTGATGTTGCGCATGCGCAGCACGTCTTCGCCGGTGAGCACCGGATGCACGGTGGCGGCGCGGTCGGTGACGTTGACCTGTTTCAGGATGTTGACGCTCACGTCGTGGTTTGGATAGCCGATGGTGGTTTTGATGAGGAAACGGTCCATCTGCGCTTCCGGCAGCTTGTAGGTGCCGAGCTGTTCGATCGGGTTCTGGGTGGCGATGACCATGAACGGCTGCGGCACCGGGTGGGTGACGCCGTCGACGGTGACCTTCTGCTCTTCCATGACTTCGAGCAGTGCGGACTGTGTTTTCGGTGAGGCGCGGTTGATTTCGTCGGCGAGCACGATGGACGCGAAGATCGGGCCTTCGCGGTATTCGAATTCGCCGCGCTTCTGGTCGTAGTAGGTGACGCCGACCACGTCGGACGGCAGCAGGTCCGGGGTGAACTGGATACGTTTGAACGACATGTCGATGGAGTTGGCAAGGCCTCGCGCCAGCTGGGTTTTGCCGGTGCCCGGGTTGTCTTCGAGCAGGATGTGCCCGCCGACCACCATGGCTGTGGCGCATTGGCGGATGGGTGCTTCCTTGCCGACCACGACCTGGGAGACGTTGTCTACGAGCTTGGCGAACTTCTCATGGAATTCGGTGATGTCTTTGCTGGGTGCGGTCATCATGGACGTGTCGACGACCGGCTGGGATTGTTTGACGGGCTGTACAGGCTGGCTGGGTTGGACGGGTTGGGTTGGCTGGACGGGCTGCTGCGCGGGCATTGCGACTGCCGGATTGGCGGCCGGTTGGCGAAGGTTCTGCGGCATCGGCTGACGGAACCGCGGCTGGTTCGGCGTTGCCGGGGCGGACTGTTGCGGCAACGCCGGTTGGGTGGTGCCGTGCGCGCTCAGCAGCGTGCCCTCCGGATCCTCATCGGCTTGCGGCTGTTCCGGCAGATTCGGCGTGTGGAACGCCGGCTGCTGCTGGCCGGGTTGGCTGGGAACGCTTGGATTATGGCCGATGGAACCCAGCTGGGTGGCGTCATCGAAATCGTTGCTCATGGGTTGCTCCTTGCTTGTTGTGTTGCTCGTGTGGATGGTTCGTTGTGTTTGCGATTGCTGTGATCGTCCGTTTCACCATCTGGCGTAGTAGGCCAGGCCGCGGATCCAAGGCTTGGATGCGCCGTCGACGGTGGACAGGGCGACGGAGGATGCCACAGGCCGGTCATTCCGCGTGGCCGCTTCGCCTTCCGTGGACGCGTCAGAATCCGATGGCTCCGACGGTTTTGATGGTTCTGAAGGTTCCGACGGTTCGGGTTTCGGCGTGGGAGCCTTGTACCTGTCATGGTCCAGCAGTGTGCCGCCATTGTCCTCGTTGTTGAGCGCGGTGTCGGTGCCCACCACCTTCGCCTTCCACGCGTAATCGGCTCCGGTCGGCAGCACATCCTTGACGTTCAGTTTGTCGGAGCCCAATACCCAGGCGACGTCATAGGATTTGCCGTCCGCGGTGAAGGTGATCACGGTTTTGCCGGGCTGGCCGTACATGTTCACCGATCCGCCGCTGACCTTGATGATGTTCGGATCATTGGCGTCCCACGTCAGCATCGGCGCCTTGACGGCGGCCTTCACCTTGCGGACGTATGCCGGATCGGCCCTGCCGGACTTGGAGGTGCTTGCCGCGCCATTGAAATGCTGCGTGACGGAACCCGAGGAACAGAACTGCCATTCCTTGAGCGGGAAATCGTGCGATCGTTCGGAAGCGCCGGCATGGTAGGAGCCGAGTCCGTCCGCGCTCACCGTGAACCCGTCGGCGTGGCCGTTCTCCTTCCAACTGACTACGCACACGTCGTCATGCCCCTTGACGCTGACCGATTCGGGCGCCTTCACCGCGTATTTCGGTGTGAAACGCACGGTCGAATCGTCACTGGTCGTTTTCTCCTTGCCGACCACCGCCGCCTTGATGGTGTATTCCCTGGTGTTGAGATCATGGTCCGGAATCTTGAAATCGTAGGATCCGGAACATCCGTCGATGCTTGCGCTGACATCTCCGGAAATCTCGACGGCCTTGCATCCCGCGTTGCGGGTGTTGCCCACGGATTCGACGGTGACGGTTCCCGTGGTGTCGTCGTTCGTCACGGAGATCTTCGGCGCATCGGGCTTGCCCCACGGCTTGACCGCGTCGGACGCCTTGGACGGTTGGCTCCAATTCACCTTGTTGTGGGCGCGTACCGTAGCCGTGTACGAGTCGCCGTCGGAAATCGCGTTGTTATCGAAAACAAAATCGATTCCGGTGGAATTTGTCGTCTGCTTGGACGGTGCGTTCCTGCCGGACAAAGTCACCTCGTAATTGTCCACCGACGAGAAATTGCCGTCCGGAGCCTTCCACGTGACGCTCACCGTGTTGCCCTTCACACTGGCCGTCACATCCGTCGGCGCATCAGGCAGCTTGTCCGGCGTGCCCTCGACGGCGTTGGAATCCTTGGACCAGCCGACCTCGTTCCTGGCCTGCACCTTGAACGAGTAGGTCTTGCCGTTCTTCAACCCGTCGATGAGACAGGAGGTCTTCTGCCCGCACGAGCGCTCGCCGGACGCGTCTCCGCCCCACATCACCTTGTATTCGGTGATCGGGCTGCCGTTCGCCGAACCGGCCGTCCAACTCAGATTCACGGCACCGTCCTGCGGGTCGCCGGACACTGCGGACAGCAGCGGCGCATCCGGCTTGTCCATCACCGAGACGCTGATGGTGCCGGTCACTTCGCGTTCCTTCGTCTTGGTGGCGTCGCGCGCGGTGATGATCACTTTGTTGGTGCTCGCGCCGATGTCGGAAGCCGCCCTGATGGACACCACGCCGTTGGATGGGCAATCCACCGTCAGCTTCGACGCGCCGTCGGACGTGCATCCGGTCACCGTCAGCGGAGTGTCGGGGAACGGATTGTACGCGTCGGACAGCAGATTCACCTGCTCGCTGGAACCGGCCTTGATTTTCACGGTCTTCTCGGTGACACGGGCGAGCGGCCTGTTGGACGCGGTGACGCGCACGGTCATACCGGCGCTCACCGTACCCTTCGCATATTTGATCGAGACGGGCACGCTCACCGTGGTGCCCGGCGTGGCCGTCTTGTCCGCGGACACGGTCAACGTGCCGGAGGGAGACACTCTGGCATCCACACTGCCGGAATTCACGCCGCCGGAATACGAGTACTGCTTCTCATCCTCGTACAGGCCCGACGCCGAATGGGTCAGCGCCGTCAGATCGATGGTAGTGGCCTTCTCACCGGCCACCACATCGACGGTGGAGGATGAGAACGTCGGCGGCGGAACCTCACGTCCGATCACCGTGATCGGAAGCGTGAGCACCGCCGAATTGACGATCTTCACCTTGTCGTTCTTGTCTCGCTTGCCGTCCACCGCGGTGAAGGTGATGGACGCGGGACCCGCGTAATCCTTCGGCGCGGTGAACCTCAACGTCTGGTCGTTGACGTACAGGTCGCCGTCCGCGGCCTTCGTGGCGCTCACCGAATCGGCGCCGTCCACATACGCGGTCTTGCCCGCGCCCACACGCACGTAGTCGGCGATGTTGATGGTGATGGTCTCACGCGCATTGACCTTCAACGCCGGCGCCTTCGGACGCAGAACCGGCGGAAACACGCCATATGCGGGCACTTGGATGAACGCGGTGGACGTGATGCCGTACGTCGTGTTCGTGACGGTGTACGGCACCGCGCGCGCCTCATCGGTCAGATCAACGGTGATGATGGTGGAATCCTTGCCGCCCTTGACATGCGCATGGTCGGTCGCGGAAGGATCCACGCCCACCTGAAGCTCGTCGGCGGTGCCGGACGGATTGGCAATCCACTGCGAAACGTCCACGTCCACGGATTTCTTGTCGATCGTGGCGGCGGCCGGAACACGGTAATCGTACGCGGTCGGCGGGTCGATGGCGGCGTTCTCGTCGACATTCACCGTCAACGTCGCCGAATCGGACAGGCCAGCCTTGTCCTTGACGGTGTAGACCACGTAATACGTGCCCGCCTGCTTCGGCGTGGTGAACGACAGCATGTTGTCAACGACCTGAATGCCGCCGATGCCTTGCGATTCCACGTCCTTGGACACGGTCAGATCAGTATTGTCCCCGGAAATGTCGTTCTGCGCCACCGGCACGGTGGCCGCGGTGTTCGGACGCAGCGTGATCTCGTCGTCGCGCGCGTATACACCCGAATCGGCTCCGGATTTGAACACGCCCACACGCACCTGCGCGGTGGCCCTCTGACCGGTCCAATCCTCCACGGCGTAGGAGAAGGTGTCCGTTCCGGACGAATCGGCATACGCCTCATACACCAGATACGTGGCGCCCACCTCGCTGATACGGCCCAGTTTCGGCGCTTTGTTGCCCAAGCCGAGCAGCTGCACGTCATCGCCGTCAGCGTCGATGCCGGTGAGCGTGATCGGAATCTGCACCTTCTGACCGGCCGCCACCTGCGCCTCGACGTCGGACGGTGTCGGAGCCGCCTTGTTGGACGCGTCCTTCTGATGCACGTTGATGGTGATGGTGGCCGAGGCCGCGTTGCCGAGATTGTCCTTCACCGTGTAGGTGACGGGGAAGGAGCCGGTTTGTCTGGTGGCCTGATAGCGCACGGTGTCGCCGGACGCGAACACCAGACCCTTGAACGTGTTCTTGTCATACTGCAAGTCGTTCTGCAGGCTCACCGTGGTGCCGTCGGAATACGTGACATGGTCGAGCACGTCCACGGACACGATGCCTTCGGTGCGCACCTGTGTGGTGATGTTCTCGGCCTTCGGCACGGAATTCGACGTGGTCAGCGCCGGCGGCTGCAGGACGATGATGCCGGTCGACGATCCGGCCGCGTTGGCCACGGTGTAGGAGATCCGCACCGGCTCGGTAGGCACCTGACGCGCGGTGATATAGACGCGCTTGTTGCTCACCACACCGGTTTTGATGCCGCTTTGCGCGTCCGCGGTGACGCTGGTCACCGACAGCACGCCGCCCATCGGGTCGACGTCGTTGGCAAGCGGCTCCACGATCGCGGTATTGTCCGCACCTAGCAGCGCCACGTCGTTCGCCGCGATTGGCTTGGCGGCGTCTCCGGCCACCGCCTGCACCTCCACACGAGCCAGACCGGTCGACGGAATGGAACCCTGCGTGATGGTGTACGGCACATAGTAGGTGCCGGGATTGGAGGCGGTGAACGTGATCGACATGTCGGTGGCGTTCATGGTGGTGGCCGCGCCGGACGGCGTCTCCACCGCGGTCAATTCGGCCGGTTCGACGGACGTGCCGTGCACGTACGGTTTGAGCGCGATGGTGGTGCGGGTGTCGGGCGTGGTCTGTTTGACCACGGGGTCGATGACCGCGCCCAGCGTGTTCGCCGGCTTCACGGAGAAGTAGATCATGCCGATGCCGGTCTGCTGGCCGTCGGACACCGTGACCTCGATGCCCGCCCTGCCGGACGACATCGAACCGGCGTTGAAGACCAATTGTCCGTCGGCTCGCGTGGACACCGTCACCTGATCGGTGTTCTGCGGCGATGCCGACACCAAGGTCAGCGGATCGCCGTCGGGGTCGGAGAAGCTGCCCAACGCGTTCGCGGTGTACGAAGCACCCTGCTCCACGTCGATTTCCGGCGGAGTGTCGCTCTGCAGCGGCGCATGGTCGTCGCCGCCGGCCAGCGTGAGCGACACGGTGGCGCTGGACGTCTGCCCGCGCCCGTCGGAAATCTCATAGCTGAAGGACACGTTGCCCGCGGCGGCACCGGAGGCGTCGAGCTGCAGATACCGGCCGTCATACACGGGGGAGACGGTGATGTTCGCGCCATCCGGAGCGCTCACCGACGTGATGCGCAGCACAGAACAGTCGGTCTGCTCGTCGTTGCGCAACACGTCGAGAATCTGCTGCGATCCCACGCGCGCGCCGAACGAATCGTCCACGGCCTTGATCTGCCCCGACTGCGCCGAACAGTTCTTGCTGAAATTATGCTGGTTGTTGGCGCTGTCGTTGTTCTGCTGCTGTTGCTTCGACTGTTTGGTCTCCACCTTGTTCCACTGGATTTTGATGACCTTGGTGGACTCCTGCGGATTCCACACATTGCCGTTGACCACGTCGTTGAGCACCACCAGACGATGGTTGGTGCGGAACACGAGCTGCGAGGTGGGATTGACATCTTCCAACGAGGAAAACTGTGCGTCCTTGTCGTTCGCCGCGCACACCCTGATGTAATTGTTGGCCTTCTGCGCCCACGCGGCGAACACGCAGCCATTGGTGGACACCGGCTGCGCGGCATCGCCCTTGCCGGCATTCGGCAGCTGCGTGACCTTTTTACTACCCAAATCGACCATGGCGATGCCCCGCGGCGTGGAAACCGCCACCCAGCCAGTCTGCCTGCCATCCGTGGACGGCGCCTGCAACGTCGCCTGATCCTGCAGGCCGATATCCGCGCTGCCCTTCGGCCAGAACACCTTGCCGGCACCGGCTGCGACCGGCGTCTTGCCGACCACGGTGAACGATTCGACATTCGTGGCGCCCTTGATCGTCGCATCCTTGCCGGGCGTTCCCTGAGGCCCGTCGACACTGAGCACCGCGCCGTCGGACGCGCGATAGCCGTAGACGACACCGTCATGCGTCACCGCGATACGGCCACCCGACCCCAGCTTCATCTTCGGCGAATCGGTGGTCGGATTCATGGATTTCACATCATCTGCTGACCCGACCCACACATTGCCCGTCTTGACGTTGATGAACGCCGCGGTGTTGCCTCCGACGACGGTCCGCATATCCGATTTGATGGTGGTGTTGCCGCTTTCGCTGACGGTGGAGGCCTCGATGTTGCTGGCCTTCGTACCTTCGGAGATCACGGTGGAGCCATCATGCTGGGCCACGTCGAACCGGGCCGCAGTGGAGGCGACGCCCGCATCGGCGTCCCGGTTGCGCACGTTGAAACGGGCGGCCTTGCGGTCCTTGAGCGAAGTGACCCACACGGTGCCATCGTCGAGCTGCACGTGACGTTGCGTCACCGAACTGACGATGACGGCCCCGGCGACGATGCCCAGCAACAGCAGCAGCATGACGATCGGCGTGATCCACCGGCGACTGCCGGAAGGCAGCAGCTTGCGCAGCATCGACCCGAATCGCAACTGCCGTTCGTACGATTGCGCCGACTGGTTCTCGGCGTTCCTATGCTTGCTCATCGACTGGCTCTTCCCTGATTGTGCCCAAACTTTGCTTGACCGCGCATCCAACCGCATGCGCCTACCTGTTTGCCCGCATGCATGCCGGGCTGTATTGGTTCGTATCGGTTCATGTCACCCGCATCCGGCCGCAAACTCACGGCTTGGCCGCGCACGCGATCATGGGATTCTCGGACATCTGCCGGTCCGCGCGAACCAGACTCACCTGCACGCACGTCTGCGCGCCGTCGGCCGGATCGATTTCGATACTCGTCGACTCCGTGGTGGTGCCCTGCGCGTTCGGGTCGGTTCCCGAATCGCCGACCAGCGACCACGCGTACGAATCGCCATCCTTCGGCGAAGGATTGACCCACGTGAACCGCACTTTGCCGTCGGCGGTGTATTCGCCCGTAAGATCCTGCACGCTCGGCACACTGCCCGACGTGATCGCCGAATCGGGATCGTCCTCGGCATGGTTCTGGGCGCCATGGTTCTGCACCTGCACCTTGCTGTTGTCGGAAGCCGCATCCATATTCGGCATGACGACGGTGACGAACGCCAACGCCATCACGACCACGGCGGCCGCCGCCGCAACCGTGACGGCCAACGGCTTCACCCACCGGGCATGCTGTTTCGCAACCGGGGCGGACTGGTCGAATGCGGAAGTCTGCGCGTACATGTTCTGCGGATAATCCGGCACACCCTCGACGGTGGTCTGCGCGGCACGGCCATACAAGGCCTGTTGCACGCGCTGCATGTCGCGCGCGAACTCCAACGCGGAATAGTAACGATCCTTGGGCGTACGGCTCAAGGCCTTACGCAACACCCGTTCCACTTCGACCGGCACGTCGGGACGGTTGAGCTTGGGCAGCGGATTGTTGAGAATGACGGACTTGAGCCGTTCGGCCCGCACCTGCCGTTGGGAATCGCCCAGCACATCGGCGTAGAAATACTCGTACGGCGATTGGCCGATCAGCATGGCGAACAGCGTGGCGCCAAGCGAATAGATATCGGACGATTCATTGCCGCCACCGCCTTGGGCAAGCACCTCCGGCGCGGCCCACGCGATGGTGAAGCCGACACCCGGACGCCCATAGACGGTCCCGGCGATGCCGAAATCGGCGAGCATGGGCATATTGTGCGCGTTGATGAGAATATTGCTGGGCTTGATGTCTCGATGGATGATGCCTTTGCGATGCGCGGTGAACAGCGCGCTCGCCAGATCGATGCCGACGGTGAGCATCTGGTCGGCGGTGAGACGGCCATGCTCGAGGAACGTCTTGTAATTGCCGCCCGGAGCGTATTCGAACACGGTGTAGCCGCGCCCGTTGACGGTCACGCCGTTCTCATAGACGGAAAGAATGTAGGGGTGTGTGGAGATCTGCCCCATGAAATTCGCTTCGGAACGGAAGCGGACCGCGGCACGTGGGTCGAGCGTGTTCTTGCTGATTTTGATGGCCACCTGACGGGCCGGGGAAAGCTGCTGGTACAGGTACACGTCGGCTTCGGAACCGGAGCCCAGCCGTTTGATCAGTGTGTAGCCGGGAATCTGAGGGGGAATGCTCCTTGAGGCTTCCATGCTTCCTCTTTCTTGTAGTTCCTGCCCGGTTCCGTGCGTTGCGTCTATGCTTCGACCGTACTCGTCGTCATGGGCAGGCCGTCTGTTCGCTGTTGAACCTTCCCGGGCTGCGCCGCTAGTCAATCTTATTGGTGGCGGTGTCCGAAAAACTTTGTAGAGGGTATCGATGTCCATATATAAAGATGGCGGTGTCCACGATGACGTTTTCAGGACGGCTTCGGACGATGATATGCGATTCGTGGCCGGACCGTTCGGCTAAGCTGGGGAGACATGATGGATGTGGACGATCTCGATGACGCGACATTGGTTGCGGGGGTACCCCGCAGCGGCAAGACCCGGTTCGCGCTTGACATGCTGGTCGCCGCGATGAAGCGGCATGGCGACGCGTACGCCGTGATGACGGTCTCCGGCAGACAGGTGGCCGACCGGCTCGGCGACACCGTGATCCGCGAACTGTCCGCGATCTCGCAGGCACGCCCCGTCACCACCCTGCCAGCCGTCGCGTTTCGCATCATGACCGCCGTGCGATCGCATGCCGGACAACCCCTGCCGAAACTGCTCAACGGGGCCGAACAGGACGTGGTCATCCGCCGCGTGCTCGCCAGGCATGCCGAACATGCCGAGCACGGCGACGAATGCTCCACCTGCGCGCTATTGCGCACCTACTTCGTGGTCGCCGACTGGTCGGGCATGGTGGTGGACGACGCCACCGACGCCTTCGCCAACCAGCTGCGCGACATGCTTGCCCGCATGAACGAGATCGGCGCGAAACCGGAACTCGAAGACATGCTGATCGCCCGCGCTGCCGACGAGCACGGCACGCTCGACGAACGACGCGAACGACTGCGCGTGCAATGGCGGCTCGCCTTCGCGCTGCGCGCCGAATACAACCAGGCCATCAACGAGGCATATCCGGACCAATACCGTCTCGACGCCTCGCAGCTCATGATCGACGCCGCGGCCGCCGTGAACGAAGCCAAAACGTCCGACCTGCCGAAACTCGTCATCGTCGACGATTTCCAGGACGCCACACTCGCCGGCTTCGACTTTCTCACCGCATTGCGCAACCGTGGCGTGCGACTGTTGCTCGTCGGCAACCCCGACGAGGCGGTGCAGACGTTCCGCGGATCGTACCCTGAATATTTGTTCAACATGGCGCAATCGCGATTGGGCGCGCGACTGGTACGGCTGGAACCGTCCCATATGGCCGAAGGCACGGACCTGGCCGCGGTGGCGAGCCGCGTGAGCCTGACCATCGCCAGCACGGAATCGACCGACGACGCGCTGGCGAACCGCCCCGGCAAAATGCCGGCCATCGCCATACCGGAGACGCACGACGGCAGTCTTGAAGCCGCGATGTACCGTTCCACCGTCGAAGAACTCGACGACGTGGTGTGGAAAATCAAAACCGAACATCTCGAACACGGCCGCGACTGGAACGACATGGCCGTGATCGCCCACGACAACGCCACCGTGCGCACGTTCGGCGAACGGCTACGCGCCGACGGCGTGCCCGTACGCTATTCGAGCGTGACCCACCCCCTCAAGGACGAACCGTTCGTGCAGGGCCTGTTCTCCATGATCGAACTGGCCGAACTGAAACGGCAAGGCATCGCCACCTCGTCCATGAACCTCGACACGGCCGGCGCATACGTGCGCTCACGCGTCGCATCAATCATGAACTCGCCGCTGATCACCACCCCCGGCGAACGTCCGGCTCGGCTGTGCGTGGTCGAATCGGCGATGAACGCGCTCGGCTCGCTGGCCACGGTTTTGCATGACGATACAGCCGATCCGACCACGTCCGACACGTCCGGACGCGCGCTGCTGCCACAGCTGATCGACGATTGGAACGATTACGTCGAAGCCTTCCACACCGCACGCGCGGCGGCATCGGCGTCGGACGCGGAAAACGCTGCCGGCATGGGCCTGCCGGCAATCGACACCGACGACCGGCTGATGACGGGAGAGCGTGCCGCTGAGGATGCGGACGAACCATCCTTCGGCATGAACGCGCTGTACATCCTGCTATTGGAAGGCGACACTGACCGCGTGCTCGACGCGATCGCCTCCGTACTGGGCCGCAAAGACCCCCAAGCGCAAGCCTTCGCACGCCTGTGGAAAGCGCTCGACGATACCCTGCGGTCGGAGGCACGCCTGACATCCCACGAACCGCAATACGTGCTCGACTGTGCATGGCAGGCGTTCGGCAAAGCCGAAATCTGGCAGAAAACGGCGTTGCGCAACAACGCCGAAGGCCGCGCGGCCAACGACCGGCTCGACACCGCGATGCGCCTGTTCAGCTACGCGTCCGGCGGCGAATCGAACGGCGTGACGGCAGCGCACACCATCGACGCGTTCATCGAACAGGTCCGCGCGCTCGCCATCGAAGCCGACTCCCTGGCGCACACCGCGCCGATCGATCAGGCCGTGACGCTCGCCACGCCCGCCGGAGCTGCCGGAAAACATTGGAAACTAGTATTCATGCCTGCGCTCCAACAAGGCCAATGGCCGAACCTCGCGCCGCGCAACACCTTGTTCGGCGGGGAGGAGCTCGCCGACATCATGCTGCATGGACGACTGTCCGACGACATCGTCACCTCCGCAGGCCGCGAAAACGCGCAGCTCGCCGCGGTGCTCGCCTCCGAACAGAAAAGCCTCCTTGTGGCGCTCACCCGCGCCGATGAGCGCGTGACGGTAAGCGCGGTCTTCAACGAAGACCATGTGCCGTCCGACTTCCTCTACGGCTACTTGCCGGAATGGTTCGACCGCGACCGGGATGCCGATGCGGAAACATGCGTGTACACGGCGGTCGGCGAGGCCGGCGAATACGCGGGACTGGAAGCCGACCCGCGTGGCCTGGTCGCCGCCGCGCGAAGCGTGCTGGCCCATGTGCCGGCCGATTCCCCCCAAGCGCGCGATGCCGCGCAAGCCTTGGCGTTGTTGGCATCGCATGGCATCGTCGCCGCGAATCCCGACAATTGGGCGTTCCTTACGGAACATGCGGGAGCCGACGATATGACGGAAATCGACGGCAAGATGGAATCTGACGGGAAAACGGAGCATGCCGACAAGGCGAAGCTTATCGAACAACCGGAATCCATCGAAAAAACGGACGGCCAATCCGACGTGGTCACCCTTTCTCCATCCGCCGTGGACAGTTTGTGGGCGTGCCCGGTGTGCTGGATGCTGGAGAACCGTTTCGCCGGCCCACGCATGGGCAGCGCGGCCACCAGCTTCGGCTCGCTCATCCACGCCGTCGCGCAACAGGCCACCGAAGCCGGCCTCGACCTGCCCCAAAACCACACCGCGGTAAGCGACGAGGACAACATCGACGAAATCACCCAATGGATGATCAGCCGATACAAGACCCTACGTGGCGACCTCAACGCCATCGACGACCCCGAGGAACGGTACAAGGCGCTCGGCAAGGACGCGAAGGCGTCGGTCGCATTGCGCAACATCGCCACATATTTCGTCAAGTCGAACCGTACTGGATACCCGTCGAACAACACCGAAACCATCACCGTGGGAACATTGGACCATGCCGAAGCGGAACGGCAGTTCGCCGCGCGATTCGACTTCGACGACATCCTCGACGCCTACAACGCCATCGACGGCAACGCTCCGATCTCCCGCGACGAACTCATCGCCATCATGGGCGCGCTCGTCGACGGCTGGCCGGAAACCGGCATGAGCGACCGGCTCACCGTACGCCTGTCGGGCAGAATCGACCGTCTTGAACACCGCCGTACCGCAGACGGCCGCGAACAGGTACGGCTGATCGACTACAAAACCGGCAAAGTGCCGAACGGACGCTCCCTGTTCAGCGACCTGCAGCTCGTCTGCTACCAGCTGGGCCTCGCCTTCCCGGAACACGGCGGAAAACGCGGCGCGCAGGCGATCGCAGCCATGCCGGACATCACCCAAAGCGCCCTGTTCCACGTCATGGAATACGCGGCACCCGCGCCACGCAAAGGGCAAGGCGACGAAGCGTACCACCAGCAGGCGCTGTTCGCCGGCGGAAGCATCAACGCGGGCGATTTCATACCCCGCAAATACGTGCCCAAAATGGCCAGCGTCTTCACCAGCGGCCTCGACGACGTCGAACGGCCGGCGCAGGTCAGCGAAGAACATTGGAAGCAACTTCTGGAATCGCGGTCGAAGATGACGGTATGGTCGCTGACCATGATCTCCCGCGTCTTCTATGCGGCCGCGGCGAGCCGGGCCACCCGCATCACCGCGCGTCCGACCGTGGAACACGTCGGATACTGTAGAACGTACGGCAGTGGGGTCTGCCCGGCCTGCCAAGGCGAGCAGAACACCGTATTCGAAAGGACCGTGGCATGAACGGGAGTAACGGTATGAACGGAAGCATATCAACGAACGGGGCCACAGCAAAGGGCGATGCGATGGGCACTGTGCCGGCCGCCACGCCGAAATTCACCGACAGTCCGGAACAGGCCGCCGTCATCCAAGCCCCCTCATACGAGGACGTGGTCGTGGTGGCGGGCGCCGGCTCCGGCAAAACCTACACCATGACCCGCCGCATCATCACCCTCATCGACCAGGGCATCAGTCCCGAGAAGATTCTGGGCCTGACCTTCACACGCAAAGCCGCCTCCGAACTGCTTTCGCGCGTCTCCGCTGCCGTGACACGCAACCAAGCCGGACGCGGTACACGCGTCGCCTTCCTCAAACCGGAAGTCTCCACCTATGACGCGTTCTTCCAAACCATCGTGCGCCAATACGGCCTGCTCGTCGGCTTCGACCAAAACACGCAGCCATTGAGCGAAGCCGGAGCGCTGCAGCTCATCCACACCGTGCTCGACAAGCACATGGACCAGCTCATGGCCTTCGACCAAGGCGGCGACGAACTCGGCAAATTCTCCACCATCGCCGGCAACGTGTTCACCCTATCCAACGCCATCGCAGGAGCCATGATCGGCAGCGACTGCACCAGCTTCGACGAAGCCGTGGAACGCGTGCGCGCATGGGATAAGGCGTTCATGGCGCAAGTGGCCAAAGCGCTTGAAGACGAGGACGTTCCCGATGACGAGCCGAAAGTGGGCAAGGCTCCGAAACAGAAGAAAAAGGAATCCGACACCGCCTTCGAAACCCGCATGCGCGAATACCGCGCCCAATGCCACCAACTCTGCGTCTACAAGACCGCGCAATTGGCCGGCACGGCCCGCAAACGCGACCTGCTACTCGACCTCGTGGCCGACTACCACGCCGAAAAACGCGCCCTCAACATGGCCGAATTCAGCGACTTCACCATCGCCGCATTCCAACTCGTCACCCGATTCCCCTCCATCGGAGCCACCTACCGCAAACGCTACACGCACGTGCTGCTCGACGAATACCAAGACACCTCCACCACGCAGGCGGCCCTCCTGACCGCACTGTTCCACGCCGATTCCACCCATCGCAGCGCGGTGAACGCCGTCGGCGACCCCTTCCAATCGATCTACGCATGGCGAGGAGCCAGCCCAGGCGCATTCCGCATGCTGCAACACGACTTCGGCCACAGCATCACCGACAAGCCCTACACGCTGACCGTCACCCGACGTAACTCGCGCATGGTGCTCGAAGCGGCCAACAATCTGACGAAACCATTGCGCCTGCCCGCCAGACGTCGCGGCAGCTCGCTTATGCGCGAAGTGGACGTGCCCCCGCTCGCCAACATCGACAATGCCCCCGAAGGTACGCTCGGCGTGCTCGGCTACGCCACATTCGGCCAGGAAATCGACGCCATCGTACGCTTCGCCAAACAAGCGATCGCACTGCACACGCCAACCGAAAACGAGCTCGCCGACGGAGCCAAAGACAACCGTCCGCACGTGGCGCTCCTGTTCCGCTCCAAAACGCAGATGCCAGCCTACGAGGACGCACTGGAACAAGCCGGCCTCACCACACTCGTCGTCGGCCAGGCCGCACTCCTGGAACGTCCCGAAATCAAAGACATCCTCGCCCTGCTGCACGTCGTATGCGACCACACCGACAGCGCCGCGCTCATGCGGCTGCTCGCCACACCACGATTCGGCCTGTCCGCCGACGATCTGCAGGCGCTCGCCGGCATCGCCGAACGGCTCAACACCGCGCAACGCTACCGCGCGCTCGTGTCGGCCGGCATCGTGGAGGCGGATGCGAATCCGTCCGACGCCGACATCCGCGCCACCGTGCGCGTCTACCGCGACCAAGTGCCCAACGCCGTCTTCCTGATCGACGTGCTGCTGCGCGGCGATCTGCGGCACCTCGTCGACGGCGTATTGAGCCGTACGGGAGCCGCGAGCGTCATCCACGCCGGTCGCGTCATCCAACAGGTGCAGCGCACGGCCGGTCATCCGTTGCCGGAAGTGGTACGCACGGCCATCACCGCGCTCGGACTGGACATCGACCTGCTGCTCGCCGAACGGATGCGGCATCCGGATGCCGGCAATCGTGCCACATCGCATGCCGCTTCGTCACTCGACGCGATGCTGTCTCTGGTGGACACCTACTTGCAGGAAATCGCCGCGCAGGGCACGCCAAGCCTGCGCGCGTTCATCTCGTGGGTGGATTCGCTGCGTGACGCGTCCGACGACAACGCCACCGCACCAGATACCCCCGTCGATGTGGTGCTCATGACCGTGCACCAGTCGAAAGGCCTGGAATGGGACGCCGTGGCCGTGGTCGGCATGCGCGACGGCACCTTCCCGTCCAGTCAAGGCGACCACCTGAGCGTCAAAACGGACGAAGACCATCCGGGCGGTCGGCGCGACGGCGTATGGGAGCCGCCGGAATACTTCGAAAAAGCCCACACTTGGCTGGAAGACCCGTCCGCGGTGCCGGTTCCGGTGCGCGCCGACGCGGATATCCTGCCACGATTCCCGCACGACGCGCCCATCGGGGGCAATCCCGTGGAATCGCTCGACGGATTGGACGATGCGGAAGTAATCGACGACGAGGTGTTCGGCACCTTGCGAACCATGGCCGTCGACGATATGGAAGGAATGGATCCGGCAAGCCTGTACCTGACGCAACAGGAGGAATACGGCCGCCGACTGCACGCCGACGAACGCCGTCTCGCCTACGTGGCGTTGACGCGCGCCCGCTACGAGGCGCTGCTCGTATACAGCGGATGCAACGAGACGAGCCGCGACTCCCGCCTGGCGGAGGGAAAGAAAAGCGCCGCGCCGTCGAATTTCTGGCTGGAGACGCGCGATTCGATGAACGGAATCGTCACCGCGGTACGCGAACCGGACAACCTGTCCGACGATGTGGACGGCTCCCCGCACACGCTGGGACTTGACCTGCCCGACGGCTATTTCGTAGGCGAACACGCCCGCGATTTCGAGAATGCCGTGGTGGGCGATGCGTGGAACACGCCGCTCGAACCGGTCTCGGACGACCATACTTTGCCTTGGCCGTGCGATCTGAGCGCCGATGTCGCCGACAGGCTGCATGCCGCGGCCGAACAGGTACGTGCCGTCGAATCCGACGAACCGAATATCGCTGAATCCACGGGAACGCAGGGCGACGTTGCCGATGAATCCGCCACGCCATCGCCGGAAACCGGAAACTCACTGCTGCGTCTCGCCAAACTGCTCGTCGCCGACGAACATCTCATGCCGGAACCGGACGTGGCTGACGCAGGCGAATCGCAGGACGCCTTCGACGAGGCCGTGCGTGCCAAAGGCGAACGTATCCTTGCTGCCGGCCGCCAAAACGTCACCTCGCTGCAAGCGCGCGCCGGCTCCATGGGCGAGCGTGACTCCCGCGCCTACTGGCGTGGTCTGGTCCGTCCGATTCCGCACGTTGCCTCGCCGGCGGCACAGCTCGGCACGCGGTTCCACGCATGGGCTGAGCGTTTCATCATGGCGGATGCGGACGTCGACGGCATCGGCGGTACGGAAGGTGCTGCCGGTATGGCCGCGCAGTCGCGTGCGGAACTGATCGCATTGATAGGTGATACGCAAGTCGACGCGGACAACGGCGGCGTGCAATCGCAGGACGCACCATCGCAGGACGCCCAATTGCGAGACGAACGGAAACTGGCCGCTTGGCAGCGTCGTCTCGTCGCTTCGCCGTGGGCAAAACGACGTCCAGCATGGGCGGAACGCCAGCTCGTCGTCGACATGCCCCAGCTCGGCACCATCGTCAACGGCAAACTCGACGCGGTGTTCTTCGGCGGTCTCGACGAAACGGACGAGACGAAACGCTACACCGTGGTCGATTGGAAAACCGGCGTAAAACCACGCAAACCGGACGAAATCAAGGAGAAGCTCGCACAGCTTGACCTGTACCGCCTGCTGCTCGCGGCGATGGAAGGGGTGCCGTTGGATGCAATCGACGCCTGTCTCTACTATGTGAGTGAGCCTCACGAGGCCGATCGGGAGCTTGACGCCCTCGACAAAACAGAAGAAGAGATCCTTGCCGAGTTGAGCTACGGAATTCCGCAGCAATCCGACAACGACTAGTGCCGGTGCGCAATGGCTCCTTGACCGAAGAAAGCGGGGGAGCGGCGCTTTCCGGCCTGCCTGCGGGAGAAACCGCTATGCAGGCAGCGTTGTGGAGGAACGCCGCTACCCTCGTGCAGCATGTGTGGGCGGGCGCACATGCCGGACGCAACAACAGTTAAGGAGTGTTTGATATGGCTGCGAACAGCGCAACCGCAATCCCGAACGCCGGCATGGGTGCCGGAACAAACAACGCATCGGCAATCGTCTTCCGTCCCATCGTCTGGGGCGATCTGGACGCGGTGGTCGACCTGTTCGACCGTACCTGGCCGCAGGATGTGGACAAGGTCGGCGCGGACATGTCGCGGCTGATCTCCCGATATTTCGTGCTGCACTACCTGCTGCCGACCACGTTCGCCAACGGCGCGTTCGCCGCCGACGGCACACTCGCGGGCGTCACGTTCATCCGCGTCGCCGGCGAGGCGCCGCAGCTCGACGAAATCGAAGTCGGCGAGGAAATGAAGGCCTTGGAACGCCGCATCGACGCCGATCCGGAGGCCGCCAAGCATATGGCGGCGCTGAAATCCGGCTTCTCGGTGGAACTCGATCTGGAACGCGAAGGGCGCGCCAACGAAACCACCATGGGCGAGCTGGAACTGTTCATCGTCAACCCCGACGTGCGCGGCCACGGTGTGGGCGGGCAGCTTTGGAGACGCATGCAGGAGCATTTCGCCGCATGGGACGTGCCCGCGTTCTACCTGCACACCGATTCCGACTGCGACGTGAGCTTCTACGACCACAAGGGGTTGGACTGCATCGCGCACCGCACGGCAAGCGAGACGGTCGCCCGGCTCGGCGGCAGCGCCGACGGCGAAGTGCCGCCACTGTTCGACGACATGTTCATCTACCGGGGAAAGGTGACGGCGTGACGAGCGCGAAACCGCAATCGCAATCGCACGAACCGCACGAATCGCAGAAAACGCAATCGCCATACGCGCAGCTTTTCCGCATTCCCGGCACGAAGGCGTTCTGCGTGTCCGGAGCCATCGCGCGACTGCCGATGTCCATGATGGGCCTCGGTATCGTGCTCGCGCTCAACCACATGTACGACAATTGGACGATCGCCGGCGTGATGAGCGCCGCGTACGTGCTCGCCACCGCCGCGGTCACGCCGCTGTACGCGCGCCTGTTCGACCGGTTCGGCCAGCGCAAGGTCGGTCCGGTGATCCTGACGGTGCAGATCATCGTCATGCTGGGCTTCGCGTTCGCCGCGCTGATGCGCGTGCCGATTCCGCTGCTGTTCGTGCTTGCCGTGGTCATGGGCATGACGCAGTTCTCGTTCGGCGCGCTTGTGCGCACCCGTTGGGCGTACGTGCTCGACCGCGCCGGCAAGGAGGACCTGCTCAACACCGCGTACGCGCTCGAATCCGCCATCGACGAGATCGTGTTCATCTTCGGGCCGATTCTGGCGGCTTTCCTGGCCGCGTCCGTGCATCCCGTATCACAGCTGTTCGTGCCGACCCTCGCCTGCGCGTTCGGCGGTGCAGTGTTCTTCGCATTGCGTGACACTCAACCGCCGGTATTGCGCGAAATCACGGTCGTCGCGGCCGATGCCGACGATGCTGACGTGCGATTGGCGGCCGGCGGTGCCGCTGCGAACGGTACTGCTGGTACCGCTGCTTCCGCGAATCGTTTCGACCTCGACCGGCTCAAGACGGACGGCCGCGACCGCAACAAGCGCAATGTGCTCACCTATGCGGGCGTGCTGCCGCTCCTCGCCGTGTTCATCGTGTTCAACATGGCGTTCACCGCGTTCGACACGTCCATGACCGCCGTCATGAAATCGCTGCACCTCGACTCCGTGCTCGGCGTGCAGCTGGCCATGCTGGCCGTCGGCTCCTGCATGGGCGCGCTGGTCTTCGGCTCGCGCGAGCTCAGAGGCTCCCGTTGGCGTCACATGATCATGTTCCTCGCGTTGATGACCGTCGGCTTCGTGGTGATCCACCTGTGCCAGGGCAACCTGATCGTCATGGGACTGGTGGAGATCCTCACCGGCCTGACCATTTCGCCGGTATTCGCCTCCGGCAACCTCCTCGTCAAGGAGACCGTGCCCGAGGAATCGCTCACCGAAGGCCTGTCCTGGGTGAGCACCGCCGGCACGATGGGCGCGTCGTTCGGCTCCATGATCACCGGCATCGTGCTCGACCATTTCAATCCAAGCGCGGGATTGAGCCTGCCCGCCGTGTTCGTGGGCTGTTCGATTCCGTTCGCGCTGATCGGCTGGCTGCTGGCGCGTCGCCGCGGCTGACCGACGTTCGATCGTCAAGCGTCATAGCCGCCTGCCTCCGCGTCGAAGCGTCTCTTTAGATTCGTAAGTGGAACACGTTATGGACGTGGGCGCGTGATTCAAAAACATGTGTGAAAACGCATGCGATTATGCTCGCGGCAAGCGCGCACGGCAAACGTACGACATGCGCAACATGCGCGTCCGCGAAAGCATCAAGGAGCTGCAATGATCAAGGTTTCCGTAGTCGGCGCCAAGGGCCGTATGGGCTCGCACGTGGTCGACGCCGTCGATTCCGCCGCCGACACCGAACTCGCGCTCGCGCTCGACGCAGGCGACGACCTGGCCGCCATCACCCCCGAAAACACCGACGTCGTGGTGGAGTTCACCGTGCCGAGCGTGTCGCTGGGCAATGTGCTCGCCCTCGTCAAGCAGGGCGTCGACGTGGTGGTCGGCACCACCGGCTGGACCGAAGAGAAACTCGACCAGGTGCGTGCCGCGCTCGCAGCAGCTCCGCGTAAGGGCCAGAGCGTGTTCATCGCGCCGAACTTCGCCATTTCCGCGGTGCTCGCCGACCATTTCGCAAAGGTCGCGGCACCGTACTTCGAATCCGCCGAAGTCATCGAACTGCACCACCCGACCAAGGTGGACGCCCCGTCCGGCACCGCTTTCCATACCGCGCAGGGCATCGCCGAAGCGCGCAAGGCGGCCGGTCTCGGCCCGGTTCCGGACGCCACCGAAACCGACGGCGGTTCCCGAGGCCAGGTGGTGGACGGCATCCACGTGCACGCTGTGCGTCTTCGCGGCCTCAACGCCCACGAGGAGGTGCTGTTCGGCAACTCCGGCGAACAGCTGACCATCCGCGCCGACAGCTTCGACCGCATCTCCTTCATGCCGGGCGTGCTGCTGGCCGTGCGCAAGGTCTCCACCGGAACCTACCCGGGTCTGACCGTCGGCCTCGACCACTTCCTCGACCTGTAACCGTAATTCTTTTTTCAAACTGCCGACGGGTGCATGTGTCTTCCGTCGGCAGTTTTTTTTATGGCGGATCTGTTCCGATTATTTGGCAAGGCGTGCGATGGCGGCGCTGACTTCCGCCAGCTTTTCGTCGGCGACGGTACCGCCCTCCGCCGCGGCTTTGGCGACGCAATGGTGCAGATGGTCGTCGAGCAGCAGTAGCGCCACCGACTTCAGCGCGCTGTCCGCTGCGGAAATCTGCGTCAGAATGTCGATGCAGTATTCGCCGTTTTCCGTCATCTGCCGAATGCCGCGCACCTGCCCTTCGATGCGATTCAATCGTGCGATGATCCTCTTCTGGTCGCTTGCGTACCCGTGTTGTGTGGCGTTCATATCGTCCTCCTCGCTGCGCTGAAAATTTTATCTACGGCTGAAGTTTGCTCGTCCCTCTTGCCAATATACCCTATAGGGGTATATTGTGATGGTGTTTGCCGAAATCGAAAGCCAATTACGGACGGAAGGCGGCTGGAATATGCACATCGCAATCGCGCTTATTATGGCGCTGCTCGTCACGGCGGGCGTGCTGTGGTTCTTCTTCGCACCGCGCAAAGCATATCGTGCGCCGTTGCGCGACGGCGTGCAGGAAGCGGTCGTCGAAGTCAAAGGCGGGTACAGCCCAGCCGTCATCGAAGCCGAAGCGGGCATGCCGTTGCGGCTGATCTTCGATCGCAAGGAAGACGGCGAATGCTCGTCGCATGTCGTGTTCTCCGATTTCGGGGTCGATCTTGCGTTGCCCGCCTTCCGCACGACCACGCTGACGCTTCATCCCGACCAGCCGGGCGAGTATCCCTTCGCATGCGGTATGAACATGCTGCACGGCACGTTGCGCATACTGCCGGGAAAGCATGCAAGTGTCGGTGCCGCCGCCGGTTCCGCGGTTGGTTCCGTCGGCGCCAGTATGTCCGATTCCGGCGATTCGGACATTCGCGCGACTGCTGACGGTGCCCACGCATCCGGTTCCGCGGAAACAGGCGTGCAATGCGCGCAAAAAGGCGCCGTCCAAACGTCCGGTTCGGGTGATTCGGGCAAATCGCGCGGATCGGAATCGGAAATTCGCGCCCTCATCACCCGTCTTATCGTGGCGGCCGTCTGCACGATTCCGGTATTCGGCTCCACCATGCTCATGCTGTATCCGATGCCGAACTGGCTGCAATTCCTGCTGATGCTGCCGATTGTCGGCTATGCGGCATTGCCGATTTTCCGCAGCGGTTTCGCCGCGATCGCCCACCGTTCGCCGGAGATGAACGCGCTCGTCAGCCTTGGTGCGCTGGCCGCATTCGCCTACTCCTGCGTGGTCACCTTCGCACCGAACGTCCTGCCCGAGAACGCGCGCGAACCGTATTTCGAAGCGGTCGGTGTGGTCGTCACGCTTATGCTTGTCGGCCAGCTGCTCGAAGCGCGCGCCCGCAAAGGCACCGGTGAAGCCATGCGCGCATTGGCGGGTCTGCAACCGAAAACCGCCCGCGTGGTGCGAGACGGCAAGGAAACCAGCATCGCCATCGATGACGTGCGCGTCGGCGACATCATCGCCATCCGTCCCGGCGAGCAGCTGCCGGTCGACGGCATCGTCATATCCGGCACCTCCACCGTGGATGAGTCGATGATCACCGGCGAAGCCATGCCGGTCGCCAAAACCGAGGGCAGCGAAGTGACGGGTGCCACCATCAACGGTGGTGGCTCGCTGCGCTACCGCGCCACGAAAGTCGGCAAGGACACCGTGCTCGCGCAGATCATCGGCATGGTGGCCGCCGCACAAAGCTCGAAAGCCCCCGTGCAACGATTGGCGGACCGTATCTCCGGCGTTTTCGTGCCGGCCGTGGTACTCATCGCCGTATGGTCGTGCGCGCTGTGGTTCGCGTTCGGCCCCGAACCGCGTGTCACGCACGCGCTGGTTGCCGCGGTGTCGGTGCTGCTGATCGCCTGCCCGTGCGCGCTCGGACTGGCGACTCCGTTGTCGGTGACGATCTCGACTGGCCGCGCGGCTCGCATGGGGGTGCTGGTCCGTTCCGCCGAAGCGTTGGAAACATGCGGCAAAGTCAATGCCGTTGTATTGGATAAGACCGGCACGATCACCGCCGGCAAACCCACCCTTACCGATGTGCTGCCGTTGGGTGTGTGGCATCGGCGTCCTGATGATTTGCTGACGATTGTCGCCGCCGCCGAACGTGATTCCGAGCATCCGCTCGCTGTCGCGATCGTCGCGACCGCCGCGGAACATGTCGATGCCGCGGATGCCGTGCAAGCCGCCGATTTCCAGGCGATTGCCGGCCGTGGAGTCACCGCGCGCGTCACCTTCCGCGGTCTGCCGCACACCGTCGCCGTCGGCAACACCGACCTGATCGACGACCTTGACGTCGACATGCCCGACGTTACGTCCGATACTTCCGAAATTGCCTCCGAGACCATCCACGATACGAACCTCGACGCCATCATCGCCGACATGGAACTCCTGTCGCAGCAAGGCAAAACGCCGATCCTGGCGGCCATCGACGGCCGTCTCGCCGGCATCGTCGCCGTCGCCGACGTGCCGGAAGCCGACTCGCGCCAAGCCATCGAACTGCTCCGCAAACGTGGCGTCGAAGCCGTCATGCTCACGGGAGACAATCCGACCACCGCACGCGCCATCGCAAGCCAGGTCGGTATCGACGAACGTCATGTGATCGCCGGCGTGCGGCCGGAACGCAAGGCCGACGAAATCGCAAAACTCCAATCGCAAGGCTATATGGTGGCGATGGTCGGCGACGGCATCAACGACGCGCCCGCCCTCGCTCGCGCCGACGTCGGATTCGCCATCGGCACCGGCACCGACGTGGCCATCCAATCCGCCGACGTGACACTGATGGGCGGATCGCTGATGGGACTCGTGCACGCGCTCGACCTGACGCATGCCGCCATGCGCAACATCGCGCAAAACCTCGGCTTCGCACTCGGCTACAACAGCATCGGCATCGCGATCGCGGCCGGCGTGCTGTATCCGTTCACCGGAACGCTGCTGAATCCGATGATCGCCGGCGCCGCGATGGCGTTCTCGTCGTTGTGCGTGGTGACGAACGCAAGCCGGCTGCGCCTGTTCGATCCGGACGCGGAGGCGGCGAAAAACAAGACGTATCGGGTACGCAAGCCCGATCCGAGCAAAAATAATGGCAACCAGCGCAGTCGGAAAGGAACGATCATGGGACTGTTCAGCGATCACAAGGCCAAGAAGGAAGCCGAGAACATGGGCGCGATGGGCGCCGGACACTGCTGCGGCGGTCATGACGGCCACGGCATGGCTTCGAATATGGGCGATTCCGCGGCGAACGTTGCGAAGGATCCGGTTTGCGGCATGAGCGTCGATCCGGCCACCGCGGCCGCGACCCGCGAATACGGCGGCGTCACCTACTACTTCTGCAACCCCGGTTGCGCCGACAAGTTCGCCCAGAACCCGGCCGCCTACCTGGGCTGAGACCTGATTCTCGTCCGTCCCCAATCTGCCGACATCGAATGACATCCGGCCGTCGGCGGGTTGGGGATTTTTGTTGAATGGTTGATTTACGGATTCCGATTCACGGACGAACGATAAGATTCCCCTCCCGCACTCCGGAGAGCGCGTCCCGCCCCGCTACAAACGTGCGCATGACGACGCCGTTAAGCGTCATGCCATCGCAGGCGCAGATCGGATTGCGGCTTTCCAAAGCGGTAGCATCCACAACAAACCGTTCGTACGGGCGAATAATCGCCAAATCGGCCCGCAATACCGGCGTTATATCGCCACGATCGTCAAGTCCCACAAGCCGTGCGGTGTTGCACGACATCCACCGCACGACGTCGGCCAAACTCAAGCCGCGCCGCATCGCACCCGTCAACACCGCGCGGAATCCGACCTGCAGACTGGAAACGCCACCCCACGCGGTGGCGAGCGTACCGGCTTTCATATCCGCGCTGGCCGGGGAATGATCGGTGACGACACCATCCAACGTGCCGTCGGCAAGCCCCGCCCATAGCGCGTCCTGCTCATGCAGATCACGAATCGGCGGACAGCATTTGAACGCGGTGGCGTTGTCGGGAATATGGTCGCAATCCAACGTGAGGTAATGCGGGCAGGTCTCCGCGCTGACCGGCAGTCCTTTGGTCTTCGCCCGCCGCAGCACGTCCACGCTCAGACCGCTGGACACGTGCAGAATATGCGTGCGGCAGCCGGTGCGTGCCACCAGCCGTACGATCTTGCGCGCCGCGTTCGCCTCGCATTCGGCCGGGCGTGACGCCTCGAAACTGCGATAGGACGCATCCACGTGCCCGTCATACCGCATCAAATCGTCCGGATCCTCCGCATGGCAGACCAACAGTCCGCCGAACGAAGCGATTTCGCGCATCGCGCGTTCCAGTTCCTCATACGACAGCGAACCGTATTCGTCAACGCCGCTGGAGGAGAGGAAGCATTTGAAACCGAACACCCCCCGCATCCCATAATTCCCGAAACCGCCCCAGGTTCGACGCGTCCACACCGCCCCAGGTTCGACGCGTCCACACCGCCCCAGAAGCCAACCTGCACATACGATTCATGCAATGCGCATGACCGTTTGCTGCGCAACGCCTCGACGGTGAGCGTCGGCGGAACGGAATTGAGCGGCATGTCCAATATGGTGGTCACGCCTCCGGCCGCGGCCGCCCGGGTGGCGCATGCGAAACCCTCCCATGCGGTGCGGCCCGGCTCGTTGATATGCACGTGAGTGTCGACGATGCCGGGAATCAGTATTTCGTCGTTACGCAGCTGGATGGTTTCGACCGCGTCGATAGGCGCCCGTCCGTTCGCGCCGGGACCGTTCGAATCAGACGCGACCGATGCGATACGCCCGTCCCGTACGACGACGGTACCGTATGTTTCGACGCCATGCGTCAGTATGGTGCCGTGGATGGCCAAATCCGCACGCGGACGGTCGTGCTCGAAATCGTTGCCGAAGTCGGTAATCATGGCCGTGACCATCCACGCCTGTTCCATCCATGCCATGCGCCTCCTCGCGTGATGACTTTGGTTGGGCTCGACGCCCTTCCTGCTTCAAGACTACGCGATGCCGCGTTCAACAGTGTTCGCAACAGTCGGGGATTTTGTTGCCGCGTTAGTCGCCCATTTCGCTGGTTTGGCACCGTTTCTTCTATGCCGAATCCGCCCGATATGCGATGTTGATTGTGTGGGGTAAGCTGTTTTTGCCATGATCGGTCATCTCCTGATGGTGGGTCGCGTTGCCAAGAGGCGCCGCCACTGCCTGTGATGGATGCATTTCAGTGCTTACGGCATCTGAAATTCTTCATTCGTCGTGACAGTTGTCGGCGGCCAAACCTGGTGAAACCCGGAAAGCAAGGGGTAGCATCGTCAGGAGAGCGGATGCGCCGCGTGAGAATGTACTGCAGGGAAGGGCGATGAGCGTGACTTCTGGAATTATGCTTTCAGACAATATGGGGGCTTCGAAGGACGCCATGGACGAGGAAGGCAATGCTGCCGCGGACCTCGGCTTGGTGGCGCGCATCCGGGAATCCTTCGATTCGCTGACTGCGACGGAACGTGAGGCCGCGCAGTTCATTCTGGGCCATCTGACCGATGTGTTGGTCTGCAATTCCGTGGAGCTGTCGCAGTTGAGCGGCATCTCGCAGCCGACGCTCAGCCGCCTGTACCGCAAGCTCGGCTATGCGAACGCGGGCGAATTCAGACGTGACGTGCGTCGCGTCCATCGTCCTGGCTCTCCGGAGCTTTCACGGCACACCCAGTGCGACGATTTGGTCGCCGACCATCTGCGCCGTGACGAGGAAAGCCTGAAACGCACGTTTGAAGGCATCGACCGCGCGCAACTGTCATCCGCATGCCAAGCCATGGCCACGGCCCCGCATGTGGCGGTGGTCGGGTACCGCAGCAGCTATCCCGTGGCGCTGCACATGCGCGAACAGCTGATGCGGCTACGCGGAAACGTTGATATTCTGCCGAATCCAGGCCAGTCCATAGGCGAAGATCTGGTTGATTATGCGGCAGGCGACGTAATCGTCATCATCGGCGTGGGCTGGCGTCTTCCCTTCTTCTCGCGGCTCATCGACGTGATGCTTGAGCGCGGCCTGACCGTGGTGGTGATTGGCGACATTTCGGCGCGCAACGCCGTCATCGGCCGTAACGTCGCCTTCTTCAAAGTGGTGCTGAACTCCCACGTGCTGACGAGCTTCACCGCGGCGTTCGCCCTGATCGCCCTGATGGTGGACGAAGTCGGAAAATGCCTCGTCGATACCGAAGACGAGGTGCACGCGCGTATCGAAGGCATCAACGATTGCTTCGATGCGCTCGATGAGCTTGAAGATTGATAGGGAAAATCTAGGCGCGGCACGTCCCGTTGGAACGGCGGTAAACGGAAGTGGAAGCGGGAATGGGAACGGAATGAATTCAAAACGAAACATGCTGGCGTACGACCGGTCCTCCACCGGATTGTGGGTGGCTTTGATCTTCCTCGTATCGCTGAATCTGCGGCCCGCCATCGCCGCCGTCGGGCCGGTCCTCGCCCAAATGGGAACCGACCTTGCGTGGGGTGAGGGCGTGCAGGGCGTATTGACGGCGATTCCGCTGATCGCCTTCGCCGCGGTCAGCCCGCTGGTCACGTTCCTTGCACGCCGCATCGGCATCGACATGTCGATTCTGCTGGCCCTGCTGTGCATCGCGGCGGGCGACGCCATCCGCTCGTTCGGCGGCGGCGTTGGCATCTGGCTGGGCACGGTGGTGTTCGCCTCCGCCATCGCCGTCGGCAACGTTCTTGTGCCGGTGATCGCGAAACGTGACTATGCCGGCCATGTCGCGATGGCGACCGGCGTCTATTCCGGTTGCATCACCGCCGGCGGCGCCACCGCAGGTTTGCTGTCCGCGCCGCTTGCGCAGATGTGGGGCGGTTGGCGCGCGTCACTCGCCTTCTGGAGTGTGCCGCCGCTGGTCGTCGCCGTGCTGTGGGCGTTGCGTATCCTGCACAATCGCAAGATCGTCGTCGCGTCGGCCGCCGTACGGAACTCGCCTTCCGCCCAATCCGCACGTTCCCAATCGTCGCGTGGCGTGTTCGCCCGTGTTCTGCGCCGTCCGATGACGTGGTACGTGACGGCCTTCATGGGACTGCAATCGTCCGCCTTCTACACCATGTCCAACTGGATGCCGTCCATCTCGGCGTCCATCGGCTACGACGCCTCCACCGCCGGCGTGCATCTGTTCATCTTCCAAGGCATCGGCATTTTCTCCGGCCTGCTCATTCCGAAACTCATGAACGTGCGCGGCAACCAGGTCTGCGCGGCGCTTACCGCAAGCGCCCCCATGTTCATCGCCGGCCTCGGCATGCTGCTGCTGCCGCATCTCATGCCGGTATGGGCGTTCGTCGGCGGCTGCGCGCAAGGCGCGTCCCTGGTGGTGGCGCTCGCATTGATCGCGTTGCGCGGCCGTGACAGCGCCGAAACCGTGGTGCTGTCGGGCGTCGCGCAGTCGTTCGGCTATCTGATCGCGTCGCTCGGCCCGCTTATGTTCGGCGTGCTGGTCCAGGCCACTGGCGGCCACCATGTGCCGCTGATGGTGTTCACGTTCGTCGCTTTCCTGCAGTGCGTCGTCGCGGTCATCGTCGGCAGGCCTTCCAAAATGTGACTTTTCGCGTCTCATGAAATCGAAAGCGTCCGCAGAGGGAAGTACCGTTAGCCGTATGACAAGCCCTAAGACTGACGGTACAATGCATCTGCTCGATCCTGCTCCCTTCGGACGTATCCTTCCGGCCATGGTCACCCCCATGAAGGCCGACGGAGCCGTAGATTTCGAAGCCGCGCAACAGCTGGCGAGGCAGCTCGTGGCGGATGGTGCCGACGGTCTTGTGGTCAACGGCACCACCGGCGAATCTCCGACCACCCACATGGAGGAGAAGGTCGAGCTGGTTCAGGCCGTCAAGGAAGTCGTGGACGTGCCGGTCATTTCCGGCGCCGGTTCCAACGACACCGCGCACACCGTGCGCATGGTGGAGCAGACCCAGGAGGCGGGCGCCGACGCGGTGCTCGTGGTCGCCCCGTATTACTCCCGTCCGTCGCAGGAGGGCGTGTTCCGCCACTACAAGGCGGTCAACGACTCCGCGGACAAGCCGATCATCATCTACGATGTGCCGGGCCGTACCGGACTGCACATCCAGCTGGAAACCTACCGTCGTATGGCCGAACTCGACCACGTCAAGGCCGTCAAGGACGCCACCGGCGACATCGCAGGCGCGGTGCGCAAGCGCATGGAGACCGGTCTGACCTGGTATTCGGGCGATGACGGCCTGTTCCTGCCGTTCCTGTCCGTCGGCGCCGTCGGCATCATCTCTGTGATCGCACACGCGGCCGCCGGTCCGATGCGTGACCTCGCCAACGCGTTCGATCGTGGCGATATCCACGAAGCGCAGCGCATCTCCGTGCAGCTGGCGCCGCTCGTCGAAGCGATGAACGGCAACGGCTTCCAGGCCGTGATGGCCAAGGCCTCGCTGAAGGTGCGTGGAATCCTCGACTCCACCGAAATGCGCCTGCCGAACGTCGGTCCGGGCGAAGCGGAACTCGTGCGCGCGGAAAAGGGCATGCGCGCCGCGGGACTGCTGTGAACCGAATCGCATGATGCGACTGGCCTGTCGCGCATGAACGCCGGCAGGCACCCAAATTCCTCGTTTCCGCATAGGCGGAGACAATTAGTAATAGAAATCCAACTAGGAAATGGCTACAGAAGAAACCACAAAGACAACAACACACAAGCGCGGCAGCAAGGCTGCCAAGCGCACTGAAACCGCAGTCAAGGCATCCAAGACCACCAAGGCCGCGAAGTCCGAGAAGACCGCCACCAAGAAGGCCAAGTCCTCCACCCGCAGCCGTGGCAACGGTGGCTCGCGCAACGGCGGCTCCCGTGGATCCCGTGGCGGCAACGGTTCGAACCGTCGCCCGTCGCATTCCGCGCCGCAATCCACCGCGCCCCAGCAGGACGAGGTGCTGATCGCCCCGCCGAAGTACCGCAAGGGCTCCATGCGCATCGTGCCGCTCGGCGGTCTGGGTGAGATCGGCCGCAACATGAACGTGGTCGAATACAACGGGCATATCCTGCTCATCGACTGCGGCGTGCTCTTCCCGGAAGAGGAGCAGCCGGGCGTGGACCTCATCCTGCCTGACTTCCACTACATCAAGGACCGTCTCGACAAGGTCGAGGCGCTCGTGCTCACCCACGGCCACGAAGACCACATCGGTGGCGTGCCGTACCTGCTCAAGCTCCGCCCGGACATTCCGCTGATCGGTTCCAAGCTCACCCTCGCCTTCGTTGAGGCCAAGTGCAAGGAACACCGCATCAACCCGACGCTCGTCGAGGTCAAGGGACGCGACAAGCTCAAGGTCGGCCCGTTCAACCTGGAATTCGTGAACGTCACGCACTCCATTCCGGACGCGCTCGCCGTGTTCGTGCAGACCTCCGCCGGCTCGCTTATCGACACCGGCGACATCAAGCTCGACCAGCTGCCGCTCGACCACCGCATCACCGATCTGGTGGAATTCGGCAAGCTTGGCGAAAAGGGCGTGGACCTCCTGATGATGGACTCCACCAACGCCGAGGTCCCGGGCTTCGTCAAGCCGGAGACCTCCATCGGTCCGGCGCTCGACCAGGCGTTCGCACAGGCCACGCGCAAGATCATCGTGGCCAGCTTCTCCAGCCACGTGCACCGCGTGCAGCAGGTCGTCGACGCGGCCCACAAGTACGGCCGCAAGGTCGTGTTCGTCGGACGTTCCATGGTCCGCAACATGTCCATCGCCGCCGATCTGGGCTACCTGCGTCTGCCCGAGGACACCGTCATCGACCTGAAGCAGGCCCATGACGTGCAGGACGACAAGCTCGTCTACATGTGCACCGGCTCCCAGGGCGAGCCGATGGCCGCGCTCGGCCGCATCGCCGACGGCAACCACCGCGACATCACCATCAACGAGTTCGACACGGTGATACTCGCCAGCTCCCTGATTCCAGGCAACGAGCACGGCGTGTACAAGGTCATCAACAAGCTCGTGCAGCTCGGCGCGCGCGTCGTCAACCGCGACAACGCGGCCGTGCACGTGTCCGGTCACTGCAACGAGGGCGAGCTGCTGTACATGTACAACATCGTCAAGCCCAAGTGCGCGATGCCCATCCACGGCGAGAACCGCCACTTGGTCGCCAACGGCCTGATCGCCGTCAAGACCGGCGTCGATCCGAAGAACGTGGTGCTGGCGGAGGATGGCGACGTCGTCGACCTGTACCACGGTCAGGCCGCGGTCGTCGGCTCCGTGCCGTGCGGCTACGTGTACGTGGACGGCGATTCGGTCGGCGAGATCACCGACGAGGAGCTTGAGAAGCGCCGCATCCTCGGCACCGAAGGCTTCGTGTCCAGCTTCGTCGTGGTCGATACCGAGGCCTCCGAAGTCGTCACCGGCCCGAAGATCTTCCTCAACGCGGTTGCCGAAGACGAAAGCGAGTTCGACAAGATCCGCCATCAGATCGTCGAGCAGCTGCAGGACGCGATGATGCAGGGGACGAAGGACACGCACAGACTGCAGCAGATCATGCGCCGCACGCTCGGCGGATGGATCGCCCGACAGCTGCACCGCAAGCCGATGATCGTTCCGGTCGTCGCCGACATCGCCCAGGACATCATCGAAGAACCCAGCAAGTAAACCGCTTCGGCTCACGCAAGTGACGCCGGCATACGTCCAGAAGCAAGCCTGAACGTCAACGTCTCAGCGAGAAGTAGGGAATCGCGTGAACGGTTCCTTGTTCCTTTTTCTGTCGCGACGGTTCCGGCTTCTTTCGGGAAGACATATCAGAAGGAGTTAGAAAATATGCCAGGTGCAAACCTTACCCGCGTGGAAGCCGAGGAACGCAAGTCCATCGTCTCCGCCCCCATCAGCTACCATGTCCAGCTTGATCTGACCCGGGACGCGCGCACGTTCGGCTCGACCACGACGATCTGCTTCGGCGCCGAGCCGGGCAGCGAGACGTTCCTCGACCTGATCGCCGACAACGTGACCGAGATCATCCTGAACGACGAGGCGCTCGACCCCGCGCAGGTGTTCGAGGACAACCGCATCGCGCTCACCGGCCTGCGCCGCCGCAACGAGGTCACCGTCAAGGCCGACTGCGTGTACTCCAACACCGGCGAGGGCCTGCACCGCAGCGTGGACCCGTCCGACGGCAACATCTACCTGTACTCCCAGTTCGAGGTGCCGGACGCGCGCCGCGTGTACGCGGTGTTCGACCAGCCCGACCTGAAGGCCACGTTCGACTTCACCGTGCTCGCGCCGAAGTCGTGGATCGTCACGTCGAACATGCCGGTCAAGTCCAAGGAGGACGTCGACGACGTCATCACCGCAGACGGGGTGCTCGGCGACCACGAGCCCGAATCCGCCCGCAGCTGGACGTTCGAGACCACGCCTATCATGAGCTCGTACCTGACCGCCATCTGCGCCGGTCCGTACGCCGAATGGCACACCACCTACCTCAACGAGGACGGCCGCACCGTGCCTATGGCCCAGTACTGCCGCCAGGCGCTCGCCCCCGCGTTCGCCAAGGACGTCGACTACCTGTTCGACATCACTAAGAAGGGCTTCGCGTTCTACGCCAAGACGTGGGGCGTGCCCTACCCGTACGCCAAGTTCGACCAGATCTACGTGCCCGAGTACAACGCGGGCGCGATGGAGAACATCGGCATGGTCACGATCCGCGACCAGTACGTGTTCGAGTCGAAGGTCACCGACGCGCTCGCCGAGCGCCGCGTGGTGACCGTGCTGCACGAGCTCGCCCACATGTGGTTCGGCGACTACGTGACGATGAAATGGTGGAACGACCTGTGGCTCAACGAGTCCTTCGCCGAGTTCACCTCCACGCTCGCCACCGCCGAGGCCACCGAATGGCATGACGCCTGGGCCACGTTCTGCTCCGGCGAGAAGAGCTGGGCGCTGAACCAGGACCAGCTGAGCACCACGCACCCGATCGTCGCCCCGATCAACGACCTCAACGACACGTACGTCAACTTCGACGGCATCACCTATGCGAAGGGCGCCTCCGTGCTCAAGCAGCTCGTGTACTACGTCGGCCGCGAGAAGTTCTTCCAGGGCATCAACCAGTACCTCAACAAGTACGCATACTCCAACGCCACGCTCGCCGACCTGCTGCACGAGCTGGAGAAGGCGTCCGGCCGCGATCTCAAGGCGTGGAGCGCCAAGTGGCTGGAGGAGTCCGGCATCAACACGATCGCCACCGAGGTCGAGGAGAACGCGGACGGCACCATCGCCTCGCTCACGCTCAACCAGACCGCCCCCGCCGAGCACCCGGTGTTGCGCCCGCATCGCCTCGCGGTCGGCTTCTACGACGAGGATCCGGCCACCGGCAAGATCGTGCGCACCGACCGCTTCGAGCTTGACGTGGACGGCGAATCCACCGTGGTCGCCGCCGCGGCCGGCAAGAAGCGCCCCGCGTTCATCCTGGTGAACGACGATGATCTGACATACACGAAGCTGCGTTTCGACGCCGATTCGCTCTCGTTCGCCCTGGCGAACCTGCAGCGTTTCGATGATGCGCTCGCCCGCGCGGTCGTGTGGCTGTCGCTGTGGGACATGACCCGTGACGGCGATCTCGCCGCCGAGAAGTTCATCGACACGACGCTGGCGCTGCTCGCCACCGAGACCGAGTCCACCACGTTCCGTTACGCGCTGAGCTGCATGAGCACCACCGCGTGGCACTACACCGCGCCGGATCGCCGCGCGGACGTGGTCAAGCACATCGCCAAGGAGCTGTGGAAGCTCGTCATCGCCGCTCCCGGCGGATCCGACCAGCAGTTCCAGCTCGTCACGGCGTACCTCGGCTACGGCGAGGAGGGCGACGCCGAGTTCGCCGAGCACGCGCAGGGCCTCTTCGACGGCTCGCTGATCGTGGCCGGACTGGAGATCGACAACAACTTCACGTGGACGATCATCAACGCGCTCTCCTCGGTGAAGCTGATCGACCAGGCCGGCATCGACGCGCAGCTCGCCAAGCGCGACACCACCGAGAACCGCGAGTTCGCGCTCGGCGCCCACGCGGTGCGTGGCGACGCCGCCGCGAAGGAATGGGCCTGGAACGAGGCGCTCAACAACGCCGACCTGACCAACATGCAGCTGGAGGCCGTGGCCCGCGGGTTCGGCGCCACGCCGCGCCCCGACCTGGCCGAGCCGTACGCCGCCAAGTACTACGACGTGGTCGACTGGGTGTGGAAGAACAAGAGCTTCCACATGGCCGAGGCGCTGCTTGAGGGCCTGTACCCGTACTACGCCGACCCGGCCACGCTGGTCGAACTCGGCCATCGGTGGCTCACCGACCATGAGGATGCCGACAACGCCCTGAAGCGCATCGTGCGCGGCAATGTGGAATCCTCGCAGCGCACGCTCAAGGTGCGCGACTTCAACGCCGCGCTGTAAGACGGCGCGACCGACCCATACGAAACGCCCTTCGCGTAACGTGCGCCTGCAAGGCCGCCGTTCGCGCGAAGGGCGTTTCGCGTGCATGAGTATGTACCGGCGGTGCGGCAGAGTCGTCGTGTTGCCGTATCGCCGTGTTGCCGTGATTCGTTGTACAACTCCCGCATATCAGCGAAACGCAGATGTTGTGCACCTACGGCGCTGTACAACTCCCGCAAACGGGCAAAATATACGTGTTGTACAGTGACTTGAGCCGCGAAATCGTTGATTTCAAGCCATTCTCTTATCGCGCCTAAATATCTGCCGTCGTACAACTCCTGCATAATGCGTAATCGCGGACGTTGTCCAGCGTGATGTACCGTGCCGTCACATGCCGCGCCCCTGCGACTGCGCCGTTCACTGCCCGTATACCGAAATGTTACGGGAAAGGGGTATTGCTGAAAGCTTCATGAGAGTACACTTTCGGATTGTAGGGGGTTCATCATGAAACTCCTCGGCGATATCATCCAAAGACGGCGTGAGCCGGGAAGGGCAGGTTCATGGTTTCTCGTTAGTCGAGGGTGAAGGCCGGGTGCGCGTTCGCGCTGGCGTGTGTGTTGCCTTGCGCGTGGACGCCCGGCGCGTTCGCGGCGGATGACGGGCGTTGGCCGGTGGCGAACGATGTGGTGGCTGCCGCGTGGAAGCAGGGCATTGATGGTTCCGGTGTGAAGGTGGCGGTGCTGGATTCGCAGGCGGTGGAGGATTATCCCGCGTTGAAGCATGCCTCGATCACATACAAGCTGGGACGATTCCATAACGTGGATGACAAGACGGTCGAGTGCAAGGTGGACGGCAAGCCGTTGACCGCGACGATCAAGTCCGGTGAAGGCGACTACTACTCCTCGCGCGGCACCGACATGCTGGCATGGATCGTGGGTGATGGAATCAACTACACTTCGAAGTGGCCCGGAATCATGGGGGCGGCGCCCAAAGCGGACGTGTTGCATATTACGGATGGGGCGGTTAATGCGGGGCCTGTTGTGACACCTTGCGATCAGAAACTCGCGGGTGATGCGACAAGCGACAGTGGTGCAGATGTCAAGACGGCGGTGGACTGGGACGCTCGCATCCTCAACCGTTCCCAGGGAGGTGATCTCGTCAGCGCGGATTATGCCGGGTATGTGGATGCCCTGCGTCATGGGGTCGTCATGGTCGGAGGACGTGCGAATGACATGAATCCCGGCTTGGATGATCTGACCGGCGACCCGCGCAGCATGGAGACCTTCCCCGGTGTGGTGATGGTGAACAGCGTGGACGAGTCCGGGAACCTGGCTTCCACCTCGGATGTCATGGACGGCAATGTGGCGGTGCTGTCCTATGGCATGAACGTATTAGACCCGGTCAATCCTCTTTCGAATGTCTACAATATCGCGGGCAATGGCGGCACGTCGACCGCGGCCGCGGTGTTGTCGTCGTACCTGGCGCTGGCCATGCAGAAGTGGCCCGACGCGACGGGCAACCAGATCATCCAGTCTTTGATACGCAACACGAAGAGCGGCAAGGGCAAGCCGGTCATTGACCCGGAACGCAAGCGGGGGTTCGGCGAGGTGGACCTGAATGCGCTGCTGACGGTCGACCCGACCCAGTACAAGGATGTGAACCCGATTCTGGAGTACCAGATGAAGGCGGCCGCCCAATACCCGGATCTGAAGGACTGGTACACGCAGGATTGCAAGACGAACCCGGACGGCGTTGGCACCGCAGCGGATAATGTCCCGTGTGAGGCCGGGCTCATCGGGCGGGAGTACGAGCGTCAGCAGGCGGCGTGGAAGAAGGTGGAGCAGTGCCGTTCCGATGGCGGCTCCGACTGCATGCAATACTCCGCGACGAACACCGCCGATGGTTCGAACAATAACACCACGACACCGAACGGGCAGGCCAAGCCCGAAGGAGACCCGTCGCAGAGCGCTTCGTCCGGCATGCCGGTGTGGCTGTGGGGCGTGATCGGCGCAGGCGTGGCCGCTATAGCCGCGGGCGTGATAATCGCCCTGGTGGTGTCTCGGCGGCGTAGGACGCGCGCGCGGATTCCCGTATCCGGTGTGGCATATGGCAGTGTTCGATCATACCCCAACGGACCCGTGCCATCCCGCCCATATCCTGGTGGATCACAGGGGAGTGGGGGTCAGGCTCCGCCTGCCCCGAACCGGGTGCCGGAACAGCCACCTAGCCAGCCGCAGCAGCCATATCCTCAGCAGGTCCCCCGGCAAGGATTCGCTCCGCCGCAACCATACCCGCCGACTGAACCGGCTTCCGGAGTCCCAGCCCCTGACAACCATGGTGGCAATGGAAACTCCGGCGGACATGGACGGCATTCAGGGTAATGACCACAGCAGAGAAAGCCCCAATCGGCCCCTTCTCTCATTGGCAAATGACTCGCGAATCTGCTTGTATTCTCTCACATGCCTTTCTCCGAAACTGGCAATTGCGCGTGATTTGGGCAGTATTCATGGATATGGGTGCAATCGCTCCGCCGGCCGGTTACGATGGTGCTCGGTATGTCGAAGAGACGGCGGAAGCCGTCGAAGCAAAGGAATCGCAGATTATGCCGAGATTGTTTGGAACCGATGGCGTTCGTGGATTGGCGAACAGGGATTTGACCGCGCGTCTGGCGCTTGATCTGGGGGATGCCGCCGTGCGCGTGCTGGGCAACAGTGCCGTCAGGGAAGGCCTGCCGGAGGGCCGCCGTCGTGCGCTGATCGGCCGTGATACGCGCGTGTCCGGTGATTTTCTGGCGTCCGCGCTGTGCGCCGGCATGTCTGCTGGCGGCTTCGACGTGATCGACGCGGGCATCATCCCCACGCCGGGCGTCGCGTTCCTGACCTCCGTGCTCAACGTCGAGATGGGCGCGGTGATCTCCGCGTCGCACAACCCCATGCCCGACAACGGCATCAAGTTCTTCGCGCGCGGCGGTTTCAAGCTGCCCGACAGCAAGGAAGACGACATCGAGGCCGTGCTCGGTCAGGACTGGGACCGTCCGACCGGCGCGGGCATCGGCCGCGTCTCGCATGAGACGGTGACCGCCACGAACCTGTACATCGACCATCTGGTGTCGACCATCGCCCCGCTCAACCCGGACAAGACCCAGCCCAAGCCGTTGCGCGGCCTGAAGATCGTGGCGGACTGCGCGAACGGCGCCACATCGGTGGTCGCTCCGGAGGCGCTGCGCCGCGCCGGCGCGGAAGTGCTGGTCATCAACGCCTCCCCGGATGGATACAACATCAACAAGAACGCCGGTTCCACGCACCCCGAGCAGCTGCAGGCCATGGTCAAGGCCACCGACGCGGTGATGGGCGTCGCGTTCGACGGCGACGCCGACCGATGCCTCGCCGTGGATGAGGACGGCAACATGGTCAACGGCGATCAGATCATGGGCATCCTGGCCCGCGCCAAGAAGGAGGCCGGCAAGCTCGCCGACAACACGCTCGTCGTCACCGTGATGAGCAACCTCGGACTCAAGCTCGCCCTCAAGGACATGGGTATCAAGACCGTGCAGACCGCGGTCGGCGACCGCTACGTGCTGGAGGAGATGCTCCGCGGCGGCTACACGCTCGGCGGCGAGCAGTCCGGCCACGTCATCAACCGCGAGTTCGCCACCACCGGCGACGGCACCCTGACCGCGCTCACCCTGTGCAACGAGGTCGTCAAGTCCGGCAAGAGCCTCAAGCAGCTCGCCGCGGACTTCCCGCAGCTGCCGCAGCAGCTCGTCAACGTGCCGAACGTCGACAAGATGGCCGCCACCACCAACGCGGCGGTGCAGGCCGCCGTCGACAAGGAGTCGAAGCTGCTCGGCGACACTGGTCGCGTGCTGCTGCGTCCGTCCGGCACCGAACCGCTCGTACGCGTGATGGCCGAAGCCGCCACGCAGCAGCAGGCCGACGAGGTGTGCGACCGGCTCGCCAAAGTCGTGGCCGACGAGCTCGCGCTGTAGAACGAATAACGGCAATACCGCAATACCAAGGAATCACTCGTATGTTCGGAAAAAACACGAAAGTCGACCTCGAACTCAACCGTGAGGTCGAGCAGCTCCTCAAAACCGGCGGCAAGGAGCGAATCCTGCCGATTGTGCAGGCCGGCGAACCGGTGCTGCGCCAGCAGACTGTGCAATACTCCGGCCAGCTGAGCAAGGGTACGCTGAACAAGCTCATCGACACGATGCACACGACGATGCTGGAAGCGCCGGGAGTCGGCCTGGCCGCCACACAGATCGGCCTGGGGCTCGCGCTCGCGGTGGTCGAGGACCACGTGCGCGACGACGAGGACGATCCGCGCGAAATCGCCGAATTCCCGTTCCACGTCATCATCAACCCCAGTTATGAGCCGATCGGCGACGCGACCCGCAGCTTCTACGAAGGCTGCCTGAGCTTCGACGGATATCAGGCCGTGCGTAGGCGCTGGCTCGACATCACCGCACGCTGGACCGACGAGAACGGCAAGCAGCATGAGGAGCGTCTGCACGGTTGGCCGGCGCGCATTTTCCAGCATGAGACCGACCATCTGAGCGGCGAACTGTACATCGACAAGGCCGAGATTCGCAGTCTGACCACCTACGAGAACCTTGAGGATTTCTGGTGCGACGACCCCGTGCCGACCGACGCCGCCGAGGAACTCGGCTTCGAGCTGTAGGCCGGGGCTGGGCCGACTCTGGTCGCGGCTGGTTACGGCTAACTGCTGTACAACTTCCGCATTATCGATATTTGCGCGTGTTGTCCCGCGAAATCAGGACGCCACACGCGCAAAACGCTATTATTTCGCAGAATAATTGCGGAAAAACGTTGCAGTTAAGCCGTTTTTGCTGAATCGTGTCGGTGTGGGTCATCGCTGCCGGCTGGACAACTGCCGCAAAAGTCGATAATGCGGGAGTTGTCCAGCCGGCGAACGCGAAGACCCCCCCACGAGCCGATTGCACACGAACCGTATACGTGCTTTAGGCTCGGCGATCCATCGCGGCGGACGAGCGCGTCACAATACCGCCGCGAGATCGGCGCGGGCGTCGGGGAACGTGCGGCAGTAGCGTTCTGCCTCGGCACTCAGCCGCTCGTTGACGAGCAGCCGCTCGTAAATCGGATTGCGGGCGTAGCGTCCGGATCCGTCATCGTACGCCGTGACGATGCTCCGCACCTGCCCGGCCCAATCCCGGCCGCTGATCGCGCGCAGCTGGGCGATGGTGTGCAGGTCGGAGGGGTCGTACGCCTCGACGATGCGCTCGCGGTACATCGCCCTGAGCTCGTCCCAACGTCCCAGCGCCTCGAATGCGGCCTCGCGCAGGGATTCCCACTCATACGCAACCAGATCCTCCGGGAACATCACCGTGTACTGGTTCGGCCGGTCGCGCTCCACCATGTCGATGAAGCCGATGAGCTCATCCCAGCGCTCCGCCGCGATAAGGCGCGCCGCGTAGGCATCCGCCATGGCTTCCGATTCGTGGTGGCTCACCAAGAAGCGGTCGGCGTCGGCCGCATCACCGCTCACGCGCATCAGATCATGGCGCAGGAACATGATCGATTCCTCGAACTGCTGGTGCGCCGACAGCGCCACCGTGCGCTTGATGAGTTCCGAAGCGTCGGCCGTCGAGCCGGTCGCGGCCTCGGCGGCGATGACGCCATCGTCGTGTGCCGTTTCGCCGTCGCATCGCCCGTCCTCGTCGATTTTCGCCTCCTTGGCGAAACGATCCATCGTGTCAAGGGCGCTGTTCAGCGCATCATAGGCGAACATGCGCGTATCGTCCCATTGCGCGAACGACAGGCCGCACGACAGCAGCTCCACCATCTGCGTCGCGTTCAGCTGGAAATCCTCGTTGCAGGCCACCCGCGTGATCAGTCGCAGCGCCTTCTCCCCGTCCTGCGGGTCGGCGTTGCGCGCCACGGAATCCATGTACACGCGCACGTTCTGGATGAGCTCCTTGAGATAGTCGAAGCCCTCGCCGTCCCGGTCCGCCGCGTTGCCCACGAATCGCGCGGTCATCTCGACCGACTTCGCCAGATTCGTGGTGGCATCGACCCAGCGCGTGCTCATCAGCGCGTTGCCGACCACGGCATCCACTCCCGACAACGCCTGCGAATCGATGCGGAACGTGGGCATGTCGTTGCGCGGCATGGACACGCCGTCCTCGGTGCGTTCGGCGGTCGGCACGGTGGATGAGATGGAGTCGAAGTACCATTGCATCGTCAACCCGATCACGTCGGCGACCTCGTTGGGAGCGGCGACGGGCACATTGTTGCGGTTGTCGTCGTCCTGGGCGGACGCGTCGGAGATCATATGGTTCCACAGGAACGTAGGGCCGTCGAAATCCGTTGATGCCAGCCAGCTGTCATTGACGAAATCCACGACGTCGTCGAGCTGTTGCCGCGGATCCACGCTGATCGAGGTGGTTGAGCCATCCATGATTCTGCCTCCCTGGTTCCGCTCCGTGGTTGCAAGCGTACGTGTAGTCTATCGCGATTGACGCTCCGACGTCGGCAATGGCGGATAATGGAGACCGTGAGCGAACAAAGCGTAAACCATGACGAGCGACGGCAGGCGGCGAAAGGCGCCGGCGATGAGATGACGGCTGCGGACAAGGCCGAGGGAAAAGCCACGAGGAAGACCGGTGGATCCGGCAAATCGGGCGCGACGGCCAAGCCCGGCGAACGGTATGAGCGGGGCACGCGCAGCTACACGATGTCGCATATCCGCGGGAAGGACACCCGCATCGAAGTACTCGTGCGCCGGTACCTGTTCTCGCGGGGGCTTCGGTTCCGCAAAAACGACAGGCGCTATCCCGGCCATCCCGACGTGGTTCTGCCCAAATGGCATACGATCGTGTTCATCAACGGATGCTTCTGGCATGCGCATCAGGGATGTTCCAAGTATTCCATTCCCAAATCCAACGTGGAATTCTGGACCGCGAAACTGACCCGCAACCATGACCGCGACATCGCGCAGCACGCCGCGCTCGAATCCGCCGGATGGCATGTCATCGTCGTCTGGGAGTGCGAGCTCGCCAAGCCCGTGCGCGAGGCGCGTCTGGAACGGCTCTACACCGAGATCACCGCGTCTTGTTCCATGGCGTCCAATGAGCTTGCTGGCCTCGCCAATGCGGCCGGTCCCGTCAATGCAGGCGGTTCCATCGTATAATTCCCCGATTACCGGCTCCACATCCGGCCATAGTCCCGTGAACGCCCGGTGAAACGGGACTTTGCCGGGAGGGTGGTAGGCAATTACAATCGGTGGCAGTACCGAATGGACGGCAAAGGGTGATGCATGATGAGCGAGACGAAACAGCCGACGATGTCACGACGCGCACGCGAGGCGCAGCCGTTCCGGGCAATGGTGTTCGGCGAGAGGGCCGACGAGATGATCGCCCGCAGCATCAGCGTCATCAAGCTGAGTCTGGGGGAGCCGGATTTCGGAGCGCCGCCCGCCGTGCGCGACGCGATGCGAGAGCAATATGATGGCCGCGCGCTGCCGTACACCGCTGCGCTGGGCCTGCCCGAGCTGCGACGCGCCATCGCCGACTTCTACCATGAACGCCATCATGTCGACATCGACCCCCGACGCATCGTCATCACCGCAGGCGGGTCTGCCGCACTGTTGCTGGCCACCGCGCTCACCGTCGACCCCGGCGACGAGGTGATCGTCGCCGACCCGTCCTACCCGTGCAACCGCGAACTGATCCGCTCCTTCGAAGGCGTGGTGGTGGACGTGCCGACCAGCGCGGCCACCCGCTTCCATCTCAACGCCGAACTGGTCGACCGCGCGTGGAGCGAGCGCACCAAGGCGGTGATGGTCACGTCGCCGTCCAACCCCACCGGCACGACCATCGACTTCGACGTGCTCAAAGGCGTGTGCGATCTGGCGCGATTCCGCGGCGCGTGGCGCATCATCGACGAGACATACCTCGACCTCGCCGACCGGGAGCCCGACGGCAGCGAGGTCAGGTCCGCGCTGCTCGCCGACCCGGACGCGATCATCTGCAACAGCTTCTCCAAGTTCTTCGGCATGACCGGCTGGCGTCTCGGCTGGGCGGTGGTGCCCGAATACACGATCGAGGCGGTCGACGATCTGGCGACCAACTATTATCTATGCGCGCACACGCCCACCCAGCATGCTGCGCTCGCCTGCTTCACGCCCGAATCGTTGGCGGTGTGCGAGGAACGCAGACAGGAGCTGCTCGCCCGCCGCCGCATCGTCGTAAGTGGTCTGGAGCGCATCGGCCTGCCGCTCGAAGTGGTTCCGAACGGCGCGTTCTACGCGTATTTCAGCGTCGCGGGAACCGGTTTGGACGCGTGGACGTTCTGCGAGCGTGCGCTGGAAGAGGCGCATGTGGCGCTGACTCCGGGACGGGATTTCGGCCCGGCGACCGCGGACACGCATGTGCGGCTGTCCTACGCGGCGTCGCGCGAGGCGTTGACGGAGGGGCTGTCCCGGCTCGGAAAGTTCGTCGCCTCGCTGCGATGATTCTCCGATAACCGCGGCCGGCCTTGGGTGGAACACCGCGCTCATGCTGCGGCCGCGCCGGTGATACAGTGAGATGCTATGGTGAATTTGCGTTCGCGCGTCACTCGATTGGGCGTGTTTGACATCGGCTCCAACACGATTCATATGCTGATCGTCGACGCTGCGCCCGGCGCGCGACCCGATCCCGAGGCCAGCACCAAATCCACGGTGCGGCTGATGCAGTATGTCAAGGATGACGGGTCGATCAAGAAGTCCGGCATCGAGGCGATTCTGACCGCCGTGGATCAGTGCATGGAACTTGCCGAGGAATACGACATCACGCAATTGCTCGCGATGGCCACGTCGGCCATCAAGGAGGCTCCCAACAGCAACAAGATCCTGCGCAAGATTGAAGAGCGCATCGGCCAGAGCGTGACCGTGCTGTCGGGAACGGACGAGGCCCGCTTGACGTTCCTCGCCGCCCGACGCGTTCCCCAAATCCAAGCATCCGGCGCATGCCGTGGGCACGTCAAAGACGTTCCGCTCATTGGCACGTCTGGCGGGCGCGGTGCTGCGCCAGTCCGGGCGCGAGGACACGTGGATCATGACGCGCGAGCAGCTGGAGGACTGGATTCCCCGGCTTGCGGCCATTGAGCCGGAGCAGCGCGTGGCGTTGCCGGGCATCACGCCGGAGCGCACGATGCAGATCGTCGGCGGCGGCATCGTGGCCGACGAGATCATGAGGTCCCTGAACGTGCATGAGGTCGAGATCTGCCCGTGGGCGTTACGCGAGGGCGCGATTCTGCGCTGGCTCGATCAGTTCGGCCGCACGCGGCTGGGTTTCTGATCGTTGCGGTTTCTGCGCGCAGCGTCTAGATGCCGCGCCGGTGACGGGGCATCTACTGCTCCAATTGTGCCAGCTGCGTGCGAATCTTATGCAGTTTGGCGTAAATCTCGTTGCGCTGGGCGGGGTTCTTGGCACGCTGATGATCACGCGACAGCTTCTCTTCGGTGGCTTTCAGCGTGACGATCTGGTCCCGGCGGGCGATTCGCGCGTCCAGATTGGCTCCGTCCGCGGAATCGAGAATCGCCTGCGCGCACAGCGAATCCCACAGGTCGTCCATCGTCTTCGCGCCGCCGTCGGCGTTCCCCTCCGGTAGTTCCAGCGTGACCTCGCCGGCCGGCCTCCATTCGCCGGAGAACACTTTCGTGATCGGCACATGACCGGCACGGACCGGCACGTTGCGGCGCACGGCCAGCGCACACTCCTCGCGTACCGCGCCTTCGAACTCGCCTTCGTGCACGCAGACGAACACGATGCCGGATTTACGCTGTCCGGCGATCAGATCGATCACCTCGACGGGGATGCCGGGCGTGTTCACGCGCAGGCCAATCACCAGCACCTCGGGCATCTTGCCGCTGCCGGCGCCCATCGCCGTGTTCGCGGGCCGCAGCAGCGCGAGCATCGTGATCGAGGCGATGTCGTTGACCAGTCGCTGCTTGAGTTTGGACGATACCGGCGCCTTCGCCACGAACAATCCCTTCGGCAGCGTGCCCTTCTGCTCGGGAATCGCCGCCGAGGCCGGCAGTCCCAGCGTCAGGGCGGATACCTCGCCGCAGTGTGCGACGGTCAGGTGTGCAGCAGTCATCATCGGCCTCCTTGTGTTCGCCTCCGGCGGCAGGCCCGCCTGTGCGCATTGCTCCAATCCTAACCCCATCCGGGCGCCCGCCGGGGATGATCGTCACAAAACGGCCGGCCGTGTGCTCCCTGCGCGAAATACCGTTCCTCCGTTACGCTATGCTGTGCATACATCGACGAGTCGGGCGACGTCGCGGACGGGTGACGCTGACAGGGGAGAAGGACATGGCTTTCACGGATGACCAGCTGGAGAGATATTCGCGGCATCTGATTCTGAAGGAGATCGGCGTACGCGGACAGAAGAAGCTGCTCGCCGCGCGAGTGCTGGTCATCGGCGCGGGCGGTCTGGGATCGCCGGCCGCGATGTATCTGGCGGCCGCCGGCGTCGGCACGATCGGCATCGTCGATGATGATGTGGTGGACCTGTCGAACCTGCAACGTCAGATCATTCACGGCACCGGCAACGTCGGCATGCCGAAGGTCGAATCGGCGGCCGAAACCGTCACCTCCATCAACCCAGACGTGACGGTGAAGCCGTATCACATACGCGTATCTGCCGGCAATATCGCCGAGCTGATTGCCGGCTACGATGTCATCGTCGACGCCGCGGACAATTTCTCGACGAAATTCCTCATCAACGACGCCTGCGTTCTTGCCGGGAAGCCGTATATATATGGTGGCGCGCTGCGGTTCGAGGGCCAGCTCATGACGTATGTGCCCGGGCGAGGCCCCTGCTACCGCTGCATTTTCCGCGATATGCCCGCGGCCGGCGAGGTGCCCAGCTGCAAGGAGGCCGGCGTGCTCGGCGCAGTGGTCGGAGTGATCGGCAGCATGCAAGCGGTGGAGGCGGTGAAGCTGATACTCGGCGTCGGCAAGCCGCTGACCGCCCGGCTGATGACGTTCGACGCGCTGGCGATGACGTGCCGCGCCGTGCCGTTGCCGGAGCGCGAACCCGATTGCCCGGTGTGCGGCGAGCATCCGACCATAACCACGCTGGATCCGGCGCGATACATCCAGCCGGCGTGCGGCGTGTGAATGACGGCGATTCCGCCGTTTAATAACGCGCCATCACCGGCGTCTATCACCACGCTGCAACGGGAGCCAGACATCTGGCATAGGCTCATGAACGGATACCGTGCGCCTGCGGCGGCCAAAGGCGCAAGGCGCGCGCAGGCGCTGGCATAAGCCACGAACATATGAGGGGAGCATCTGACATGACGGACAAGCACATCGATTCACCGCTGGCGGACGACGACGGCGATGCCATCAAGCGCATCACGCCGGCACGATTCGCTGAGCTCGACAAATCCACGGTGACGCTGCTGGACCTGCGCGAGCCCGACGAGGTGTTGGTCCATGGCCTTGATGGCGCGATCAATATCCCGTTCAACCAGATCGGCACGAGGCTGAGCCAGGTGCCGAACGACAAGCCGGTCGTCGTGTTCTGCCGGGTGGGGGATTGGAGCGAGCAGGTCACCGAGATCCTTGCCGATCGCGGCTATGACGCCATCAACCTTGACGGCGGATTCCAGGCGTATCGGGAGTATCTCGCCTCTCTGCCGCAACAGCGGGAGAACGACGTCGACGATGGTGATGCCCGGCCCGAAAAGCAGACGAAGGGAAGCGCCGCGACGCTCTCCATCCCGGCCGCGGCGCAGCAGATATCCCTGCGCGGCCCTGAGCATGAAAGCAAGTCGACGGGGGCTGCCGACTCGGCCGTCTCGCACGGCAGCAATGGAGATACGGACGGCGCGCAGCCTCACGCGGTATTCGTCGACGCCAAAGGGCTCAAGTGCCCCGGTCCGATCGTGAAGATCGCCGACACGCTGCGCCCGCTGCCGATCGGAACCCGACTGACCGCCGAGGCGACCGAAGACGCCTTCCTGTCAGACATCGCGGTGTGGTGCGAACGCACCGGCAACCGTCTCGTCTCGCTCGAACGCGACGAAAACGGCGTGATTCATGTCGTCATCGACAAGACCGCGCACATGCCGGCCCCCGGCGCTCCGGCCGCCGCATGCCCGTCGTCGCCGGCCGGTCGGGCGGTATCGGCCGAGACTCCCGCCGCCGCACCGCAGCAGACCGGCTTCAACCCGGATGGCGGCGACGTCCGCCATGACAAGACCTTCGTCGTGTTCAGCGGTGACCTCGACAAGACCATCGCCGTGTTCATCATGGCGAACGGCGCCGCCGCGATGGGCCGCAAGGTCACGATCTTCTTCACGTTCTGGGGGCTCAACATTCTGCGCAAGCCCAAGCGCGTGCGTGTCAGGAAGACGCTCATCGAGCGCATGTTCGGCATGATGATGCCGCGCGGCACGCGCAAGCTCGGCCTCTCGCGCATGAACATGGGCGGCATCGGCGCGAAGATGATCCGCTGGATCATGAAATCCAAGAACGTGGAATCACTCGAATCGCTGATGAAGCAGGCGACCGATCACGGCGTGCGACTGGTCGCATGCCAGATGTCGATGGACATCATGGGCATCCATCAGGAGGAGCTCATCGACGGGGTGGAGCTCGGCGGTGTCTCAACGTTCCTCGGCTCCGGCGAGACCAGCGACATGAGCCTGTTCGTCTGACGGGACGCGGCGAGTCCGGTTGACAGTCGCCATAGGTGTGCGGCGTAGAATACGGAAGGCAAAGGAGACCCGCATGACACGCAAACTCATTCTCGATTTGGATACCGGCATCGACGACACACTGGCAATCGCGTATGCGCTCGCAAGCGAACAGGCCGATGACGTCCGGCTGATCGGCATCACCGGCACCTATGGCAACGTCACCGTCGAGACCGGCATGCGCAACGCGCTCGCCGTCACCGACCTGCTTGGGCATCCCGAAGTGTCGGTGTATCCCGGTCTCGACCGCCCGTCGACCGCACCGGAAAACTTCCGCTATTCGCCGTCGGCAGGAACGCGGCGCATCCACGGCGACAACGGCATCGGCGACATGACGATCCCCGATTCGCGGCGCTCGCCGGAAACGACGGCCGCGGCGGATTTCATCATCGACGCGGCGCACACGTACGGCAAGGACTTGGTCATCGTGCCCACCGGCGCGATGACCACGATCGCCGAAGTCTGCCGTCGTGAGCCGCGCATCGGCGAGCTCGTCGGTTCCATCACGTTCATGGGCGGTGCGCTGACCGTGCCGGGCAATGTGACACCCGGCGCTGAAGCGAACATCATGCAGGACCCGGAGGCCGCCGACGCCATCCTGCGCAGCGGCGTGGAAACCACGATGATCGGCCTTGACGTCACGCATCAGGCGGTGCTCACGCGGCGCGACATCGAGCGATGGCGGCGGCTGGGCACCGCGGCGGGTGATTTCCTGGCGGGCATGACGGATTTCTACATCGACGCGTATTCGGCGACGCAGCCCGAGCTGGAGGGGTGCGGCATGCACGATCCGCTTGCCGTGGCCGCGGCGCTCGACCCGACGCTGGTCACCACGCTGGGCATGAACCTGCAGGTCGACTTGGAGGGCGCGTATCGCGGCAGGACCATCGGCGACCGCGCTCACGACCGGCTCACCGACTCGCACAAGACCACGCAGGTGGCCGTGCGCGTCGACATCGCGCGATTCAAGAGCCAGTTCCTTGACCGGATCACGGCGCTGGCCTCCCACTGATCACCGCGAGACGGGCGGCTGCTGATCGCCGCGCGGCGCTTGACCATTCCCTGCCCTCTTCCCGCGAAAGTCCCATGTACATTGGTCGTGATGGGACTTTCGCGGGATGGCGGCGGAGCCGAGCCGGGCGGATTCTAGTGGTGGTTGCAACACCAAAAACACCAGGTGTTGCAACCACCACTAGAATCCGCCCTCCTCATGCCGCCTTGGCCCGTCCTGTCGGCGGCGGTGCTGGAGGTGACGCGCACGGGGATGTCATGCATGATGCCGGTCGGTCACTGTTCTGCACGCATGCTATCGGGCGTCGCTGGAAGGTCTGTGACGACGATGTCGAAAAATGGCGCTCTCAAAACTCGCAGAGTGACGGCACCCTTTAAAACCATTGGAAAATAAGGGATTTCAACAACCGACACTGTGCGCGTGCACACACAGAGTGACGGTACCCTCACACAGTGACGGTACCCTCGCACAGTGACGGTATATTCCCGAAATATCTCGTATGGTATGGATGCGCGGGGATTGGGATCCGGGCGATAGACTCGATAGTTATTCAAGGATGACCGAATGATTCGGTAAACCGTGCCCGTTGATATCAGCGGGCACGGTTCCGCTCGTTCTGCTCGGGTCTTCCAGTCGAATGGGTGCCCCGGATGCGATTCGAACGCACGACACCCGCTTTAGGAGAGCGGTGCTCTATCCCCTGAGCTACCGGGGCAACGAATGACCATTATACATGTCGGGCGGATATGCGCGTATCGTGCGCAGTGTGAAGCCCGCAGGCCGCCGCGCATACGTGCCGGAATGGGGAATGATTCTCGGGAACGATGGCGTCCGCGGTTCCGGGGCGTTATCGTATGAGCTTGTATGCGCGACGGCTGGAAGAATACATGTCGTTGCGTACCGGTTGACGGACGACAGGGGAGTGGCGAATGGCAAACGCGCGAGGATCATCACGGAACGCCTACGGCTCAGCGGCTCGGCGGTCCGGCGCGTCGTCCGGCACTGCGAAAAGGCCCGCCGCGAAAACAAGCGCCCCACGCGGCCGACGCCACCGTCTCCTTGGCGTCTTGTCGGTCATATTCGCCGCTCTCGCATTGGCGTGCAGCGTCCTGCGCATGCTCCCCGAGGACCTGCAGGCGCTGCCGTACATCCCCGTGATCGTATCCGCGACGCCGTGGTTCGTGATTCTCGCCGTGCTCGCGCTGATACTGTCGGTCATCTCGCGCCGCTGGATCGCCATGCTGATGGCGCTCGCCTGCATCGGCCTCCAGGTGTGGTGGCAGTGGCCGTTCTTCAGCGCGTCCACGAAGCTGCCGGCGGCCGTCGACGCGGCCATGGCATCGACCCGGGCGGACACCGGCGACATGATCGCCCGCGTGATGACCTTCAACGTCTACAAAGGCCATGCGGACGCGAAGGCCATCGTCGACATCGTGCGGGATCAGCGCGTCGAAGTGCTCGCGTTGCAGGAGACGACGAACGATTTCGTCAAGAAGCTCGACGAGGCGGGCATCCACAGCTATCTGCCGTATTCGCAGGTTTCGTCGTCGGACGGTGTCTACGGCAACGGCATCTGGTCCGCGACCGAGCTCGGGCGTCCGGTCGATGACGAGGTCGGGTCGAGCGCGTCGTTCATGCCGGGCGGCACCGTGACGTTCGGCGGCGGCAAGGCCCAGCTGCGATTCGTCTCCGTGCATACCACCGCGCCGATTCCCGGCTACTGGAGCCGGTGGAAGCGCTCGTTGGACGAGCTGGCATCCATGCGCTCGCGCGAAGGTTCGCGCTACGTGTTCATGGGCGATTTCAACGCCACGACCGACCACACGCCGTTCCGCAACATCCTGGGGAACCGGTTCTCGGACGCCGCACGGCAGTCGGGGCACGGGTTCACGTTCACCTGGCCGTCCAACAAGCTGCCGCTGCCGCGGTTCGCCGGCATCGACCATATCGTGCTGGACAAGGACATCATCGCCGGTCAGATGCAGGTCAAGTCGGTCGCCGGCTCGGATCACGCCGCGCTGCTCGCCACCATCGTCGTGCAGTGACGGCGGTGACGGCCGGCTGATCGGGGCGGTACCTTACGGCGACGTTGTCATGTTGTGGTAGGCGTCGGACGATGACGGATGCCGCGTAGTGCGACTACGGTGCGTGGCACTACGGCGGTGCGTCACCACGCATATGGGAACATAGATGGTCTCGGCACGCCATCGTTGCGTCCATAAGTGCTCGCCCAAACGACGGCTGCGCGCACATATGGGCGCAAACCTCGTGTTTTCCGTCCATAAGTTCGCGCGGGCTTCGCCGTGGCGCGCGCTTATGGACGCAACGTCCCGCGTAGGGTGCCCCGTCAGTCCAGGTTGGACTGGGTGCCGGCGGTGTCGGCGCTGTTGGCCTGCTCGGCCTGGGCGGCGTCGAGCTTGGCCTTGACCTCGTTCAGCAGGCTCTGCGCACGCTTGGCAAGCGCTTCGCCGATCTCCCACTGGCGCATGGACTGGTCGAGGTTCAATCCGCCGGCCTCCAGCGCCTGCACGGCCTGGATGAGCTTGTCGCGGGCCTCCTCGTACGGCATCTGCGCGATGGCCTCGCGCTCCTTGTCGGTCAGGCTGGTCGCCGGCTCGCTCGCCGCCGATGCGTTCTTGCTGGTCATGATGGTCTCCTTCTGTCGTGTATGCGTGTCGTATTCGATTGGATAACGGTCATATATATATGGTTATGCGGCTGATATCTGCCCCGCACTCTGCTGCCGTGCGGCACTCCGCTACTGGGCGGTGGCGGTGATGACCCCCTTGCGCAGCGTCAGCGTGAGATGGTCTCCCGCGCTCACCTTTCCGGCGTCGTCGATGACGTGCCCGTCGGCGTTCTGGACGACGGCGTATCCGCGGTCGAGCGTGGATTGCGGGCTGAGCGCGGTCAGGCTGGCATGCAGCTTCTCCACGGTCAGGCTGGCGTCATCCACGATGCGCGTCAGGCCGATGTCCATGCGGCGGCGCGCGTCGTCGACGAACCGTTGGTACGGCTCCAGCATGGTCAGCGGCTGCGTCAGGCTGGGCCGGTTCGCGTACCCTTCGACCAGCCGTATCTCGTTGCCGACGCGCGCGTCGATGCGCATGCGCATGCGGTCGATGGCATTGCCGATCAGCTGCCACTGCTCGTGCACGTCGGGCACGACCTTCTTCGCCGCGTCGGTCGGCGTCGAGGCCCGCAGGTCCGCCGCCAGGTCGATCAGCGTCCAGTCGTCCTCATGCCCGATGGCGGAGACGATCGGCGTCTCGCATCCCGCCGTGGCGCGCACCACCGCCTCGTCCGAGAATCCGATGAGGTCCTCGAACGAGCCGCCGCCTCGCGCCACGATGATCACGTCGACGTCCGGGTCGGCGTCTAGCCGGTGAATCGCCTCGACGATGGATTGCGGGCACTGCGGCCCTTGTACGAAGGCATGGACGATGTTGAACCGCACCGTCGGCCAGCGCAGCCGCACGTTGGTGATGACATCGCCTTCGGCCCGTGCGTGCGGGGCGCATATCAGTCCGATGCAGGAGGGGAATTCCGGCAGCGGCAGCTTGCGGTCCGCGTCGAACAGGCCCTCGCCCTTGAGCTTCATGCGCAACTGGTCGATCTGCTCCTTCAGTCCGCCGCCGGAGCCGATCTTGCGGATGTCGTCGCCGATGAAGCTCAACCGCGTCTGCTTGACCCAGATGTCAGCCTTGCCATGCACGATCACGCGGTCGCCCTGCTTGAATGAGGCGGCCTTCGAGGCGAACGCCCGCCAGCCGGACACGGATATGGCGATGTCCTCCACGTCATCGCGCACCGTAAGATACGCCGAGCCGGCGCGGCGCGTGTTGATCTCCGTGATCTGCCCGGCGATCCACGCGGCGGGCCAGCGCTCCACCGCGGTATGGAATTTCTGGCTCAGTACGCTGACCGGCCAGGGGTTGTCCGCGGTGGTCTCGGCTGCCAGGCGCGGCAGTTGGTCGAAGGGCTTGGGGATGCGCTCCCCGCCGCCCTCCGACGGCCGCTGCGTCGCGATTGCAAGGTCCTGTTCCTGATTCATGCCTTCAAGGTTTACGTACAGAAAGGACAAGTTTTTCTGCCTGCGAGAGCGTCGCCGTCGGACGGTATCATTGTTGGCCGGCTTTTCGGTGATGGTCTCGCCGCGACACGCTGACGACATACCGTGAAGTAAATCACACGGATGTTCTTTTCGGCTCTATTTCGCCGAAATGTGCATATCTAGGATTGTTTTCGGCGTTTCCCCACTATATCTAGGGGTGGCATGTCGTATAGTCATCAGAGAACAAACAACTTACACACGTGTGATTTCGGCTCGGTGACCGCCGCAAGACATGCCGGGAATCACGAAAGGACAGGGATTAGGACATGGATGCTCTGCTGATGAACGCCAGTACCGCCACCTCCTCCAAGGTGCTGGTGGAGAAGCGTGACGGTCGCGTCGTCGACTTCGACCCGATAAACATCATCAGCGCCGTGAAGTCCGCCTTCGCCGACCTTGACAAGCAGGTCGGCCCGGAGGAGGAGAAGCTGATCCGCGGCTTCGCCGACCAGATCGAAGGCGAGATCACGGAGCGCTACAACGGCCCCGCCAAGATCGAGGACATCCAGAACCTCGTCGAGCACGCCCTGATCGACGCCCACCTGTACGACGTGGCCCGCGCCTACACCAACTACCGTCTCGACAAGGACATCCAGCGCGCCAAGGCCACGGACGTCAACGAGGCCGTCTCCCGCTTCATCAACCAGGATCCGACGCTGATCCACGAGAACGCGAACAAGGATGCCAACGTCTACGCCACTCAGCGCGACCTGCTCGCCGGCGCCGTCTCCAAGGCCGCCGCGTTCAACATGCTGCCCCCGGCCGTCGCGAACGCGCACATGAAGGGCGACATCCACTTCCACGACGCCGACTACTCGCCGTTCACCGCGC
>OIYW01000202.1_pt1 | contig 60113 bp, 49 predicted proteins | sample 1588351 | NCBI WGS metagenome assembly OIYW01 (sample SAMN03283268) | human gut metagenome | biome: human-associated habitat; material: feces | host: Homo sapiens | place: USA | collected 2013 | reverse complement strand
AACAAAAGCAAAAAGAGGGATGCGAAAAAACTCAATCGAGTTTTTTCACATCCCCTTCTTGTTTAAACATAGGTTATACAAAACTGACTCGGAAAGGAGAGAAAGTAGATGAAGCTAAGTGAATTAGCAATCGGCAAAACAGCTACAATCCAGTCGGTAGGAGGGAACGGAGCTTTGCGTCAGCATTTCCTGGACATGGGGTTGATACAGGGAACAGAAGTAACCGTTATCAAATACGCACCGATGGGAGATCCGATTGAACTTCGTATTCATGGATATGAACTGACAATCCGTCTGGAGGATGCAAAAAATATTGAAATTGGAGAACCACACTTGCCCAAAAAAGTGAGCAAAAGGAAAATGAAACCGGAAAAAAGTCATCCTGGATATGGGGAAGGAGGCAAGTATCATGATCGAAAGACCGAAGAGCCTCTTCCTGATTCGGAAGTTCTTACCTTTGCACTTGTTGGAAACCAAAACTGTGGTAAGACAACATTATTTAACCAGTTAACGGGTTCTAAACAGCACGTTGGCAATTTTCCGGGCGTTACCGTAGACAGAAAAGATGGCGTAATCAAAGGGCATCTCAACACATTGATTACAGATCTGCCGGGTATTTATTCCATGTCCCCTTATAGCAGTGAGGAAATTGTAACGAGAGAATTTGTAATCAGAGAAAAGCCGAAAGGAATTATTAACATTGTAGATGCAACGAATATTGAACGAAATTTGTATCTGACGATGCAGCTTTTGGAATTAGGATTCCCTATGGTTGTCGCGCTGAATATGATGGACGAAGTGCGGGAAAACGGAGGTTCTATTCTCGTCAATGAAATGGAAGAGGCGTTAGGCGTTCCGGTGATTCCCATTTCGGCGGCAAAGGGAGAAGGCATTGAAGAATTGATTCGTCATGCGATACATGTGGCAAAATATCAGGAGTACCCGATTGAAACCGATTTCTGCAGAAAAGAAGAGGGGATTCACAGAGGTATCCATGCAGTTATGCATCTGATTGAGGACCATGCTGAGCAGGTAGGAATTCCCGTACGGTTTGCTGCTAGCAAAGTAATGGAAGGGGATGCTAAGATTCAGAAACAATTGAATCTGACAAAAGAAGAGCAGCATATTTTAAGTGAAATTTGTAGTTATACAGAAGTCGAAACGAAAATGGACCGCGCGGCTGCTGTTGCAAAAATGCGTTTTGATTATATTGAAGATGTCTGCAAGGAAACAGTTGTCAAACCAAGGGAAAGCAAAGAAAGAATCCGAAGCCAGAAAATTGACCGCTTTTTGACAGGAAAATATACAGGAATCCCTGCGTTTATCGGAATCATGGGAGTGGTATTTTGGCTGACTTTTAATGTGATTGGTGCGTTTTTGCAGGGAATTTTAGAGAGTGGAATCGGCGTATTGACAGAGTGGACAGATCAGGCGCTGCAGGCAGCCAATGTAAATAGCGTAGTCCATGCTCTCATTATTGACGGCGTATTTGCAGGAGTTGGCGGGGTACTTAGTTTTCTTCCAATCATTGTCACCTTGTTTTTCTTCTTATCCCTTCTGGAAGACAGCGGCTATATGGCAAGAGTTGCCTTTATCATGGATAAATTGTTAAGAAAACTGGGACTTTCAGGAAGGAGTATTGTTCCGATGCTGATTGGTTTTGGCTGTACTGTTCCGGGAGTTATGGCAAGCCGTACCTTGCCGTCAGAACGTGACCGAAAAATGACGATTCTTCTGACTCCTTTTATGAGTTGCAGCGCAAAACTTCCAATTTATGCATTTTTTACCGCGGCATTTTTCCCGAAGCATGGAGCGCTTGTGATGATTGGACTCTATGTGTTCGGAATTGTAATGGGAATTCTGATGGCTTTGATTTTTAAGAAAACATCGTTTAAAGGAGAAGCAGTTCCGTTTGTAATGGAACTTCCGAATTACCGGATGCCGGGAGCTAAGAATGTGGTGCATCTTTTATGGGATAAGGCGAAAGACTTTTTGCAGAGAGCCTTTACCGTTATTTTTATAGCAGTCATTGCTATCTGGTTCCTGCAGAATTTTGATACCGGATTCAATATGATCTCTGACTCTCAGAACAGTATTCTGGCAAAGATTGCAGGAATGCTGGCGCCAATATTTGTCCCGGTAGGTTTTGGAGACTGGCGAATTGTAACTGCATTGGTTTCCGGCTTTATGGCAAAAGAAAGCGTAGTGTCTACGCTGACTGTTTTATTTGGAAGCACGGCAGCGCTACAGGGAAGTCTGACGCTGACAGGAGCAGCATCACTTTTAGTATTCTGTCTTTTATATACGCCGTGTGCGGCAGCAATTGCATCTGTCAAGCGTGAGCTTGGAGGAAAATGGGCGATTGCAGTAGCAGTTGGACAGTGTGTCATTGCATGGCTGGCAGCTTTCGTAATTTATCAGATTGGAATGTTGTTTTAGGATAAAAGGGAGAAGGGCGGGCATATTGCCCGCTCCTCCCTATTTCCATTATAAAAGAAGTCTGAGAGCGCATTTTTTGAAAGGAGAGTGAAAAAATGACAAGTAGCATATGGGTTGGAATTTTAATTCCATTTTTAGGAACTACATTAGGAGCGGGTTGTGTATTTTTTTTAAGGAAGGAAATAAAGTCGATTGTTCAGAAATCATTATTAGGATTTGCTTCAGGGGTAATGGTGGCCGCATCGGTATGGTCGTTGCTGATACCTGCTCTTGATATGGCAGAAAAAACGATGGGGAAAAAAGCGCTTATTCCGGCATCCATAGGATTTTTGCTGGGGATAGGATTTTTACTATTATTAGATCAGCTGATTCCGCATCTGCATTTAGGAGATGAAAAACCAGAGGGACTTCCTAAAAAACTGAAGAAGACAACAATGTTAGTACTGGCTGTTACACTTCACAACATACCGGAAGGTATGGCAGTAGGAGCGGTTTTTGCAGGAATGGCAAATAATAATACGGAGATTACTATGATGGGAGCATTTGTTCTATCCCTTGGAATTGCTATCCAAAATTTCCCAGAAGGAGCAATCATATCTATGCCGCTAAAAAGTGAAACAGGTATGAAAAAAGGAAAAGCATTTTCATTAGGGATGTTTTCCGGAATAGTGGAACCGCTGGCTGCTTTATGTATGTTTTTCCTTGCAGACATACTGGAGCCAGCCTTACCTTATCTTTTATCTTTTGCAGCTGGTGCAATGATATATGTCGTAATAGAAGAACTGATTCCGGAAACAGCAGAGGGAGAGCATTCCAATAGCGGAACGATTGGATTTGCAGTTGGATTTATACTGATGATGATTATGGATGTAGCATTAGGATAAAAGAAAATGAGGAGATTACCCGGTGTAGGTATTTCTCCTCATTGTTTTTGTTATGACTCTCCAAGAAAATTTTCGATAATAACGGACTCAGCTTCTTCAGCAGTCATCCCTAGAGTACGGAGTTTCATAAGCTGCTCATCATTAATTCTTCCAATGGCTGCTTCATGGATAATGGCTGCATCCAAATGCTTGGCATTGATTTCGGGAATAGAACATACTTCCGCTTGATCCATGATGATGGAATCACATTGGATGTGAGCATGACAGAGAGCTTTTCCAATTGCTTTCGGATGAAAGGTTTGTACAGAGTTTCCTTTTGCAACAGAGCGGGAAATGATCTGCGCAGAACTATCGGCTCCCTTCATAACTACTTCCATATTGGTAAGGGCTGACTGTGTACCATCTGTCATCATTTTTTCGATAACCTGCAACTTTGCATTTTCTTCCAATTCAATATATGTCTCCCGATGAGTGGAATCAACACCTCGAATCTGGGTAGTATCCATAAAAAAACTGCTGTTTGGAGCAAGATAAATATTAGTGATTGGATTTAAAACCTTTGAACCAATTCCATCTCCTTCCCCATAGTGTTTTTCTTCATAACGAACGGTTGCACCTTCCTGCACATGAAAGGAGTGAATCCCATCGTGCCGGCTCTCATTGCAGCCGCTGTTATGGATTCCACAGCCAGAGATAATGGTAACATCTGCACCGGCTTCGATATAAAAATCATTGTAAACAATATCTGTAATTCCAGAGGAATCTACAACGACAGGAACATGAACCGTTTCTCCCTTGGCCTTTCCACTAATAAATACATCCATTCCCTGTTTATCGGCCTTTTGCTTGATTTTTACAAATTCCGTATCGCCTTGGCAAAGGACAATTCCATTATGACGCAAGCTGTAAGCCCCTTCAGATGAAAAGTTTGGAAGATCTATTATATTTAAAATATTGTCCGTAATTTTATTCCATAAATTCATAGGTTAAGCCTCCTTTTTACAGTGATTTTGTTTTTTAGACAAACAACAGCATTCATCAGAAGAATGCATCAGGCCGGGAAGTGCCTCTTCACGTTTTCCAAAAGCTGAAATTTCCCCCTGATCTAATACCATAATCCGGTCAGCAATCTGTATGAGACGTTCCTGATGGGAAATGATAACAAGACTTTGCCTTTTCTCCTGATGAATTTTTTCAAATTGTTTTACAAGCATAGAGAAGCTCCAAAGATCAATCCCTGCTTCTGGTTCATCAAAGATACATAATTTGTGGGGTTTTGCCAATACAGTAGCAATTTCCAGACGTTTCATTTCCCCACCGGAAAGAGTACCGTCTACTTCTCTGTCCAGATAGTCATTTGTACATAAGCCTACATTTGAAAGCATCTGGCAGCACTGACTGCGTGTTAATTCTTCTCCGGCAGATAATGACAAAAGCCGTTTTACCGTCATACCTTTAAATCGTGGGGGATGCTGAAACGCAAAGCCGATACTGGCATTCGCCCGATGATCTATGTCGTATTCCGTCAGATCTTCGAAGTCGAGATAAATTTTCCCTTCATTTGCCGGAAGAATTCCCATAATGACTTTTGCAAGCGAGGACTTGCCGCCGCCATTGGGACCGGTAATTACGATTGTTTCTCCATTGTTTACATCAAAACTGATATTTTTAACAATATGTTTCTCTGCTCCATTTTCGGAGGCAGTAAAGGATAGATTTTTTATTTGAAGCATAAAGATTCCTCCTGATTTAAAGATTAAATAGTTATTTAATCTTTATGTATATTTATTATAATAGCAGAAAGTTGTAGAGACAATAGAGGCAGAGACAAAGCTTCTTTTTAGGATAGAAATGCTTCTGAAAAGTCATTTTTTTGAAATGTAAATATGATAAAATAAAAACAGGATAAGTCATTTTCACAAGAACTTTTAGAAAAGTGAGGAGAATATTTTATGTCAGAGAACAGATATACAGGAACAGAAACCGAGAAAAATTTAAAAACAGCGTTTTCTGGAGAATCTGAAGCAAGAAACAAATATACCTTTTTTGCATCTGTTGCGAAAAAAGAAGGATACGAGCAGATTGCTGCATTATTCCAGAAAACAGCGGATAATGAAAAAGAACATGCAAAAATGTGGTTCAAGGAATTAAACGGAATTGGTGATACTGCTCATAACCTGGAAGCGGCAGCGGAGGGTGAAAATTATGAATGGACAGATATGTATGCCGGATTCGCTGAAACAGCAGAAAAAGAAGGTTTTCCAGAACTCGCAGCAAAGTTCCGCCTTGTAGCTGAGATTGAAAAACATCATGAAGAAAGATATAGAGCTTTACTTAAAAATGTAGAGACTGCAAAAGTATTTGAAAAGAGTGAAGTAAAAGTATGGGAGTGCAGAAACTGCGGACATATTGTAGTAGGAACTTCAGCACCAGAAATTTGTCCGGCGTGTGCTCATCCACAGAGCTATTTTGAAGTAAGGGCAGAGAACTATTAAGAAAAAGGCGAAATGGCTTATCCTATTTATAACCAATTTTTCGTCTCTGCGATCAATCTCGCATCGAATTCTGGATTTTCTCAAAATTTCATAAACCTGCACAATGTTCGATTAAAATTCCAATAAAGCGTTCAATAGAGCCAAAGTATACTCGGTGGAGCATAATTGGACGTTTACTATTTTCGTGTCTATCTATGTATTCTAACTCAAATCTTCTGTGGAAACTGGAAGTCAAGCTGTATGGTACTGCATTGCCAGGTACGTCCTATGGAATCTCTGAGATGAAAATCTTAGGACCGTAAAAGGCTCCGTTACCTTCATTTACAATATAATCTACATTTTTAAAGCATTGCGTAGTCGGTGGTAGCCAGTTCCCATTCTTCATCAGTTCCAATGGAATTGTCAGGACGCGTAGATAATTCCATGAAATAATCAAATTTCCCCAAGCTTTCTGCTTAAAATAGCGGTTGTGGATACTTCTAAATAATTTTCACGTTTATGTATATCACGTCGAAAACCAATCAATGTATTTTTGAGTGTTAATCCTTTTGGCGGAAAGAAAGGGAAACCGGGAGCTTCTTTGCTTTCAAATGCTGTGCCATAAATTCTGGCAGCATTTTGTTATGCTTATTTCCGCGCCGGTAATCCCCTGCTATGCCGGCAAGTTTGAAGGCTTTTATCCCATTTGGGTATTTGAAAATGTTAAGTATAATTATCAGGTATGATTTCACAGGAAACATTAGAAAATTCTTTGTTAAGTTGCTCGTTAAGATAAAGGCTTATCTTATGAATGCGTTTCATAGATATGGAATCTTCATTTGGTCGAAAATAAATCGATACCCCAATTTTTCGCCCTGTTTTGGAAATATCATAAAAAACAGGAGTAAAAGAACAGCTTTCAAAAATTTCATTAGATATTTCCTTAATCTTTTGAACGGTTTGTTGCTCAGGGGAGAAAAGAAATAATTCCCGGAAAGTCTCTATCAGCAGTTTAATGGTTTCCGGGATCATGAAAAGCATGATCAAGATGGCAACAATCTGATCAAAGTAAGGAGACAAAAATGCAAATGGCGTATGTTGTAGCTTCATAGCAATAAAAAACGCAAAAGACATTCCTAAACTATAGGTTACGTCCAATTTCCATCCAAGTATTTCTGCCTTTACCGTAGGAGAGGAGACTTTGCGGCTCATGAATTTTATGATAAACAAGATAAATAAGCTGACAAGTCCTAAGAGCAACTGAACAAAAGATACCTGTCCTTTATTGATCGGACTCCCTCCGGAAAAAAGTCGCTCTATCACGCTTATTAAAATGCTGGCGGTTACAGAAACCATTATGATACTTTTAATTAAAATAAAGAAAGACTCTAATTGAAAAAAAACATACGGATGTTTTTCGGAAATTGGCTGATGGAATAAAGGCGTTAAAAATAACAGCAGGATAATAAAAACAAGCTCAGAGGCATCATATAAGGCATCCATGAGGGTAGACTGGGAACCGCTATAGATAGAGTAGATCAACTCAATGATAACAAATTCAACACCGGACAAAAAGGAAAGTAGTAAGATTTTTTCCCAATCGTTCTTCGGAAGCATCTTATATCTGGTTGGTCATGATATCACCTTCTTTGTAATCGTTTTATATTGTTTCCGATAGTTTGTAGGAAGAAATCCTGTATAATTCCGAAAGGCTTCTGTAAATTTCCCCGGACTTTCATAACCGATTTCGGAAGAAATCTCTGAAATTGGCTTGGTTGTTTCGGACAACATTTTTTTTGCGATTTGCAAACGGTACTCCTTTAAGTAAGTGGCAATGGGCTTCCCGTAAATTCCTTTAAAAATATGCTTGAGGGAAGTGGTATTTAATAAATATTTTTTTGACAATTCTTCTATTGTAAAACGCTTTTCGATATTTTGAATCAGAAAATCATGGATTTCCTGTATGAGTTCTGCCTGTACTGAGGTAAAAGGCTGAACTTTGGGAACTGTTTGTCTGTAAATCGTAGTCAGGAAAAAAAGCAATTCTTGTACTTTTAAACGTGCATAAGGAAGAAGATATCGTTCTGGCATATCATATAAGTTTGCGAAGATAGAACTGATCAGCATACTAGAAGACAGAGAAAGCGGCTCCCCAAGAGGGCAGAGCTTTGAAATTAAGTCATGTGGATTGTAGCCCCAGTCTTTAAAAATATTTTGCAGAACAGGATCCAGATGAAAAGGATCAATCAAAACGGTGATACCTTCATAACAGGATAAGGGAAGATGAATCACAGAGGAAGCACAACAGTCCAGCGTATGTATTTCTAAGTCACCCGGATTTAAATATACAGAAGTATTATTTTTCATATCCCATCCGATAATCCCTTTGTGACAATAATTGATCTCTAAAATATGTTCATCAGAGCTATGCTCAAAGGAAATTTCTTCCGAAGAGAATTCCGTAAAAGACAGTTCGATTCCCTGATAAATGGGGAAATGGTTTAAGGTGCCTTTTTTTAAATAAGACAGCTGCTCAGCAGGTTCGTGAAATAGACTATTCATATTGTTCACCTCTTCTGATGCAGGAAATATCCATAATTTGTTCAATCATATGATGAAGAGCCTGTGCCTTTTTGGATTTGCTGACCCGGTAGTACGTTTCTTTCCCTTCACGGTGGGATTCAATTAAATCACTTGCACGAAGAAGTCTTAAGTGGTGGGCGACAGCGGGACTGCTCATTTCCATCATGCTGGAAATATTGATGACACATTCTTCGCAATGGCATAAGATCCAGAAAATACGTATTCTGGTTGGATCACTTAACTGTTTAAATATATTTGCGGCGATCTCAAAACTTTCAGTTTCAGGAATATGTGCCAAAAGCTGAGACATAGACTGATTATGTTGATGCGGTAACGTATATTGTTTCATAAAAATCCTCCTTTTAGTTTAGTTTATCATAGAATGTACCATTTGGAAATAGAAAGAAAAGGTTGAAATAATAAATAAAATATAGGAAACAGAAGAAAAAATATACGTTTTGGAAATAAGATGAATTATAAAGTTGATTAGAATGGAAGAGAGGTTGAAAAAAATAGAAAGAAATAAAAAATGCTGGTGTGGAAGTGGGAAAAATATAAATATTGTCATTTGCATTATGTACTTTTAATGCTGGCAAGCGCATTATTTATTGGCATTCTTATGAGGAGCAGAAAGGTACGCAGCTAGGCAGATGAGAAAGAAAAAATTCCATATAGAAAGATATTTCATACAGAAGCATAGTATTGTGTCATGGGGGCTGACTTTTTGTCAGCCCTTTTCCTTTTCGAAATTCACCAGGAAACAGTTGCATAGGGAAAATGAGTTGTACTATACTGAAAATATAGGATAAAAACTTGAGGAAATCTATATAGGTAACAGAAAGGAGAAGCTGCACATGTTAAATCAAACATATCTGACAAATGCTGTTGTGAAGAAGATTTCCAAAGGTGAGGAGCTTGGCTGGGTGAATCCAAAGCGTCTGTCGTGGAAAGAAGCAAAGGGAGAGCTTGAAGTTTCTGTCAAGGATATTGATGAAGCGGAAGAACGGTTGAACAGGTTTGCTCCGTTTATCAGAAAATGTTTTCCAGAAACAGAGGAGCGGCAGGGAATCATTGAATCTCCCCTGACGCCGATACCGGAAATGCAGCGTTTTTTGAATGATGCATACGGAGAAGGAATAGAGGGAAATCTGTTTCTTAAACAGGACAGCCATCTGGCAGTTGCCGGTTCTGTGAAAGCGAGAGGCGGAATCTATGAAGTGCTGAAGCACACGGAAGAATTGGCGCTGCGGGAAGGTTTGCTTACGGTGGATGATGACTATGCAAAATTGGCATTGGAAGAATGCAGGGAATTTTTCAGCCAATATACTATGCAGGTCGGTTCCACGGGAAATCTAGGTCTTAGTATCGGTATCGCAAGCGCGGCAGTTGGCTATCATGCCATTGTACATATGTCGGCGGATGCAAAGCAGTGGAAAAAAGATTTACTTAGAAGCCATGGGGTGACCGTGATAGAATATGACGGAGATTATAGTAAGGCAGTAGAAAACGGGCGAAAAGAGTCAGACGCTGACCCGAAAAGCTATTTTGTAGATGATGAAAATTCAAAAGATCTATTTATGGGTTATGCGGTCGCGGCGCGAAGGCTGAAAAAACAGATCGAAGAACTGAAAATTAAAGTGGATGCAGAACATCCGTTATTCGTTTATATTCCGTGCGGTGTGGGAGGAGCGCCGGGAGGAGTAACCTTTGGCTTGAAGACCGTGTGGGGAGATCATGTCCATGTGTTTTTTGTAGAACCAACGCAAGCACCGTGCATGATACTGGGCATGGCGACAGAACTTCATGATCAGATCTGCGTACAGGACGTTGGGCTTACAGGGATCACCCACGCAGACGGACTTGCGGTAGGGAGACCTTCCGGTTTCGTAGGAAAAGTTATGGAACCAATATTGAGCGGTGAATTTACAGTGGGAGATAAATGGCTGTATGAATATATGCGGGCGCTTCTTGATACGGAACATATTTTCATAGAGCCAAGCGCATGTGCGGCATTTGCAGGTCCGGTAAACCTGTTGAACTATGAGGAAACGAGAAAATATATTGAGGAAAATCAACTGTCCCATAAGATGAAAGAAGCAACACATATCGTGTGGGCGACCGGTGGAAGTCTTGTGCCGGAAGAAGAGCGGGAAACTTATAGAAAGACGGTTTTGGATTAAGGAGAGTTCAATATGGCAGTGAAAACAGTTACTTTATATACCCGTCAAAATGATAAAACTTTACGTCAGCTTGAGCGTGACGGTCGCATTATCAATCACCGCGCTTATGTGGAGATGCATTTCGGAGACATTGCGCCGCTCTTTATGGAGAGCTACGATTGGTTTACGGCAGAGGCGGCAAAGCGTGTGCCAAAGCCTGAGGATGTTCATGCTCCGATTTGGTGCTCTATAAGTCCGGATAATTGTTTGAAGCCGATTGAAGGAACAGTAGTCTACATATTGGAAGTGCCGGAAGACAAGGTTATGTATTTTGATGATGTAAAATGGGACTACGTGCTGAACCGCATTTATCTTCCGGATGATGAAGAGGATGAGAAGGCGTATAAACAGCATTTGAAAGACATCGGAGTTTCTAATGGATTTGAGTTTTTTCAAGGACGATATAAAGGAATGTATCCGGAGGAAGAAGCGCGAATTCGAGAGAGCTGGAAACGTGCATTTCGTATTGATAAATGGACCATCTTTAATGTATGTGGAAATATCTGGGAAATCCGGCAGGAATGGGTGAAAAGAATTGTTAAACCGGGTGAAGCGGTAAAATAAAAATAATCCGTCATCAGAATTAATCTGATGGCGGATTGTTATTATATTTTCACTCCGTAAAGTACCTTTAGAAGATGATTCGAAATGACAGGCTGTCTTGTTTTTGGAACCCGTTTTTTCGGCAGAGTGACCTTCGGAAGATGAATGTTTGCCAATTGGTTGGTAAATGTAGTGAGCTGCGGAATAGAAAATGCGAAGCTTAAGACAATACAAGTTGTGAGCAATAACAGAGATTCCGCAATTGTATTTACATTCTGAAGCCAATCGGTTGCACTTTTTATATAAGAGTATGTAAGCCCGTGACAGAGATAAATTGCCATTGTACGTTCACCCATGTAAGAAAGCCGGTTTTTCTTTTCAGGAACTAAGCAGATCAGCGCATAGGTAAGGAAGAAACCAATACCGTAGCAGAGAAGCCGGATTGTCATTCCCTCTGCAAATGTCTGTCCGAGAAAATCGTAGTTGTATCTTCCGTAAAATATTTTTACCGAATAAGAACGAATCGCCGGTGCCAGTGCCAGAAATGCTGTAAAAGCAGCAAAGGAAATGGCGGCAATGGTCTTTTTCACAGGAGTGCGAAGCTTAGAGATAAGCTCCCGGTCAAAATTCATTCCTGCAAGGAAGAATGGATAAAAGACCAGAACTCTTGGAATGCTCAGGAAATTATTCGGCATATCCGAACATCCGATCAGAAGTCCGGCGATAACAGATAGCAGCATGTAATGTGGAATCCGCTTGACATAAGGGGTAATCACACGCCAGATAAAGAGCGCCATAATGTACCAGAGCGAAAACTTCGGATGTAGCAAATACAAGCCGGTATCTTTGTGAAGAAGCTCTGTATACATAAAATAATAACACAGCTCATAAATTACATATGGAACTAAAAGCTTGCGAACCAGAGTAAGGAATGGAAGCTCCCGTTTAGAAAAGTAACCGGAAATAAAAATAAATGCCGGCATGTGGAACGAGAAAATCAACCATTTGAGTGTGTAGAGTAAAGTGTTGTTATTATAAGCAGGTTCAATAAAATGTCCGATGACTACAAGAAGAATCAAGAAAGCTTTGTAATTGTCGAACAGATAATCACGCTGCTTCGTCTGGTTTGACATAATCAATCCTCTTTCTTTTCAAATAAAATTCTTAATAAAATATAGAAAACAATTTTTAACGCCATACATTCTACGCTTTTCCGTATTTCTGTACAAGATTCAAAATTACCAAAAATGTAACAAATTTTTAATATTTATTTAAACATAATTAACATTTCCAAGAGAAATAGAAGAACTTCGAAATATTACTGGAAAAATAGATGTTTTTTATATATAATGAATGGACAGGTAATAGGTAATAAAAACCAATGAAAAGGAGACAGATTCAATGGAAATGTTATCAATTGAGAGAGAACTGAAAGAAAACTCATATCCAGGACGCGGAATCATTATAGGCAGGAGTGCAGACGGAAGTAAGGCTGTAACTGCTTATTTTATTATGGGCAGAAGTGAAAACAGCCGTAACCGTGTCTTTGTAGAAGAAGGAGAAGGCATTCGTACACAGGCATTTGATCCTGCGAAATTGACAGATCCAAGCCTGATCATTTACGCACCGGTGCGTGTGCTCGGCAACAAGACAATTGTGACAAACGGAGACCAGACAGATACTATCTATGAAGGTATGGACAAGCAGATGACATTTGAGCAGTCATTAAGGAGCAGAAAGTTTGAGCCTGATGAGCCGAACTATACACCGAGAATCTCTGGTATCATGCACATTGAAAATGGAACTTACAATTATGCAATGTCAATTTTAAAGAGCAACAATGGCAATCCGGACAGCTGCCACAGATATACATTTGCATATGAGAATCCGGCGGCAGGTGAGGGACATTTTATCCACACATACAAATGTGATGGTAATCCGCTCCCGAGTTTCGAAGGAGAACCGAAGCTGATCGCAATTCCGAATGATATGGATGAATTTGTATCTACTTTGTGGAATAGTTTGAATGAAGATAACAAGGTGTCTCTTTTCGTGCGTTATATCGATATTGCAAGCGGCGCTTACGAGACAAAGATCGTGAATAAGAACAAATAGAAGCAGATCAAAACAAATTAAAATCATTAAGGAGCATGGAACATGAAAGAATTAGAGTTAAAGTATGGTTGTAACCCAAATCAGAAACCATCCAGAATCTATATGGAGACAGGAGAGGAACTTCCTATTAAAGTGTTAAACGGAAGACCAGGATATATTAATTTCCTTGATGCATTTAACGGCTGGCAGCTGGTTAGCGAACTTAAGAAAGCAACTGGATTTCCGGCGGCAACTTCTTTTAAGCACGTATCTCCGGCAGGAGCAGCAGTCGGACTTCCACTGGACGAAACACTGGCGAAGATCTACTGGGTGGATGATCTCGGAGAATTGTCCCCATTGGCAAGCGCTTATGCAAGAGCGAGAGGTGCAGACAGAATGTCCTCTTTTGGTGATTTCATTTCTTTATCTGATGTGTGTGATGTAGATACTGCAAGATTGATCAAAAGAGAAGTTTCTGACGGAGTTATCGCACCGGGATATGAACCGGAAGCATTGGAAATCTTGAAGGCAAAGAAAAACGGTAATTATAATGTGATCGAGATTGATCCGGATTATGTTCCAAGAAAGCTGGAGAGAAAAGAAGTATTCGGTATCACATTTGAGCAGGGCAGAAATGAATTGAAGATCGATGATGAATTCTTTGCAAATATTGTGACAGAGAACAAAGAACTGACAGAGCAGGCGAAGATCGATCTTGCAATTTCTATGATTACATTAAAATACACACAGTCCAATTCCGTGTGCTTCGTGAAAGACGGACAGGCAATCGGAATCGGTGCAGGACAGCAGTCCAGAATCCACTGTACACGTTTGGCAGGTACGAAAGCAGATAACTGGTGGCTGAGACAATCTCCACAGGTTATGAACCTTCCATTTGTAGATGGAATCCGTCGTGCAGACAGAGATAATGCAATTGATCTCTACATCGGAGAAGATTATATGGATGTGCTTGCAGACGGAGCATGGGAACATATCTTCAAAGAGAAGCCGGAGGTATTTACAAGAGAAGCAAAGAGAGAGTGGCTGGATAAATTAACAGACGTAAGTCTTGGCTCAGACGCATTCTTCCCATTTGGCGACAATATTGAGCGCGCGCACAGAAGCGGTGTAAAATATGTGGCTCAGCCGGGTGGTTCGGTAAGAGATGATAATGTGATTGAGACGTGTAATAAATATAATATGGTAATGTCCTTTACGGGACTTCGTTTGTTCCATCATTAATGAAAACAAGGGCGGAGGTTTTTATCAAATCTCCGTCCTTATTCCATTTTTCTGCCAATTGATTTACCTTGTGTTTTCTATGACCGGATGGTATGATAGACAAGGTGAGTGAAAAATAAAAAGAGATTTTATGATTATAAAAGGAGAAGTAAAGTATGCAACAATATGATGTTATTATCATCGGAGCCGGTCCGTCCGGTATTTTCTGCGCGTATGAGCTGATCAGACAGAAACCGGATATGAAAGTCCTGATGATTGAAAAAGGGCGTTCCATTGAGAAACGTCAGTGTCCGAAGAGAAAGACGAAGGTATGTGTAGGATGTCAGCCATGTTCTATTACGACAGGATTTGCAGGAGCAGGAGCATTTTCAGATGGAAAATTATCCCTGTCCCCTGACGTTGGAGGAACATTGCCGGAGATTCTCGGTTATGAGAAGGCAACGGAGCTTATCAATGAGGCAGACAATATTTATCTGAAATTCGGCGCTGATGAGAAAGTGTACGGTATCGAGGACACTGCTGCCATTGAAAATATTCGTACAAAGGCAATCCGTGCAAACCTGAAGCTTATCGAGTGCCCGATCCGTCATCTCGGAACAGAAGAAGGATATAAAATTTACACAAGACTTCAAGAGCATTTGATCGAAAATGGCGTAGAGATCAAATTTATGACAATGGTAAAAAATATCATCATTGAAGATGGTGTCGCAAAAGGAGTTGTCACAGATCAGGGCGAGGAATTCTATGCACCGGAGATTGTAGCCGGTATCGGAAGAGAAGGCTCTGAGTGGTTTTCTCATATTTGTAAAGAGCATGATATCGAAACGAAAAACGGAACCGTTGACGTGGGCGTGCGTGTAGAAGTTCGAGACGAGATCATGAAAGAGTTAAATGAGAAGCTATACGAAGCGAAGCTTGTCTACTACACACCTACCTTTGATGATAAGGTGCGTGTATTCTGTACAAATCCATCCGGAGAAGTGGCTACAGAGTATTATGATGATGGTCTTGCAGTGGTAAATGGTCATGCATACAAGTCCCAGGATATGAAGACGAAAAACACGAACTTTGCGCTCTTAGTATCAAAGAACTTCACAGAGCCATTTAAGTCTCCGATTGAATATGGAAAACACATAGCACAGCTCGGAAATATGCTTTGTGACGGAAAAATATTATTGCAGCGTTACGGGGATTTCCGCAGAGGAAGACGTACGACAGAAGAGCGTCTTATGAGAAATAATATTACTCCGACCTTGAAGGATGCCGTTCCGGGTGATCTGTCACTTGTGTTCCCACATCGTATCATGGTGGCAATTGATGAAATGATTCAGGCACTTGATAAGGTGACGCCGGGAATTGCTTCAGATGAGACATTGCTCTACGGTGTAGAGGTTAAATTCTATTCTAATAAAGTTGTAGTAAATAAAGAATTCGAGACAAGCATCAAAGGACTTCGCACGATGGGTGACGGAGCGTCTATCACACGTGGACTTCAGCAGGCGTCTGCAAATGGTCTCTGTGTAGCAAGATGTATTTTAGACAAAGAATAGATTTCATAGATATTGTTATAGAAATAGATATTGTTATAGAAATATTTTTATTGACAGTATCATGGGAAATAGATACTATAAGAATGAATATTGGTTTCAGTTTGCGCTGAATGAAAAGGGAATGCGGTGAGAATCCGCAACAGCTCACTCTACTGTAATGGAGGACGAAAGCCAAAGACCACTGCCGGGAAATGATTCGGTGGGAAGGGGGCAAGTAGGTATGATTCCTAAGTCAGGAGACCTGCCAATAGGATAAGAGGTAAAATCTTTCGGTGAGGATAAGATGGTACACAGACAAGACAGGATGTTTCGATCGAAGGATGGAAACTTATTTGTGTATGAAGGACAGCCGAAGTGCTGTCCTTTTTGTACGTTATTATTCTCCAAAAGTAGAAAAGGAGACAGGAATGAAAAAGAAGAAAACAGTCAAAACAAGAATGCTAAGTCTGTTTCTCGTTCTTTTGCTTCTCACAGGAAGCGTGTCCAGCGTGCACGCAGAAGAAGCGGCGGGGACAGAAGTAGCAGGAAGCGCAGAATCAACAGAGGATGGACAGAAAGCGGAGGAAAATACTGACGCAGAAAAACCGGATGGTACCACAGCTGTAAGCGATGAGGATAAAGCGGAAGCAGCGGGCGCAGGGGAAGGTGAGGAACCCCTTACGGGTTATGGCATAACGGTAACGCTTCAAATAGAGGGATATGAGGAAACGATCGAAGAGGGCGTAGAAGTAACTATGCCCGATAAATATAAGACTTTTGAAGAATATGGGATTGAAAATGTTGCTGATCCGGCAGAAGCAGGAAAACCGGGATATACGGTACTTCATGTAATGGCGGAGTATTGCGAGGAAAAATTTGGGTCGGCAGAAGGGCTTATCGGAATTAGTGGTGGGTTTGTGAATTCATTTTTAGATATGCCTGCTAAGTCAACACTTATGTTTCTAAGAAATTATAAAAGCATTCCGGTTGGAGCGCAGGAGCAGAAAGTACAGTCGGGTGACTTGATTTCAGTTGTAGATATTTGGGCAAATAGTAATTGGACAATTGGAGGTCAATACGGTTGGTTTTCTGATGCGAATCTAAAAGCTGAAGCAGGAGAAGCCTTTACAGTGCAGTTAAATGCAGAACCATTAATGTGGGGAGAAAAGGCCAATCCTTCAGGCGCAACGGTAATGGTTGTTGACAGCAGTGGCAAAACTGTTGCAGAAGAAAAGACGGGAAGTGATGGAAAAGTTTCTCTGACAGTGGAAGAAGCAGGAACATATGCAATAACAGCACAGAGAAAATCGTCCTACTACGATAATGATGGTTCGAATCCGTGGGATTTAGTACCGCCACATGGAAAGTTAGTTGTAAGCGAAGGTGTGGAAGTAACAGATGAAGAGGCTGTAGCACAAGCGAAAGAAAAGTTGGAGCTGGGAGACGTTAGTCAAGTAACAGAGAATCTAATACTTCCGGTGACAGGAAAGAATAAGACTACGATCACATGGTCCAGTTCGGATGAAAATTGTATCAAGATTAGTGGTGCGGCGGGCGAGGTAATCCGTCCGGTAGGAGCAGATAAAAAAGTAACATTGACAGCTGTAATTAACAGAGGTGATGTGTCTGATACAAAGGAATTTGTAGTGACAGTTGTAGGAAAATCTCTATTTAAAGAACTGACGGTAGATCAAGGAACGCTAGTTTACGATAAAAGTGTTGATGAATATACCGTTTACATTAAAAAGGATATAGAGACACTTACAATTAAAGGAATTGCAGAAGAAGGTGTAAGTGTTGTTAAAGTAAAAGTGATGGACGAAACAGGGGAACCGAAGACGGAAACGGTTATATCTACTGTAGATCCCGTATTTGAAAGAACGTCATATTTGATTGATAAAACTGGTAAGGATTTATTGCCATATGATATTACACTTGAAACACTGGGACAAATCAATGGCACTGTTACACTCCATGTCAAGCGCGGCACTGCCGGCAAGCCGCTTCCGGAGCTTCCGGACATTACATGGGGACAGCACCTCGGAGATAAGAATAATAATGCGGTAGTGAATTCTAAAGCGCCGATAAATAAGGCAGAACTTCTGTGGGAAAGTTTTTCCAACGCACCAGATAGTTGGGGAAGTGTGTATGCAGGGACACCGATTCTTGTAAATAACCATATTTATGCAGTCCGAAATCATAAGATTGAGATGTTGGATGCAAAGACAGGAAAAGTAAAAGCGTCCACGAAGCTACATTCTCAGGTTGGTTATTACAGTAATATTATTTATGGTGGTGGAATGATTTTTGTTCCTCTTGGGAATGGAGACGTACAATGCTTCAATGCAACAACGCTCAAATCTATGTACCTAATAGAAAATCCGGCATCATTAGGAAGTTATTGGGGTGTATACGGAGCAATGCACTATGATAATGGGAAATTGTATATCGGGTATTCGAATCAGGGTGATTACGGTGGATATGCAGTTTATGACACATTAGATCCAAATATAGATGATGAATACGAAGTGGTTAAGCCTCTTTGGATGACAGGAGAAAAGGATCAAAGCTATTACGGTTCCGGAGCGGTGACAATCAAAGATATGGTTGTGATTGGCGGAGATGGAGGAATTGTATCGGTAAGAAATGCAAAGACAGGAGAAGAACTTTCAAAATGCCAGTTATCAGGAAAGATAAGATGTTCCTTGGTATATGCAGATGGCTATATTTGGACAACAACTCAGAATAAGAAGATATACAAGTTGTTATTATCAGAAAGTGGAAAGATTACTGTTGCAGAAGAAGCGGATTTGCCTAATAGCAGCAATGCCTCTCCAGTAGTTACAGGAGGAAAGGTATACATTACCGGTGGCGTCTGGGGCGCAGGGTTCTTGGCGGTTTACGATATGAATCTGACGCTTCTGGCACAGGAGAAAGGAGAAAATCCATTTAATACTCCAACGGTATCAACAGCTTATGATAATGTTTGCGTCTACTTTACAGAAAATGGTCCGGAAGGAAGTCTTTATATGGCAGAAGTGACAGCGAACAATAAAATTACGCTGACAAAGATTTATACACCGGAACATCAGCAATATTCTATGAGTAAAGTTATTATTAGCTCGGACGGAACAATTTACCACACGAATGATGCTGGATATCTTTTTGCAATTCGAACCAAGACTTCTCAAGAACCTATTGCACCAAATGACAACACTACAGGGACAACCCCGCCTCTGAAACCTGATAAAAAGCCGACTACAACAGTGAGCGCGCAAAGTTTTGCTCCAAGAAAACGTACAGTGAAGGTGAACGCAGCCACTAAGAATAACGTATCTTCCGAGAGTAATATTGTAAATGCAATCCAGCAGAGTTATGATAAGAAGGAAAATAGTCTGACGATCAAAAATCCACCGGAAGTCGTTGGAGCAGAGGTATTCAAACAGCTTGCACGATATCCAGAATTCCGTCTTGTCTTTGATTGCGGGGCTTATACATTGAGCATGAAAGGTTCCGATATTACAAATGTAAATGCGACACTTACAATGAAGCTTCTTGAGATGGAGAATACTTTGTCAGAGGAAGATGCAGCGAGATATGGTAATTATCAGCGATTGATGTTCGCGCAGGAAGGACCTCTGCCAGGTAAGATTACCGTTGTGTATAAATTGGGAGAGCAGTTCGAACAGTCAGAGGCTTTGTATCTCTATGATTTATTAGGAAATACAGAAGCGCAGGAAGTAATCCTGCAGAAACCATACGGCATGTTCGTATTGGAAAATGGAGGCGAATTTATTCTGTCTGATCAAAAAGTAGAAGAAGCACAAGAGGCTGAAGTAGTAGAAATATCAGAAGAGATAAAACCGGTGAATGAGAAAACGACAGGCATTCCGGTTTGGATATATCTATTCATCGGACTTGGAGCAGGCGCTCTGATCAGTGGACTGATCACGGTGAAGGTGATGAATGCAAGAAAGAGGAAAGATACATGGGAAAAATAAGAAATAGTATTGTTGCAATTATATGTGTTCTTGTGTTTTCGCTGACAGCTTGCGGAAGTGATGCGGCATCCTCTGCGGATAGTTCGGGGAAGGTGCAAAAAACACAAAATACAGATAATAGTGTAAACGCAGATCAGGAGAAAGAGGATAAAACCAAGAAAGCACAGGAGGGGATTCCAGATGATCTTCTTCCTGCAGGAGAGAGCGAAGAGACCGGGGAGGTCTCTTCCAATCAGATGGAAATTGTGGAGGAAGATGGAACCGTTCACAATGCAAAGAAATCAGTCACTGGTAAGAACAGCTCTGGTGGCAAGAATTCATCGGGAACATCAGGTTCATCAAATAGCGGCGGAAATTCGGGAGCATCAGGAAATGGTTCTTCACAATCTTCCAAGGGAACGATTGAGATTAATTTCAGTATCGATTCCTCAAATGCGGATGGCTCAGTATCATATTCGGCAGTTATGACGCTGGACAAGGGTGCTACCGTGTACGATGCCCTAGCAGCATCTGGGATCAGTCACAGTGGCGATAGTTATGTGAGCGCAATCGGCGGATTAAGTGAGAAACAGTTTGGCGGTCAGAGTGGATGGAAGTATTATGTAAATGGTACAGCGCCGGGTAAAAGCTGTGTCGACTATACACTTCAGGATGGAGATCGTGTGCAATGGAGTTATGTACTGAAAGCATATTAAAGGTAATCGTACCGGTTGTTTTAATTCTGGTACAGATTCCGTTTTTTATAGCATTTGAAATGAAAAAACCAAAACCCAGAGATTTAATGCCGATTGCAGTGTTAAGTGTGATTGGCGCTCTGGGGCGTGCGGTCTTTGCGGTGATTCCAAGCTTTAATCCGAATAGTGCGGTAGTAATTATTGCCGGTATGCAGTTTGGCCCGTTGGCAGGATTTCTGACGGGCTCACTGTCTGCACTGGCAAGCAACATGCTGCTGGGGCAGGGTCCATGGACCCTCTGGCAAATGACTGCATGGGGAATGATGGGATGTTTTGCAGGTGTATTTCAGCGCGCAGGTATATTTAAGCATCGGGGACTCTTGTATTTGTATGGATTTCTCTCAGGAATACTATTCGGATGGTTTATGAATTTGCAGTATTTGATCGGTTATGTGTATCCGCTGACGATCGGAGCAGTTATTGCGTCCTGTGTTGCAAGCGTTACCTTTGATCTGGCGCATGGAATGTCAACATTAATCTTTTTATTAATATTGGAAAGACCGTGGGGGAAAAAGCTGAAGCGGTTAAAGATAAAATATGGAATTTTAGACATAAGGAGGGAATAGAGATGTATGTTCGGCCATTTACGTTATTTTCAACAGTGCATCCGGCTCTCCTTATTTTTTATGCGCTGGGGGCTCCTATACTCGCTATGTTCGGAAGCAATCCGGTGACAATGGGCGTGATGTTTTTGTGTGCGATCACGGTGCATTGGTTTTATCTTGGCGGAGCGTCCACGAAGGATGGAATGAAAGGAATTTTATTTGTAGTGATTTTTGTTTCTGTGTTAAATATGCTGTCAAATCCGATGGGGATTACAGAGTTATTTAAGATAGGAAGCAGATTGTTTACTCTGGAAAGCATGTGCTATGGATTGATGAACGGACTTATGCTTGGAACGGTAATTTTATGGTTTCGATGCTTTACTGCAATCGTGCCAAATGACAAATTTCTGTATTTATTTGGGCGAAGATTCCAGACAGCGGCACTGCTATTGTCTATGATCCTGAAGCTTTTCCCGGAGACTCGATATAAGATCCGCTGCATCCGTGCGGCGCAGATGGTGGAGGATGGAGAGGAGAAACCATCGTTGAAAGTGCGATTGTCAAGAAGTATGAGACAGATGTCCAGCCTTCTGGAGTGGAGTATGGAAGATGGGATAGAAACAGCGGATGCTATGAAAGCGAGAGGATATGGGGAAGGGAAAAGAAGCTCTTATCAAAAGTACCATTTTCACAGCTCCGATCTGGTTTGTCTTATTGTGATGGTGATGTTATACGCGGCAGCTATTTTTGATGTAGTAGGAGCAGGAAAGTTATTTGCTTACTATCCGACACTACATTGGGAAATCCGAAAATGGTATGTGGAAGCTGCAGGAGCTGTCTTACTTGTTTTATTTTTACTGTTGCCGGTTGGAACAGAATTATTCCGAAAGGGAGGAAGAACGTCATGAGCGTTATGGACATAAAGGGTTTGACATTTGCATATCCAAATGGAAAAGAAATTCTGCACGGGATTGATCTGGCAATCGGGGAAGGAGAATTTGTTCTTCTATGTGGACCGTCGGGATGCGGGAAGACAACATTGCTTCGTTGTATGAAAGCAGAGATTGCTCCGATTGGTGAGCGAAAGGGCAGTGTGACCAAGCGTCCTGCGAAGGAAATCGGCTATGTATTTCAAAATCCCGACAATCAGATTGTCACGGATACGGTGCGCCATGAGCTTGCATTTGGACTTGAAAATATAGGTCTTCCGACAGAAGTGATCAGAAGACGCGTGGCGGAGACCGCATTGTTTTTTGGGATTGATGAGTGGATTGATGCATCCGTACATGAAATTAGCGGCGGACAGAAGCAGCTTCTTAATCTGGCATCTGTGATTGCAATGCGACCGAAGCTTTTGTTGCTTGATGAGCCGGTCTCTCAGTTAGACCCGTTGGCACGGAAAAATTTCCTTGATGTGTTGGTGCGCGTGAACCGGGAGCTTGGTATAGCGGTTCTTTTAAGTGAGCATCATTTAGAAGAAATGCTTCCTCTTGCCGATCGTGTGATTTATATGAAAGACGGGAAATTAGAATATGCAGGAGAAGTGAATGGGTATGTAAATTATGTGTTAACAAAAGAGCCGGCGTATTTGAAAGCGCTGCCGGCAGCAGTACGGATCGCATTTTCGCTGAGAGGAGTCAGCAGAGAATATCCGCTGACTGTGCGGGATGGAAGACAGTATCTTGCAGATTATCTTCACCGAATGGACAAAGATGCCGAGGCAAAGAATCAATGGGAAAAGGCAAGAAAGCTCTGCATGGGACGTACATTTGAGAAAACACGCGGGGAAGGAATGGATAGGGAAAATGTCTGCCTTCTTGTGGATCATATCTGGTTTCAGTACCAGAAACAGACTCCCTTTGTCTTAAAAGGATTAACACTACGCATTGAAAAAGGGGAATTTCACGTCATACTGGGAGGAAATGGAAGTGGGAAGACAACACTTTTGTCTATTCTCGGTAAGCGTCAATATGCATCCAGAGGGAAGATTCGTCTGGGGAAGGAGAAAAAACGTCCGACGATCTCTCTTCTTCCGCAGAATCCCAAGGCAATGTTTTCGAGGGATACGGTAGAAGAGGAATTGACAGAGGCAGGGTGTAGTGAAGCGCTGGTGCAGTCATTGAAGCTTGCAGAACTTAATAGTCAGCACCCTTATGATTTAAGCGGAGGAGAACAGCAAAGGCTGGGACTTGCAATGGTTTTGTCCGGTGAGCCGGAGCTTTTGCTTCTGGATGAGCCGACGAAAGGACTTGATGTAGAAGCGAAAGAACAGATTGGCGATTATTTGCGTGATTACGTGGAACAGGGGCATACAGTATTATGTGTAACACATGATGTGGAGTTTGCAGCTGCTTATGCGGATGTGTGCAGTCTTCTGTTTGAAGGAGAAATCTTGTCAACAGAGCCGGTGCAGACATTTTTTGAAGATAATGCGTTCTATACAACGGATTCCAGAAGGCTGATCCGGGGGATGTAGGACGGGAGAGAATTGATTTTTTACAGATTTTTCTTGCATATCTTGTAAAAAAGCTATATAATAACAGACGTGCAAAGCGGATTGTGCAAAGAAAGTGGTAAATAAGCCAAATGAAAAAGGAGATTTCACTATGGGAAAATATTTTGGAACAGACGGATTCCGTGGAGAAGCCAATGAAGTATTAACAGTAGAACACGCATTTAAGGTGGGGCGCTTCCTCGGATGGTATTACGGACGAGATCATAAAGCCCGTGTAGTGATTGGAAAAGATACAAGAAGAAGCAGCTATATGTTTGAATATGCACTGGTTGCAGGACTTACAGCGTCAGGAGCAAATGTTTATCTTCTGCATGTTACGACAACACCGAGTGTGTCTTACGTGACAAGAACCGATAATTTTGACTGTGGAATTATGATTTCTGCAAGTCACAATCCATTTTACGACAATGGAATCAAAGTGATCAATGGAAAAGGTCATAAGCTGGAGGCTGAGGTCGAGGAGAAGATTGAAGCGTATATTGACGGCGAGATTGCAGAACTTCCACTGGCAAAGAAAGAAGAGATCGGACGTACGATAGACTATGCAGCAGGAAGAAATCGCTATATCGGATATCTCATTTCTCTTGCAACACGTTCTTTCGAGGATATGAAGGTTGGACTGGACTGTTCAAACGGAAGCGCATTTGCTATTGCTAAGAGTGTCTATGATGCATTGGGTGCAAAGACTTATGTCATTAACTGTGAGCCGGATGGAACGAATATTAACACGAACTGCGGTTCTACACATATTGAAGTGCTTCAGAAATATGTAAAAGACAATCAATTAGATGTAGGATTTGCATATGATGGTGATGCGGACCGTTGTATTGCAGTCGACGAAAATGGTAATGTAATTGACGGAGATCTGATTCTTTATATTTGTGGAAAATACTTAAAAGAAAATGGCAGATTGAATGGAAATACAATTGTTACAACAATCATGTCCAACTTAGGATTATACAAAGCTTGTGACAAGATCGGAATGAAGTATGAAAAGACTGCAGTAGGAGATAAATATGTTTATGAGAATATGGTGAGAAATGACTACTCACTTGGCGGAGAGCAGTCAGGACATATTATTTTCAGTAAGCATGCCACAACCGGAGACGGAATCTTGACTTCCCTTATGATTATGGAGGTTGTGTTAGAGAGAAAGATGAGTCTCGGGAAATTAGCAGAAGAAGTGAAGATTTATCCACAGCTTTTGAAAAATGTGCGGGTGGCTGATAAACAGACTGCAAGAGAGAACAAAGAAGTCGTAAAAGCAGTCGAAGAAGTGACCAAAGCGCTTGGCGATGACGGACGTATTCTTGTAAGAGAAAGTGGAACCGAGCCGGTGCTTCGCGTCATGGTAGAAGCAGCAACCGATGAATTGTGTGAAAAATATGTAAATCAGGTGGTAGATGTGATCAAAGCCGAAGGGTTGATTGTTACATTATAAATAGGTGATTGGTTCGGGATAGATAAAAATCTGTCCCGAATTTTCTTTTGCATGAGTTTTTCGAAATTGACACATACTATAGAATCATGTGAAAAAGGAAGGAGAACTTATGTATAAATATTTGCCGATTACAGATATTTACGCAAGAGAAATCTTAGATTCCCGCGGGAATCCGACGATAGAAGTTGAAGTGCTGGCAGGAGATGAATTCTGTGGAAGAGCTGCTGTTCCATCGGGGGCATCGACGGGGCAGTTTGAGGCGTTGGAACTTCGGGATATTGAAGAACGATACGGTGGTCTGGGCGTAGAAATGGCAGTCGACCATGTCAATGCCAAGATTGCGCCGGCGATCATTGGGATGAATATATTCGATCAGGCAGAGATTGATGAGGTGCTGATTCAATTAGACGGAACGAAGGATAAGTCCAACTTGGGAGCAAATGCAATCTTAGGCGTATCTATGGCAGTGGCACGTTCCGCTGCGGCGTCTCTTAACCTGCCTTTATATGCGTATCTTGGAGGCGTTAATGCTAAGAAGCTTCCGGTGCCGATGATGAATATTGTAAATGGCGGGAAACATGCAGATAACAGTATTGATATTCAGGAATTTATGATTTTGCCGGTTGGGGCAGACAGCTTTAAAGAAGGGCTTCGCATGTGTGCGGAAGTTTATCACACATTAAAGAAACTGTTGAAAGATGCAGGGTTTTCTACCGCAGTCGGAGATGAAGGAGGATTCGCGCCGGATTTTCCAGATGCGAAGACTGCGCTTCGGTGGATGAAAAATGCAGTGGAAAAAGCGGGATATCAGGCAGGGAAAGATATCTGTTTTGCGCTGGATGTGGCGGCGACAGAGTTATACGATCAGAAATTTAAAAAGTATGTATTCGAAGGAGAGAAGACGGCGCAGGGTGAAGCTGTTGTACGTTCTGCGGAGGAACTCATAGACTATTATGAAGAATTAATGGAAGAATTTCCCATTGTGTCACTGGAAGACCCTCTCGATGAAGAAGACTGGGATGGCTGGGAGCTTCTTACAACGAGACTGGGACTTAATGTTCAACTGGTAGGCGACGATCTGTTTGTGACAAATACAAAGCGTTTGCGAAAAGGAATTCAAAGAAAAGCAGCAAATGCGATTTTGATAAAAGTCAATCAGATCGGCACGTTGACAGAAGCAATTGATGCCATTGAGATGGCAAAGACAGCCGGGTATCGGACAATCATTTCCCACAGGTCAGGGGAGACTGTAGACAGCTTCATTTCCGATCTTGCCGTGGCGTTCAACGCAGGGCAGATCAAGACCGGGGCACCGTGCCGGTCAGAACGAGTGGAAAAATATAACCAATTATTAAGAATTGAAGAACGGCTGGCGGATGTGGCAGAATATAAAAATCCATTTTGGGACAGGTCATCGGACGATTTGGAACAGGTCGAAATGTAATTTGGGACGTAGCCTTTTGCAAAAAGGCTACGTCCCAAATTAACACTTGCCATCCTCACTTCTATGTGGTACACTAAGTATGGTTTATCCGCAGGAGGTGTAAAAAGGTGGAAATTTTAAAAACAGTTTTAATGATTATATTTGCAATAGATTGTATCGCGTTATCTGCGATCGTATTATTACAGGAAGGTAAATCAGCAGGGCTTGGAACGATCAGCGGTATGGCAGATTCTTACTGGGGACAGAACAAGGGACGTTCTATGGAAGGTGCGCTTGTAAAGTCTACAAAGTTTCTGGCGGTTCTGTTTATTGTACTGGCAGCAGTGTTGAATTTAAAAGTATTTGCGTAAGCAGAAGTATTTTAGAGAGCAGTTGGGCACTCCTGTAAAAAGGGGTGTCTTTTCTTTATCAAAATTTGAGCTTCGATCAAGGATATAGATAATGTGGAAAATGGAGGACTTGTAAGCAGTGGACAAGGCATTTGAGAAAAGAAAAAAAGTAGTATATGACCTGATGTGTGACAGCCTGTACACACCAATGAAATTCAAAGAACTTGCAATGCTTTTGCAGGTTCCAAAGGAAAAGAGAGATGAGCTTCGGCAGATTTTAGAAGCGTTGGAGGCGGAAGGCAAGATCTATCTGTCTAAGCGTGGAAAATACTGTAAGGGTGAGGCGAAGAAGCTGACCGGTGTTTACCGCGGGAATTTAAAAGGCTTCGGTTTTATTCTTATGGAGGATGAAAGCCCGGATGTCTTTGTGGCTGAAGAAAATATAAATGGCGCATTTGACGGAGATACTGTGGAATTTACGATTATCCGGGAACCGGAAGGGAAAAGCCGGGAAGGAAAAATTATTCGGATTATAGAAAGAGGCTTGCAAAAAGTAGTTGGTCTTTATCAGATGAAACCGGGGAAAAGCTATGGGTTTGTCATCCCGGATGATCAGAAAATATTAAAAGACATCTTTATTCCGATTGAAAAATCAAAGGGTGCAGTCAATGGGCATAAAGTTCTGGTGGAGCTTACAAGCTACGGTGATGACCGTCACAAGCCGGAAGGAATTGTGGAGGAAATCATCGGGCATGTGAATGACCCCGGGGTTGATATTCTGTCGATTGTAAAGGCGTATGATCTTCCTGTTGAATTCCCGCAGAAGGTGCTCAATCAAGCGGAGCGTGTGGCAAAACCGGTGAGCGAAGCAGATATGGCAGGAAGAAAAGATTTAAGAGACTGGCAGATGGTGACGATTGATGGTGAGGACGCCAAGGATCTGGATGATGCAGTATCTGTAGTGAAAGAAGGAGAATATTACGTTCTCGGAGTTCATATTGCAGATGTTACCAATTATGTGCAGGAAAACAGCGCCCTTGACCGTGAGGCTTATGAGCGGGGAACGAGTGTATATCTGGTGGATCGCGTGATTCCTATGCTTCCCCATACATTATCCAATGGAATGTGTTCCTTAAATGCGGGAGAAGACAGACTGGCGCTTAGCTGCATTATGACGGTGGATGAAGAAGGCGTTGTGGTTGACCATGAGATTGCGGAAACTGTGATTCACGTCAATGAGAGAATGACGTATACAAGTGTCAGAAAAATTTTAGCGGATCATGACGAAGAAGAGTGCAAGAAATATAAAGATTTTGTGCCGATGTTCGAGCAAATGGCAGAATTGTCTGCTATACTAAGAAGACGGAGAAAGAAAAGAGGTTCCATTGACTTTGATTTCCCGGAAGCTAAGATTATCTTAGATGAACAGGGACGACCGACAGAGATTCGTCCGTATGAGCGAAATGTGGCAACCAAGCTTATCGAAGATTTTATGCTCCTTGCAAATGAGACAGTTGCGGAGGATTATTTCTGGCAGGAGCTTCCATTTGTCTATCGGACACATGAGACTCCGGATGATGAGAAAATCCATACACTTGCCACATTTATCAACAATTTCGGGTACACGATGCACATTGGCGCAAATGAGATCCGCCCCAAGGAAGTGCAGAAGCTTCTTGGAAAAGTAGAGGGGACGCCGGAGGAAGCGTTAATCAGCAGACTTGCTCTTCGCTCAATGAAGCAGGCGAAGTATACGCCGGAAAATATCGGACATTTTGGTCTTGCGGCAAATTATTATACACATTTTACGTCTCCAATCCGAAGATATCCTGATCTTCAGATTCATCGGATCATCAAAGATAATTTAAGGGGACGGATGAATGAGGCGAAGCGGGAGCATTACGAGACAATTCTTCCGGAAGTGACCAAGCAGGCAAGTGAGCGTGAGCGAAGAGCCGAAGAGGCAGAGCGAGAGACCGTGAAGCTTAAAAAGGTGGAATACATGGCATCGCATATCGGGGAAGTGGAAAGCGGAATCATTTCCAGTATTACCGGCTGGGGCATGTATGTGGAACTTGATAATACCGTGGAAGGACTTGTTCATGTGGTAAATATGACAGATGACCACTATGATTACGTGAAAGAGCGTCATGAAATGGTGGGACTTCGCACGGGTAAAACATATAAGTTAGGGCAGAGAATTTTCGTGCGCGTGATTGGTGCAGACAGAGTGCTCCGCACGATTGATTTTGAGATTGCAGATGAAGGAGATACAGAAAATGGCAAAGACGAATGGGAAACTGATCGCCAACAATAAAAAAGCATATCATGACTATTTTATCTTGGATACTTACGAGGCAGGCATTGCCCTTCACGGGACAGAGGTGAAATCTCTTCGGATGGGGAAATGCAGTATCAAAGAGTCATTTATCCGTGTGGAAAACGGTGAAATGTTTATCTATGGAATGCACATCAGCCCGTACGAAAAAGGAAATATTTTCAATAAAGATCCGCTTCGCGTGAGAAAACTGTTGCTTCACAAGGCGGAGATCAATAAAATGCTGGGTAAGACAAAGGAAAAAGGAATGTCGATTGTACCTTTGAAGGTGTATTTTAAGGGAAGCCTTGTAAAAGTAGAGATTGGTCTTGCTAAAGGTAAGAAGCTCTATGACAAGCGTCAGGATATTGCCAAGAAAGATCAGAAGCGAGAAGCAGAGAGAGATTTCAAGGTGAGAAGTCTGCGTGTATAATACAGATAAGAGCAATAAGACAAGAATAGTTTCAGATGTGACGAAGGAGAAATACAATGGTACCGGTTAAGAAAGAAGATTTAAGAAAATTAGTGACGGAGACAACCGTGGAGATCTATGAGGAACTGACTCCACAGTTGATCCGGCTGATTGATGAAACCAAGCACAATGAACAGCTGACAGAGGCTCAGAAGCAGGATGAGATATCCTTGCATATGATGGGGTATGTAAAGTCCTGCACAAACGAGATTATGATTGAAGTGCTAAGTGAGATATTGGGGCTGAATGAAGAATAAAATGTAAAAAATATCAATTCATCATATTCCATTTTTCAGAAAATTATGATATTTTTAAAATAGTTAAAAATTTATCTAAAAAATGGAGGAACGGATATGAAAAGAAAGAAAAGAGGTAAACTGAAAAAAGTGATTAGTGTGCTTGCAATCTGCGGTCTAATTGCAGCACAAATGTTTTCTGGTAAGATCGCAGTTTCGTATGCAGAGGGGCCAGACGAACAGCAAAAAACTGAGCAAGAAGCTGAAAAACCTTCAGAGGAAGTTACGAAGGATGATGCACTAGATCAAGAGCAGATGCCGGAACCAGAGGCTGAGCCGGATCAAGATTCGAAGAAGGAGCCGGAAGAGGATTTAAAGGCGGAAGTGCAGAAAAAAGAGGTAGAGACGAAATCAGTAGAAAAAAATGTAAAAGCGGAAGATCCTATTCCGGAAAAAACTCCTCGTTTGGTGTATGGTAATAAGAACCTTCCAGATAAGGATGCCTTTGTCCTGTTGATTTTTGGAGATGGTTTTACCAAAGATGAACAAGATAAATTCTATAAGGAAGCAGAAAAAACAGCCGATTATGTTATGGCAACTTCACCTTGGGATGAATTTAAAGATACAGTGAAAATGTATGCACTGGGCGTAGTGTCTAACGAATCTGGCGCAAAAGCAGATAAAGCGATCAATCAAGAGCAGGCAGATAAAGATACAAGAGATACGTATTTTGGCGCATCTTTTTGGACGGGCGGAATGCAGCGTTTGCTCGCGATCAGTAACGAAGGGGCAAAGCGTGCGAAGGAACTGACAAAACAATATCTTCCGGCAGCAGATTTTAACGTTGTGATTGTAAATGCTGAAACGTATGGAGGAAGCGGCGGTGCAACTTGTGTCGCATCTTTGAACAGTGAATCACTGGAAATGATGCTTCACGAACTGGGACATACAACAGCAAATCTTGCAGATGAGTATTTTGCGGGAGCAAGCTATGCGCGTGAATATGCCAATATGACAGCAGAATCAGATCCTGAAAAAGTAAAGTGGAAACGGTTTATCGGGAAAAATGGCGTAGGCGTTTATGAATATGATAATGGAGGCAATGGCTGGTATCGTCCTCATGAAAACTGTAAAATGAGATTTCTCGGAAAGCAATATGCTTTCTGTGAAGTGTGTAAAGAGCAAATCCGCAGAACATTTTGTGAAGCTTCCGATGTGACAAAAATCTTTTTCCAGCCATATGCAGATGTTTTCTATGAGTCTGATACGGGAAAAGATATGAGCGAATATTTTATCCTGCGGAGAGGCAAGAATGAAATAACTGGTGACAAATTGGGCGATAAATTAACGCTTACATATATGACAGAAGATGGACAGACGTTGCCTAATGCTCCATCGAAAGCAGGAACGTATAAAGTGAAAGCAGACTTTGCAGGAGACACTACATATGAAGCCCGTTCTATGGAAGCAACCTATCAGATTGAACTTCCGGATCGTATCACATTGAATGTAGATTCAAAAGTATATGACGGAAAGCCGGCAGAACTTAACTATACAGTTGATTATGACAAAGAATATGAAGTGAAAGCCCATTATAAGGGAACTGTTCCTTATGCGGCAGAAATTACATACGACTATGACAGTGATGAAGCGCCAATCAAACCGGGACGTTACAGCGTGACTTTAACAGCTTATGATAAAGCCACGGGTGACCCGATCAGCAAGAAGACCCAGGATTATGAGATTAAATTCAAAGCGACTGCACTGTCCAATAATGATACAGCGGACTATCCGGGGGCAATGCCATATTACAATAATAAGACCATTGTATTTACCGGAGAAGGTTTTACAGCAGAAGAACAGGGAGAATTTGAAAAATTAGCAGCAAAATATGTAAATTATTTCCGTAGTACGGAGCCTTATAAAGAAGCAGACACATATTTCAATTATCATACGGTAGAAGCGGTATCAGAAGAATCAGGAATAGGAACAACTCCGAAAGATACCTACTTTAAGTTATCGTATGATAAAGACGGTAAGATTGTTCCAACAGAAGACAGTACCGCAGGAGCTATGTATATAGGAAATAATGTAATTACATCTTATTACAAAGCAACAATCGTTATTGTGAATGATAAGAATATGAAAAAAGGTTCAACAGTGACGAATAAGCGATTCACAGTATATACGACTCCAGACGAGAAAGGCATGGAATTTGCGGCAAAAGAATTGGAAAATTATTTTACCAGTCAGCCAGAAGGATATCGTGCGTCTACAGAAGAAGAGAAGGCAGCGCAGAGAATAGAATTTCTGAAAGCGTTATATTATACATGGTATGGTGTTGATTATGCTCCGGTTCTTAGCAGAGCATATAATGAAAGTTTTGTAGAGAATGGAAAGCCGATTGATTTGGCTCCATATTTCCATACGTATGTCCTTGGAAAAGAAATTGAAGGCGCTTCTTATCACATGACTTATTATGAGGATGATAAGGGTGCAGTCGGAAAACAGCTTAAAGAAGCTCCGGCAAAAGCAGGGGTTTATCATGCGAAGGCAGAACTCATTCTTGATGAAGGGGAGAATAGTAAAGAAGTCGTACTGGATGGGCAGACTTATCACCTTCCATTAGCAAGAGGATGGACAACGTACGAGATTAAAGCCAAGGGAACAAATCCGCAGAAGCCAGACGATGAAAAACCGGATGGTCAGAAGCCTGGAAATACAGGTTCAACAGGAAATAAGGGAGAAAATAAGAAACCGGCAGGAGAAAAGGGAGCAGTAAAGACCGGTGATGAAAGTCCGATCATGTTGCCGGTGATTTGTATGGTGGCAGCTATGGGAATTGGAATCGTAGTACTGCGGAAGAGAAAAGAAAGATAAATAGAATGTAAGTGAATTTATAGGGACGGGGTGAAAACCTCGTCCTTTTTTGCGCATCTTTATAGAGGTCATTGTATGAAAAAGAGAAATGACAAATAAAGTTGTCAAAATGTGTTGACAAGGAAAGTTGTCATATGGTATATTGAAGATGACAAGAATAATTGTCATTTTGAAATATATAGTTGTCAAAGAAGAATGAATCGGGAGGAGCGTTGAATTATGACAAATACTAATTTTACAAAAACCGCAGAAGGAATTGTTCAAGAGAGAAATGACAGATATGCGAAGATATTTCAGCCGCTTACACTGATTGCTCTTGTATTTTTCTGGGCGGGATATTTTTATTCCCTATATAACGGAAATAGTAACAATATTTCAAGCTATCCTTTTTTGATTATTGCATTCAGCATATTGAATGCTCAAGTTTTATTTACGAAGGAGAAGGCGGTAAATAGAGGTTTAGACATTCTGGCAAAGTGTGAGGGGATTCTGTTTTGTGTGTGGGCGTTTGCAACTGTGCTTTATTTGCTCGTTTTTTAACATTACAATCAGCAGAAACAAGATACTCTGAATAAAGGTTGTGATTTTTCAGGGGAACAATTTTGATAAGAAAGGAGAGGTGATTATGGGACTCGAGAACAGGCTTAAGGAATATCGGGCGAGATTAAACCTAAATCAATCAGAACTTGGGAAGCTGGCACATGTGTCAAGGCAGACCATCAGCCTGATTGAGAGAGGCGATTATTCTCCGTCGGTGACATTGGCGCTTAAGCTGGCACAGATTTTTGAAGTATCCGTAGAGGACATTTTTATTTATCAGGAGGATGAGGACAATGACGAAAAATAAAGTAAAGACAAAAAAGAAAGTGAATTCCTATATCAAAATTTTATTATGGATGTGCCTTGGAGGTGTAATCGGAGCGGTTGTCGGTTTGGGGACGTTTGCAGCAGAAGGAAATTTACAGACAGCATTTGCAGATATACGAATGTGGATCGGAACACATACCGTGCTGCTTCTCGCAGTTCTCTTCGTATTGTCAGTGGTAATCAGCATTGTATGTTATCGCAAGGGAGAGGGAATCGTCGGACAGTATCTGAACAGCAATGACGATGAACAGCAGGAGGAACTGGATAGGCAATATGACTTCTGGGGAAATATAGGAATGAAGGGAAGTACGGTTTTACTGTATCTTTCTATTGCGATTTTCGCCTTTGGACTGTGGGGAAAAGGAAAAGAAGGCGCAGTACAGATTTTAATCGGGGCAGTATTCTTCCTGCTGGCAGGTGCAGTGTGCGCCATATATCAGGTTGCAACTGTGAAGCAGATTCAGAAGAAAGATCCGATGAAGCATGGGGATGCTGCGGATCTTCGTTTTCAAAAGGACTGGATCAGAAGCTGTGACGAGGTGGAAAAGAGAGTGATCTATGAAGCATCGTACAAAGCATATACAGTTGGAAGAACACTTCTTTTAGTCGCAGTATGCATCTGCATTCTCGGAGAAATGTATTTCGGCGGATGCCTGACAGCGATTGTCATGCTGACGATCTGCAATATTGTTATGACGCTTGTGTATTCGTATCATGTGAATAGGCTTGGGAAACTGGGCTTGAATAGTTAGAAATCAATGAAACTTCTTCACAGAACGGACATATTTATCTGCTAATATGAGAATAACTTTAAGACAGCGCAGATGGCGCAAGTGAGACAGGAGTAAAAAGTTATGGGTGATAAGATTAAAATATTAGTTGTAGATGATGAGAGCAGAATGAGAAAGTTGGTCAGAGATTTCCTTGAAAGAGAAGGCTATCAGGTGCTGGAGGCAGGAAACGGTCTGGAGGCAATGGAGCTCTTCTATGAAGAGAAAGACATTGCGCTTCTTATCTTAGATGTTATGATGCCGAAGATGGATGGCTGGCAGGTGTGCAGGGAAATCAGACAGTCCTCCAAGGTGCCGATCATCATGCTGACTGCGCGTTCGGAAGAGCGGGATGAACTGCAAGGCTTTCAGCTTGGAGTGGATGAATATATTTCCAAACCATTCAGCCCGAAGATTCTGGTGGCGCGGGTAGGAGCAATACTTAGAAGAAGCAGAGCTCTTTCCGAGGAAGAGGTTACAGATGCAGGCGGAATTTTTATCGACAAAGCTGCTCATATGGTGAAAATTGACGGTAAGGAGATTGATCTGAGTTTTAAAGAGTTTGAGCTCTTGGCATATTTTGTGGAAAATCAGGGCATTGCGTTGTCCAGAGAGAAGATTTTAAATAATGTATGGAACTATGATTATTTTGGAGACGCAAGAACTATCGATACGCATGTGAAGAAGCTGAGAAGTAAACTGGGAGAGAAAGGGAACTATATTAAGACCATCTGGGGGATGGGCTATAAGTTTGAGGTGGAGTAGCTATGAAACGTTCCATTAAACGCCAGATGATCGTATTATTTACCGGATTGATCGTATGTGTATTTGTGGTGCTGTTTGTAGTCAATCTGAAGTTCTTAGGACCATACTATATCCAGAACAAAGAGACTGAGTTTGTGGAAATGTATGAAAAGCTGGATGATGCGCTTTTAAACGGAACCATCAAGCAGACGGATACGATGACAGGATTGCAGAATCTGGCAGAAAAACATAATATTTCCTTTTTGATTCTGGAAGGAATCAGCGGTGAAGACATTGATGTGATCACCAATGTGCGCGACATGAATCTATTGAAAAATCAGCTGATGGGATATCTTCTGAATCAGACGCAGAAGACGGGAAAGGTTCTGGAAAGCACAGAGAACTATCAGATCTATCAGGCAAAAGATCCATGGATGCAGACCGATTATATTGAAATGTGGGGAGTATTTGGAGACGGAAGCCATTTCTTAATACGAAGTCCGCTGGAAAGTATTCAGGAGAGTGCGTCTATTTCGAATCGATTCCTGCTGGGAATGGGCTGTGTTGCCATTCTCGTGTGCGGAATCTTTGTCTGGTATTTTTCCAAGAGACTTACCAATCCGATCCGCGAACTTGCAGATCTGTCTAATCGCATGGCAGATCTTGATTTTGACGCGAAATATACGAGTGGAGGCGTCAATGAGATCGGGGAGTTGGGAGCGAACTTCAATCGTATGTCCGAGAAATTAAAGAGTACAATTTCTGAATTAAAGAGCGCCAATAATCAGCTGCAGGAAGATATTGAGAGAAAAGAGAAGCTGGAGCAGATGAGAAATGATTTTATGGGAAATGTATCTCATGAGCTTAAGACGCCTATCGCATTGATCCAGGGATATGCGGAAGGATTGAAAGAAGGCGTTACTTGTGATAAAGAGAGCATGGAATTTTACTGCGATGTGATCATGGATGAGGCGGATAAAATGAACCGTATGGTGAAGAATCTTCTGACCTTGAACCAATTGGAATTCGGAGCGGATGAGATTGAGTTTGAGCGTTTTGACTTGACGGAAGTCATCCGAGGAGTTCTTCAAAGCATGGATATATTGGCGCAGCAGCAGGAGGCGAAGGTAATCTTCCATCAGACGGAGAAAGTCTATGTGTGGGCAGATGAATTCAAGGTTGAACAAGTCATTCGCAATTATGTGAGCAACGCCTTTCATCATTTGGATGGAGAGTGTGTTGTAGAAGTGAAAATGACGCTGGAAGAAGACAAGGTAAAAGTAACAGTATTTAATACAGGAACTCCGATTCCGGAGGAGGATATTCCGCATATATGGGATAAATTCTACAAGGTGGACAAAGCGCATACAAGAGAATACGGGGGAAATGGAATCGGTCTGTCAATTGTAAAGGCAATCATGAAATCACTTCACCAACAATACGGAGTGAACAATTATGATAATGGTGTTGAATTTTGGTTTACTCTTGATGTAAAATAAAAAACATATTAGAGAGAAAGGCAGGATACAGCATGATAGCGATCATAGATTATGATGCCGGAAATATAAAAAGTGTAGAGAAAGCGCTGAAGCGTCTTGGACAGGACGTTAAGGTTACGAGGGACAGAGAGGAGATCTTACATGCGGATAAGGTGATTCTTCCGGGTGTCGGTTCCTTTGGTGACGCAATGGAGAAGCTTGTAAATTATGGATTAAAAGATGTGATCTATGAAGTAGTAGACAAGAACATTCCGTTCCTTGGAATCTGTCTTGGAATGCAGCTTTTATTTGAGAGAAGTGATGAGACTCCGGGAGTGGAAGGACTTGGAATCCTGAAGGGTGAGATTCTTCGTATCCCTGAGACTTTCGGGCTTAAGATTCCGCATATGGGATGGAATTCACTGAATTTTCACGGAAATGGGAAGCTATTTAAAGGACTTCCGAGTGAGCCGTATGTATATTTTGTCCATTCTTACTATCTGAAAGCAGAAGAGGAAGAGATTGTGACGGCAACTGCGGAATATGGCACTTGTATTCATGCATCTGTAGAGAAGGGACAGGTCTTCGGATGTCAGTTCCATCCTGAGAAGAGCAGTGATATTGGAATTCAGATACTTCAGAATTTTGTGGAATTATAGGCGGAGGAAGAGCAATGCATACGAAGAGAATTATTCCTTGTCTGGATGTACATAACGGGCGTGTAGTCAAGGGCGTTAATTTTGTGGATTTACAGGATGCCGGTGATCCGGTAGAGATCGGAATGGCATATGATAAAGAAGGAGCAGACGAACTTGTATTTCTTGATATCACGGCGTCTTCGGATGGCAGAGAGACCGTGGTTGATATGGTGCGAAAAGTAGCGGAGAATGTATTTATTCCATTTACCGTGGGAGGAGGAATCCGTACAGTAGATGATTTTAAAGCGCTTCTCAGAGAAGGAGCAGATAAAATCTCCATCAACTCATCTGCGATCAATACACCGAGACTGATTTCAGATGCTGCGGATAAATTCGGAAGCCAGTGCGTGGTAGTTGCCATTGATGCCAAGAAGAGAGCGGATGGCAGCGGCTGGAATATTTATAAAAATGGCGGACGCATCGATGTAGGGATTGATGCGGTAGAATGGGCGCAAAAAGTGGAACGTCTGGGAGCCGGAGAGATTCTTCTTACCAGTATGGACGGAGATGGTACCAAGGCAGGATACGAACTGGAGCTTACGAGAGCTATTGCAGAAGCAGTGTCCATTCCGGTGATCGCTTCCGGAGGTGCGGGCACGTTAGAGCATTTTTATGAAGCGTTGACAGAAGGAAAAGCAGATGCAGCGCTTGCAGCATCCCTCTTTCATTATAAAGAACTTACGATTCGGGAAGTGAAGGAATACTTGCGGAACAAGGGTGTATCTGTAAGATTGTAGGAGGAGTTATGGCAGCAATCAATAATGACTGGCTGGACGCTCTGAAAGATGAGTTTAAAAAGCCTTATTATAAAAAATTATTTGAAACGGTGAATCAGGAGTACCGGACACATCTTATATTTCCGCCTGCGGATGACATTTTTAATGCATTTCATTTGACACCGTTAAGCAAAGTGAAAGTAGTGATTCTCGGACAGGACCCATACCATAATCACGGGCAGGCACACGGGTTGTGTTTCTCAGTAAAAAAAGGTGTGGATATTCCGCCCTCTCTTGTCAATATTTATAAAGAGCTTCACGACGATCTAGGGTGCGCGATTCCGAATCATGGATATCTCACAAAATGGGCAGAGCAGGGTGTGCTTATGCTAAATACGGTCCTTACTGTGCGTGCGCATGAAGCGAACTCGCATCGGGGAATCGGATGGGAAGAATTTACCGATGCAGCGATTATGGCATTGAACCGGCAGGATCGTCCCATTGTCTTTATTCTGTGGGGGGCTCCGGCGCAGCGCAAAGCGGCAATGCTGAATAATCCGAATCATTTGATTTTGAAGGCGCCTCATCCGAGTCCGCTTTCCGCATATCGAGGATTCTTCGGGAGCAAGCCTTTCAGTCAGACAAATGAATTCCTGAAAGCACACGGTGTGGAGCCGATTGACTGGCAGATAGAATCGTAGATAGATCGCAGTGAAAAGTTGGAAAAAATAATAAAAGTAATTATCATCGTAGGCGATATCGGCATAAGGCTGATATCGCCTTTCTACATAAGAGACAAATAATAAGAGAACTAGATCGAGAATAGGTCCTGAAAATGACACAAATTTCGAATAGGTTATTGACATTATCCCTGCATGAGATTATGATATAAATGAACATATGAATAATTGTTCATACGTATAATGTTTATCATTATCCTATCTTTTATGTCATGGAAATCATAGAAGAATATAGAATGAATATCGTAAGATTATTACAGACGGAGGCAGGGGTATGCAGGAAGAAAAGAAAGTGAATCACGAACATCATCATGAACACCACGATCACGAGGGCTGCGGCTGTGGACATGACCATGAGCACCATCATCAGGAAAGCTGCGGCTGTGGACATGACCATGAGCACCATCATCAGGAAAGCTGCGGCTGTGGACATGACCATGAGCATGAACATATATCTCAGGAAGAGAAACATCAGGAAGCTATTTCTGTAGAAGGGAAGAAAACAGTATATATTCTGGAAAACTTAGGCTGCGCCAACTGTGCGGCAAAGATGGAGCGAAAAATCAACGAACTCCCGAATGTTGAGAGGGCGGTCATTACCTATGCGACCAGGCAGTTAACGGTAGCCGGAGACCAGACAGAAAATCTTCTGCCTGAAATACAAAAGATCTGTTCCGGTATAGAAGAAGACGTTGTTGTAGTCCCAAAAGAAGCAGGGACTTCTAAAAAGAGAGAAAGAAGATCTGTTTTTGCAGAGCATAAAAGAAGCTTTCTTCAGATTGGTTTTGGCGCGGTATTATTTCTTGGGGGAATTTTATTGGAAGGCGTGGCGGCAGAAGCGGTGATTCCGTGGTTCTTTGTTGCGGCATATGTAATTTTAGGAATGAAAATTGTGGTGAGTGCAGGGAAGAACTTATTAAAAGGTCATGTGTTTGATGAAAATTTCCTTATGAGCGTTGCTACCATTGCTGCTTTTGTCATTGGCGATTTTGCCGAAGCGGCAGGCGTGATGCTTTTCTATCGGATCGGAGAATTATTTGAAGATATTGCAGTGAGCAGAAGCCGTTCTCAGATTATGGATGCAGTGGACTTAAGACCGGAAGTAGTGGGGCGTTTGCATGGTGAAGAAGTTACAATGATTCCGGCAGAGGAGGCAAACATCGGCGATATACTTCTGGTGCGTCCCGGTGACCGGATTCCGCTGGATGGGAAGATCATTGAGGGAACGAGCCAGCTGGATACCTCGGCGGTGACCGGAGAACCGGTGCCGGTTCGGGTCTATCCGGGAGTGGAAGTCTACTCCGGTTGTGTCAATACCGGGGGTGTTCTTAAGATTGAAGTACAGAAGCCTCTCAGTGAATCGATGGTAAGCCGTATTCTTGATTCTGTGGAAAATGCAGCTGCAAGTAAACCGAAGATTGACCGCTTTATTACAAAATTTGCCAGAGTGTACACTCCGGTTGTCGTTGCTCTGGCGGTGGCAACAGCGATCATTCCGTCTATCTTCACAGGTGATTGGAATCACTGGGTATATACTGCGATTACGTTTCTTGTCATCAGCTGTCCGTGCGCCCTTGTGTTAAGCGTGCCGCTGGCATTTTTCTCAGGTATCGGCAGTGGCTCTAAAAAAGGAATTCTGTTCAAGGGCGGTGTTGCGATTGAAGCATTGAAGAATATAAAAGCGGTTGTCATGGATAAGACCGGCACCATTACAAAAGGTACGTTCGATGTGCAAAGGGTAGTCAGTCTTCATCGGTTGACAGAGAAGCAGATTCTTACAATGGCGGCGGACTGTGAGATTGCCTCTACGCATCCGGTAGCTGTAAGCATTGTGGCAGAGGCGAAGAAGAGAGGGCTGAAACTGGTAAGACCGGGTGAGGTGGAAGAAATTCCGGGAAAAGGAATTCGTGCAGTTTTCCCGGAAGGCACGGTATTGTGTGGTAACAAGAATTTGATGGAGCTTTATCACGTAGATGTGAACAGTTATAAGAATGAAGACTATGGAACGGAAGTTTTATTGGCTGTCGATGGAAGACTGGAAGGGTATCTGGTTGTAGCGGATGTAATGAAGCCGGAGGCGGCAGGAGCAGTAGAACAATTGAGAGCGCTTGGACTTGTGACTGCAATGCTGACCGGGGATGAGAGAAATAGCGCCGGAGCAATTGCGAAGCTGGCGAAGATTGATGAAGTGCACGCAGAACTGCTTCCGCAGGATAAGTTGACACACCTTCAGGATATCCGCAGGCAGCATGGTGCGGTATTATTTGTGGGAGACGGGATTAACGATGCGCCGGTTCTGGCAGGAGCAGACGTGGGAGCGGCAATGGGAAGCGGAGCAGATGCAGCTATTGAGGCGGCAGATGTCGTGTTCATGACTTCCTCTGTGGAAGCAATTCCGCAATCGATACAAATTGCCAGAAATGTCGGCAGGATTGCAATGCAGAATGTCGTGTTTGCATTGGCTGTAAAATTTCTCGTTATGATTCTCGGTCTGGCAGGATATGCCAATATGTGGATGGCTGTTTTTGCAGACACCGGGGTGGCAATGCTTTGTGTGCTGAATTCTATTCGGATTTTGTATCGAAAATAAGACGATATGATGAAAAATCTGAAGAAAAAATTACGAAAATATTAATTTTGGTTGCGTTTGTGCCAAATGGTTGAAATGATTTCAGCCATTTGGCATAATTAACAGATAGACAAATGCTCATAGAATCGAAAGGGAGGAGTCTATGAAAAGAGAAGAAGTAGAATGTTGTGAAGAACTGTTTGTTCATGATCAGAAGGTTCGGGAAGTGCTGAAAGAGATGCCGGCCGAAGAGACGCTGAAAGAGCTTGCAGATTTTTATAAAGTATTTGGAGATGCTACGAGAGTAAAGATTTTATTTGTGCTTTTACAGGCGGAGATGTGTGTCTGTGATCTCGCAGAGACATTAGGCATGACGCAGTCTGCCATTTCCCATCAGCTTCGGGTGCTGAAGCAGATGAAGCTGGTAAAAAACCGCAGAGATGGCAAGACGGTATACTATTCGCTGGCAGACGGTCATATACAGAATATCATCAGTCAGGGAATGGAACATATTTTAGAGTGATTTACATATAGTTATAAAAAGGAAATGAAGTATGACGACTGAGTTGAAAAAGAGAAGTATTATTTATGGCGCCGGAGTGTTTATCTACGTGTGTGCAATCGCAACGACCACGTATAATATGATGGGCGACTGGGCAAAGTTCATATGGTTTTTAATCGCATATCTGATTATTGGATACGATGTGTTTCGTGTGTTGTGCGAGAAATTTTTTCAGAAAAAGTTTTTGACAGAATATACCTTGATCACACTGGCAACAGTTGGAGCTTTTGGAATCGGGAGATATACAGAAGGTGTATTGGTCATGCTTCTCTTTGAGCTGGGTGTGATATTTGAAGCCTATTCTACAGATAGTGCAAAGCGTTCCATCGAAGAAATGATTGATATCCGTCCGCCGTATGCGACGAAGAAGTCAGAAGCCGGGGAAGTGAAGGTACAGCCTTCAGAATTGGAAGTGGGCGATTTGATCGTTATAAAACCGGGAGAACGTATTCCGGTGGATGCGATTGTGAAGACAGGCTCTTCTATGGTTGATACGAAGGCAGTGACCGGAGAGTCAATGCCGCGCAAAGCAAGAGAGTCCAGCTTTATTTACAGTGGATGTATTAATCTTAGCGGTGTGCTGGAAGCGAAGGTTGTAAAAGTATACAATGATTCTACGGTTTCTAAGATTATGGACATGGTAGAAGACGCACAGAAGAGACAATCTGAGAGCGAGACATTTATTTCGAAATTTTCAAGAGTCTATACACCGGTGATGTTTTTCTTTGCACTGTTTGTTATGATCTATCCGCCGCTTACTTTTTCTTACGGGAACTGGTCGACATGGGTATATCGCGGTCTGATCTTTTTGATTGCTGCCTGTCCAAGCGGACTTGTCATGTCTGTTCCAATTGCATTCCTTGGCGGGCTTGCCTCTGCGGCCAGACAGGGAATCGTGATCAAGGGCGCAAATTATCTGGAAGATCTGGCGCAGGCGGACACGTTTGTGTTTGATAAGACCGGAACCTTGACAGAAGGCGTATTTACAGTTCGGGAGATTCATCCGGTACAGACCGGGGAAGAGGAGTTGCTGGAGATTGCTGCACATGCAGAGAGTTATTCAAATCATCCGATTGCGCGTGCACTTCTGGATGCTTACGGAGAAGCGGTAGAAAAAGATCAGGTCAGTCATGTAAAAGAGCTTCCGGGTTACGGAGTGACTGCGGTTTATGACGGGCAGAAAATTCTCGTTGGAAATTATCATCTGTTAGAGAAATATGAGATTTCGGTGGACGAGGTTGAATCTACCGGAACCGTAATCTATATAGCGGTGGATAAGAAATATGCAGGTTATATTATTATTTCTGATGTGCTTAAGAAGGATGCCAGATGGACGCTGAGATATCTGAAGGAGAAATGTCAGGGTGTTCTTGTTATGCTGACCGGTGATACAGAGAGTTCTGCTATGGAAACTGCGCAGGAACTGGATATGGACTATGCGTATACGGATCTGTTGCCGGGAGATAAGCTGGAACAGCTGGAAGATTTTCTTATGGTGCAGGATGCGAGAGAACGTCTTGTATGTGTGGGAGACGGTATCAATGATGCTCCGGTTCTTGCCAGAGCAGATGTGGGGATTGCGATGGGAGCGCTTGGTTCGGCGGCTGCGATAGAGGCGGCGGATATTGTGCTGATGGAAGATGAATTGTCTAAAATTGTGGATGCGATCCGCATTTCCAAAGAAACTCTTCGTGTAGTGAATCACAATATTACATTTGCATTAGCAATCAAGTTTATGATATTATTTTTTGCAGTTGTTGGATATTTCGGAATGTGGGAGGCGATCATTGCAGAAGTTGCAGTTGTGTTTATCGCGATTCTGAATGCGGCAGGAGTAGTAAGATATGTAGCATAGGAGGACGTATGAGAAAAGTATGGCGTGTATTTCCGGCAGTGTTGTTGCTGATGATCCTTTTGACTGGTTGTGGGAAGAATCCATATAAAGAAGGAATGGAACAGCTGGAAGCCGGGCAATATAAAGAAGCAGAAGTGAATTTTAAGAAGGCAGTTGAGAAAGAAAAGAATCTGGCAGATTCCTGCCGCGGACTTGGGATAGCCTGTTTTGAACAGAAGGATTACGAAGGTGCGCGAAAGGCACTGAAGCAGGCGTTAAAGGAAGGAACAGAAAAGACGGGAACAATCTACAATCTTCTCGGAGCCTGTGAACTGGAGCTTGGAAATTATGAAGAGGCGTTATCCTGTTATGAGAAGGGGCTGGAAGCTGAGGGAAACAGTAAGGCGCTGAAGCAGGAAATGGAGTACAATGCGATTGTCGCATGTGAAGGAATGGAAGATTGGGAACAGGCGAAAGAAAGGCTTGCAAAATATACGGACAAATATCCGAAGGATGAAGAAGCGAAAAAGGAAGCAGAATTTTTAGAGACAAGATAGCAGAGGATATATATGATCGAATTAAAGAAGGAATCAGAGCGAGTGCTCCTCGTAGGTGTCGGTCTTCCGGGGCAGGATGATGTGGAAGATTCTTTGAAGGAATTATCTGAGCTTGCAGCGACAGCAGGAGCTCAGACAGTGGGACAGGTCATTCAGAGCCGGGAGCAGATTCATCCCGGAACCTACGTTGGAAAAGGGAAAATAGACGAAATCAAAGACCTGTTGTGGGAGCTGGACGCAACAGGTATTATTTGTGATGATGAGCTTTCTCCGGTGCAGATGAAGAATCTTCAAGATGAACTGGATGTCAAAGTAATGGACCGTACCTTGGTGATCCTCGATATTTTTGCGGGGAGAGCCTCTACCAGTGAAGGAAAGATCCAGGTAGAACTTGCGCAGTTGAAATACAGGCAGACAAGACTTACCGGATTTGGTACAGCGCTTTCCAGACTGGGCGGAGGAATCGGAACGAGAGGACCGGGAGAGAAGAAGCTTGAGATGGACAGGCGTTTGATCAAGAATCGAATCGCGCAGTTGAACCGGGAATTAAAAGAAGTAAAGCGGCACCGAGAGGTGACCCGGGAGAGAAGAAGCAAGAATCATGTACCGGTGGCGGCTATCGTAGGATACACAAATGCAGGAAAGTCCACACTCTTAAATGCGTTGACAGGAGCGGATATTCTGGCAGAAGATCAGCTTTTTGCAACGCTTGATCCTACAACGCGAAGTTTGAAACTGCCAAAGGGACAGGAAATATTACTGACAGATACAGTAGGTTTTATTAAGAAACTCCCGCATCATTTGATCGAAGCTTTTAAAAGTACGCTGGAAGAAGCGAAGTATGCAGATATAATCCTGCATGTGGTGGACACATCCAGCCCTCAGATGGACAGTCAGATGTACACAGTTTATGAGACGCTTCAGAATCTGGGAGTGAAAGATAAACCGATCATTACGGTTTTTAATAAGCAGGACAGACTGGAAGAGGACAGTGTAATCCGTGATTTCAAGGCGGACTATACGGTGAAAACATCGGCAAAGACGGGAGCCGGACTTACCGAACTTCAAGAGACGATCGAGGCAGTGCTTCGGGAGCAGAAGGTATTTTTAGAGAGGGTATATCCGTACAGTGATGCGGCAAAGCTTCAGCTGATCCGCAAGTACGGAGAACTGGAAACGGAAGAATACCGGGAAGACGGAATCTTTGTAAGAGCGTATGTACCGGTGCAGGTGTACGCAAAAGTATCGGAACCGATGTGATTTTTTCTTGAAATGACGAATCATGCCTGTTATGATAGTACTAGATGTATATGAATGAACGGGAGAAATTCCCGAAACCGGAGGTAGAATATGAAAGTTGTATTGGAACGTTATCATGGACTCGGAAATGATTATGTAGTATTCGATCCAAATAAAAATGAATTTGAACTTACACCGGAGAATGTGAAGATGATCTGCGACCGTAATGCAGGTCTTGGTTCTGATGGTGTGTTGGAAGGACCGATTCAGAAAGAAGAAGGCATGTATGTAAAAGTATGGAATCCGGATGGAAGTGAATCGGAGACAAGTGGTAATGGAGTTCGTATTTTCGCCAAGTATTTGAAGGACGCAGGCTATGTTCAGAAGAAAAACTTTGTTCTGCACACAGGAAATGGTCCGGTAGAAGTTACGTTCTTAAATGAGGACGGCAGCAGACTTCGCGTATCTATGGGTAAATTATCTTTCTGGAGTGATGATATTCCGGTGACCGGGGAACGCCGTGAAGTGATCAATGAGGATATGGTATTTGGAAGAACTTTATATCCGGTGACTTGTGTCAGCATCGGTAATCCACATTGTGTAATTCCAATGAGAGAGATTTCCAAACCGCTGGTTACTAAGATCGGAGATTATGCGGAGATTGCAAGATATTTCCCAAATCGTATCAATACACAGATCATGAAAGTAATCGACAAAGAGAATCTCGCCATTGAGATCTATGAAAGAGGTGCGGGTTATACACTGGCATCAGGAACCGGAGCGTGTGCGGCAGCAGGTGTTGCTTACAAGCTTGGTATGACGAACAACAAAGTTGTGGTACATATGCCGGGCGGAGAGCTTCAGGTAGAGGTGGAGGACGACTGGACGGTATATATGACCGGTGATGTGTTCTACGTTGCGAAGCTGACATTGAGCAATGAGTTCATAGAAAAATTAAGAAGCGTATAAGATAGAGATATGATATACTAAGGCATAGGAGGGAAATCCTATGCCTTTAAAATTTGTGTTTGGACCATCAGGGTCGGGAAAATCAAGTTATTTATATCAACATGTCATTCAGGAATCTATGAAATATCCTGAGAGAAATTATATTGTATTGGTGCCGGAGCAATTTACCATGCAGACACAGAAGGATCTGGTGATGATGCATGAGCGCAAAGGAATCATGAATATAGACGTGCTTAGCTTTGCACGTCTTGCTTATCGTGTGTTTGAAGAGACAGGGGGCGGAGGACTTCCTGTTCTGGATGATGAGGGAAAGAATCTGATTCTTCGAAAGATTGCCGGAGATTATGAGAGCGAACTGAAAATGCTTGGCGGACATATGAAGAAGCAGGGATATATCAGTGAAGTAAAGTCAGTGATCTCCGAATTTACTCAATATGATATTGGGGAAGATGAGATTGAGCGCGTGATGGAGTCGGCAGGAGAATCGTCAAGACTTTATTATAAGCTGGCAGATATTCGTCTGCTGTATCGTGGATTTACGGACTATCTTCGGGAGAAATATATTACGAAAGAAGAACTTCTGGATGTGTTAAGCCGTGAAGTCGAGAAATCAGAGCGGTTAAAAAACAGTACGGTTGTGTTGGATGGATTTACCGGTTTCACACCGGTTCAGGACCGCCTTCTCGGGGAGTTGATGAGACATTGCCGAGAAGTGATCGTAACAGTCACCATGGATCGGCGGGAGAATCCGTATGTCTATGAACACCCGTATCAGCTCTTTGCGTTGAGTAAGCAGATGGTAACCTCGCTGCTTCAGATTGCAAAGCAAAATAAAATCCCGGTGGAAGAGCCGGTGGAATTGTATGACCATGTGCCATGGCGTTTTAAGGAGCAGGAAGCCTTGGCATTTCTGGAGAAGCATCTGTTCCGGTACGGAGCGGGAGCATATGAGAAAGAACAGGAACAGGTAAAGCTTCATTTGGCGAAGAATCCAAGGGAAGAAGCGTATGCAGTGGCGGAACAGGTGCGCCGTATGATGCGGGAGGACGGATACCGGCTTCGGGATATCGGTGTGATCGTCAGTGATATGGATGTGTATGCCGATCATTTGAAACAGGCGTTTATCAAATACGACATTCCGTTTTTTATGGATCATAAGAGAAGTATTCTGCTGAACTCTTTTGTAGAATATATAAGAAGTGTGCTCCACATGGCAGAGCAGAGCTTCAGCTATGAGAGCGTATTCCGGTTTCTGCGAACGAATCTTGCCGGTTTTACTTATGAAGAAATTGATGAGTTGGAAAATTATGTGATCGGTCTGGGAATCAAAGGGTATAAGCATTGGCAGGAGAAGTGGACCCGGAAATTAAGGGGCATGGCTCAGGAAGATCTGGATAAAATGAATCATTATCGGAGACAACTGGTGGAAAAAGTCGATGGTCTGATCTATGTGCTGCGACAGAGACGAAAGACAGTTGCGGATATTACAAGGGCAATTTATGAATTTATGGTGCAGGAAAATCTTCAGGTACGTCTGGCAGAGCAGGAAGAGCTCTTCAAGGCAAAGGGGGAATTAGCGCTTGCCAGGGAATACGCACAGATTTACCGCATTGTGATCGAACTGTTTGATAAATTTGTAGAACTTCTGGGCGATGAGCAGGTGAGCCTAAGTGAATACTGTAAGCTTCTGGACGCCGGACTGGAGGAAGCAAGGGTGGGCGTCATCCCGCCGGAGGTGGATCAGGTTGTGATCGGTGACATGCAGAGGACAAGATTAAAAGACATCAAAGCATTATTATTTGCAGGAGCGAATGACGTGTACCTTCCGGGTGCGCTGCTTCGCACCGGTCTTTTGTCGGAGCTTGACAGGGAGAAATTCGCAAGAGAGAAATTAACGCTGTCAGCCGGTGGAAAAGAAAAAGCGTATGTACAAAAATTTTATCTGTATCTTAATTTGACAAAGCCGTCCGAGAAGCTTGATATCTATTATAGTAAAGTTTCGGCGGACGGAAAAAGTGTGCGTCCGTCTTATCTGATTCAGGAGCTTCAAAAATTATTCCCGAAGCTTAAGGTCAGAGACGAGGAACGATATTTGAAGGAACAGGAATTGACAGAGAATATCGGATTTGACCGGATGATCCGTGAGTTTGTGCAAAAAAGACATGAGACAGATGGCGCATGGTGTGAACTTTATAACTGGTATAAGAAAAATCCAAAGTGGCAGGAAAAGGTGGAGCGTTTCTTAGAGGCGGGATATTATCGCAAGCCTTTGGACGCACTGACAGAAGAGGCGGCGAAACGTCTCTACGGGGAAGAATTTGAAACGAGTATTACACGTATGGAGCGGTTCGCAGTATGTGCATTTTCACATTTTCTTACGTATGGGCTCGGACTTCGGGAGCGGGAAGAGTACGATTTTCAGGCGGCGGATCTTGGGAATGTGTGCCACCGTGCACTGGAGCGGTTTTCTTACAAAGTGGAGCGAGAAGCAGGAGACTGGCTAAAGCTTACCGAGGAGAAGCGAAAACAGTATGTAGAGGAAAGTGTGGAAGAAGCAATTGCAGATTATGGGAATTCTATTCTTTATAGCTCGTCGAGAAATGCGTATCTGATCGTCCGAATGAAACGAATGTTAGAAAAAACAGTGTGGGCACTTACGAAACAGCTTGCTGCGGGAGATTTTAAACCGTCTGCGTATGAGCTGCGTTTTGCCAACGGTAAGATTGACCGGGTAGATACTTACGAAGACGGAGATTGTGTCTATGTGAAAGTGATAGATTATAAGACCGGAAGCAAGAGCTTTGACGTGACCGCTCTTTACCATGGGCTTCAGCTTCAGCTGATGGTCTATATGGATGCAGCGCTTCAGCTGGAGCAGAAAAAACATCCGGAGAAGGAGATTCTTCCGGCAGGCGTATTTTATTATCGGATTCAAGACCCGTTGATCGACCGCCCAAAAGAGGGAGAAGAGCAGGAATCTATTTTGAAGGAATTAAAGCCGGATGGAATGATTTCTCTTGAAAAAGAAGTGCTGGAGCATCTGGATCACTGCATGGTCGGCGAATCTTCAGTGATTCCGGTAAAATACAATAAAAACGGAAGTCTCTCAAAGAGCTCAAAAGCGGCGTCTGCACAGGACTTTTATCTTATGATGAAGTATGCGGTCAATAAGGTGGAAGAGATCAGGCAGAAAATCCTGTCCGGTGATGTGAAGGTGAATCCATATCGAAGAGGGACGGAGACAAGCTGTGACTATTGCAGTTATCGTCAGATCTGCGGATTTGATACAAAGATGGAAGGATACCGTTATCGAGAGATCGAAGCGATGAGCGTGGACAAAGTCATTCAGGCAATGAAAGGGGAGAGGCAGTCATGAGTGTAACGTGGACTAAGAGCCAGAAGAAAGTAATCGATCTTCGGAAACGGAATATTCTTGTATCCGCAGCGGCAGGTTCCGGTAAGACTGCAGTTCTCGTAGAGCGAATCATCACTATGCTTACCGATGACAAGGAGCCGGTGGATGTAGACCGACTTCTGATCGTTACATTTACAGAAGCCGCAGCAGCAGAGATGAAAGAGAGAATTCGGGGAGCCATTGAGAAGAAGCTTGAAGAAGAGCCGGATAATGAACATCTCAAACAGCAGGCAACACTGATCCATAATGCGCGGATTACAACGATCCACAGCTTCTGTCTGTCTGTAATACGCGATCATTTTCCGATGATCGGATTAGATCCGGCATTTCGCATAGGAGAAGAGGGAGAGCTGAAATTGCTCCGCCATGATGTGCTGGACGAACTGCTGGAAGAAGAATATACCGAAGGGCGTTCGCAGTTCCTTGACTTTGTCAGTGCTTATGGAACCGGGAAGAATGATAAAAAAATTGAAGAACTGATTTTGAAGGTCTACGAATATTCCAGAAGTTATCCGGACGCTCAAGAATGGCTTCACGAGTGTGTGAAAGGCTATGAGCTGGAGAATTTGGATGAACTGGAGGAGAGCCCTTATGTAGATTTACTGAAAATGTATGTGGAATTGTATCTGGAGGATGCAAGAGCGAGACTTTATCAGGGAATCGAGATCTGTAGGGAGGATTCCGGTCCATATATGTATGAAGATGCGCTGGAAGATGATCTGAGAATGGTGGAGCGCGTTCTGGGAGCAGAGACTTATCAGGGACTGTCAGAGTATATGGGAGATATTTCGTGGATGAAGCTTCCGCCGAACCGGGATAAGACAGTGTCCTCCGATAAAGCAGATCAGGTAAAACTGATTCGGGATGAAGTGAAGGAGCTGATGAAGGAATTAAATCAGCAGTATTTTTATGCAGAGCCGGGGATCATCCTTAAGGATATCAAAGGGTGTCAGCCAATGGTCAGAGAGCTGACATCACTGGTGGAAAAATTCGCGGAGCGGTTTGAGGAAAAGAAGAGAACGAAGAACATGATCGACTTCTCCGACATGGAGCAGTATGCCATGAAGATACTGACAGAAAAGACAGAGGGAGGATTCTGTCCGACTGCGGCAGCAGAAGAATATCAAGAGCAGTTTCTGGAGATTATGATCGATGAATATCAGGACAGTAACCTGATTCAGGAAACCATTCTTACCAGTGTGTCCAGATATTCCAGAGGTGAATACAACATTTTCATGGTCGGAGATGTGAAGCAGAGTATTTATCGTTTCCGTCTGTCGAGACCGGAGCTTTTCATGGAGAAATATGACACATACAGTACCGAAGATTCTGACACCCAGAGGATTGATCTTCATAAGAACTTCCGAAGCAGAGCGGAGGTGTTAGAGAGTGTCAATTATATTTTCCGGCAGATTATGACAAGACCTCTTGGCGGGATTGCTTATGATGAAGATGCAGCGCTCTATGTGGGAGCGGATTATCCGGAGGGAACGGATCATGAGACGGAAGTTTATCTTATTGATGCGGTGAAAAGCTCATGGGAGGATCGGAAGCGGGAAGCGCGTGTGACAGCGTGGAGAATTCATCAACTGATGGAGAATTTTCAAGTGACGGATAAGGCGACAGGAGAACTTCGACCGGTAAAATATTCGGATATTGTGATTCTTACGAGAAGTGTGCGAGGCTTTGCAGATGTATTTACGGAAGTGTTAAATGAAGAAGGAATACCGGCTTATGCAGGTACGAGAGAAGGATATTTTTCTGCGTTGGAGGTTGGGACCATGCTGGATTATCTGCGGGTGCTGGATAACCGGAGACAGGACCTTCCGTTGACGGCAGTCCTTCGTTCGCCCATAGGGAGGTGTACGGATGAAGAGCTTGCAAAGGTCAAAAGCGAATTCCCGGATGTCAGATTCTTTGAGGCAGTTGAGAAGTATCGGACAGAAGGGGGAGATGAGAACCTTCGCAGGAAGATGGAACAGTGTATGGGCGTGATGGACAGGCTTCGTGAAATTGTTCCGTATACCCCGATGCATGAATTGTTGTTCCGTATTTTGTCAGATACCGGGTATGGAGACTATGTAGCTGCAATGCCGGGCGGTGCGCAGAGGGAAGCGAATATCGAGATGCTCTGTGAAAAGGCGCGGGCTTTTGAAGCTACCAGTTATAAGGGATTGTTTCATTTTGTGCGCTATATTGAAGAATTGAAAAAGTACCATGTGGATTACGGGGAAGCAAATGTAGAAGATGAGCAGTCCGATACGGTAAGGGTTATGACGATCCACAAGAGTAAAGGGCTGGAATTCCCGGTTGTGTTCGTGGCGGGAATGGGAAAAGGCTTTAATATGCAGGACGTCAGGAGTAATGTCGTCCTTCATGCCCGACTTGGGATCGGAATGAACCATGTAGAACTTGAGCAGAGTACGAAAAGCCCGAGTTTGATCAAGAAGGTGATTCAGAAGGAAGAGACGCTGGAGAGTCTGGGAGAAGAATTGCGTGTCCTATATGTAGCTCTCACTCGTGCAAAGGAAAAGCTGATCATTACCGGAACTGTGGAGAATCTGGAAAAGAAGCTGTCGGCATTAGAGCGTGTGAAACGTCAGCGGGGCGAAGAGCTGGATTTCTTACAACTTAGTAAGGCGACCAATTATTGGAGCTTTCTCCTTCCGGCGCTTATGAGACTGACCTGTGAGGTGCCGATCAAAGTTCAGGAAATAAGACCGGATGATTTGCTTGGAATAGAGTTGCAGAAGGTGACAAAAGAACGCATGGAACGGGCGGTTCTGGAACAGTGGGATACAGGCAGGGTATACGATCCTGAAATGAAAGAAAGATTAAAAGAGCAGTTTGACTATCGCTATCCATATGAGGAAGAGCGAGGGAGAAAGATGAAATTCACTGTTTCAGAATTGAAAAAAAGTATCTATATGAAAGAAACCATGCAGGAAGAAAATGTTCCGGATGGAGAGTTCCTGTATGAAGAACCGGAGGTAGTACCTCTTCTTCCGCGCTTTTTACAGGAAGAGGAAGAAAAGGGAGGCGCGGTGCGCGGTACTGCATACCACAGAGTGCTTGAACTTCTTGATTTTACTGAGGAATACGATGCGAAGGGCCTGAAAGAAGCGATAGAAAGCTTCCGGGAACAGGGAAAGATTACGGAAGAGACCGAAAAAATGATACGCGTGAAAGATTTTCTTAGTTTCTTCGATACATCTGCAAGAAAGCGAATGGCAGAAAGTGCCAGATGCGGGAAGTTATATAAAGAGCAGCCATTTGTTCTGGGAGTTCCGGCGTCAGAACTGTATGAGCAGAAGACCGAAGAATGGATTTTGGTGCAGGGAATTATTGACGTATATTTTGAAGAAGAAGACGGACTTGTTGTGCTGGACTATAAGACCGACAGAGTCTCCGACGAAAAAGAGCTGGTAGATAAGTATCACGCACAGCTTGATTATTATGCGAAAGCGTTAGAGCAGCTCACAGAGAAGAAGGTGAAGGAAAAGCTGATCTACTCCTTTGCGCTGGGAAAGGAAATCAGGCTATGACCGAAGTTCAAGCCGGATATTTCCTGATAGTCAATGCAGTCACATTTCTGGTCTTCGGAATCGATAAGGAACTCATATACAAATTCGTGGTGTTGGCTTAAGCCATCCACGGATCTGTATATTCCCCGATAAAATTGTCAACACTTTCTAAAAAGAAAGGGGATCATTGCTGTGGGATCAAATAAACAAAATAAAACAATTAAGCTGGAAGAGTTGACGAAGGAAGAGAAGTTAAAATACGAGATTGCTGAAGAGTTAGGGCTCTTAGATCAAGTGTTAAATGACGGGTGGAAGTCACTGTCATCTAAGGAAACCGGTCGAATCGGGGGGCTTCTTGCAAGGAAGAAACGGGAAGCATCTAAAAGTAACAAAAATATTACGAATATTAATTAGTATGAACATTTGCTGACAGAGGTTGAAGGTATGGGAACCTTTTGCTATAATCAAAAAACTGAAAAGATGTGTTAGCAGGTGAACATATGAATGGTAAGATAAATGTTTTAGGAATAGAGATTGACAATTACACCGCCAAGGAAACGATGAAGAAATCGATTGAGTATCTGACGACAGAACCGGTCAATATGATAGAGGTTGCTACGGTGGATGTATTGATGGACACGAATACAGAGCTTATGCTGAAGGAACAGATGAAGGATTTTGACCTTGTACTGGCAGGCGACAGAACCGTTCTGGAGGCAGCAGAAGTAAGCGAGAGAAAGCGGCTTCAGGAAACAGATGACAGACTCTATCTGCAAATGTTCTTCCGCTATCTTCACAAGAATCACAAACGGATCTATCTCCTTGTGGAGTCAGAGGAAGAAGGACGGCGGGTCTATGAATATCTGGAACACCGATATGGTGGTATTCAGGTGTGCGGAATGGCGAAGGTTTCCGCGCAGGATCGTGCAGACGATATGCTGGTCAATGCGATCAATGGTGCAGAAGTTGATTGTGTACTCTCGTTGCTCTCTTCTCCGTTAAGGGAAGATTTCGCGGTAAAGAATAAGAATCTTTTTAATGTCCGGTTGTTCCTGTGCCTTGGAAAAACTATGATTCCGGAGGAAAAGAGAAGGTTTGGAAGTCGGAAGATCAGTCAGTTTTTGACGAAAGCATTGTTCAAAAAAGAGATAGAAAAGCAAAAGATAAGAAAATCATAAGAAATATCTTTTGGTTACTATGTACAGATTCGAAAAATGCGTTTTATAGTCAAAAAAGCGAGGAAATCAACAAAAAATTGTGATTTCCTCTTTATTTTTTTGTCAAAATATATTAGTATAGGTTCTATAAGTATGCAGTTTTCTAAAAAGTGCTATAATTTTGTTGTGGAAAATGTATATTGCAATGAGTGGAGGAGATGGAATATGATATCTAATCAAATACTTCAAAATACAATTGAAGGATTGAAAGGAATAACTAAGATTGACTTTTGTGTTATGGACACAGAAGGAAAGGTACTTGCAGGCACATTTGCAGAGCAGGTGAATCAGGGAGAAGAAGTTCGTTCGTTTGTAGAATCACCGGCGGACAGTCAGGTTATAAAGGGATATCAGTTTTTTAAGATTTATGATGAGCATCAGTTGGAATATATCCTTTTGGCTGATGGAGACAGAGAAGATGTTTATATGTTGGGAAAGATTGCGGTCTTCCAGATACAGAACCTGCTGGTGGCATATAAAGAACGCTTTGATAAAGATAATTTTATTAAAAATCTTCTGCTCGACAACTTGTTGTTAGTAGATATTTATAATCGTGCCAAAAAATTACATATTGACACAGAAGTCAGACGTGTTATCTTTATTATTGAGACAAAACACGAAAAGGACAGCAGTGCCCTTGACAATGTCCGGTCACTTCTCGGTGGAAGATCCAGAGATTTTGTGACAGCAGTAGATGAAAAGAATATTATAGTAGTGAAAGAGTTGGAAGTGTCTGACGGACACGCCGAGCTTGAGAAGATTGCAGAGAACATTTACGAGATTCTCAAGAATGACGGAGAGGAAGACATTTTGATTGCTTACGGAACAGTGGTAAATGATATCAAAGAGGTGTCGAAATCATACAAAGAGGCAAAACTTGCGCTTGATGTCGGCAAGATCTTCTTTAGTGAGAAGAGTATCATTGCGTACAGCACATTGGGGATAGGTCGTTTGATCTATCAGCTTCCGATTCCACTCTGTAAAATGTTTATCCGTGAGATTTTTGAGGGGAAATCACCGGATGATTTTGACGAAGAGACGTTAACAACGATTAACAAATTCTTCGAGAACAACCTGAATGTTTCGGAGACTTCCAGACAGCTCTATATCCACCGCAACACGCTGGTGTACCGTCTGGATAAACTTCAGAAAAGTACAGGGCTTGATCTTCGTGTGTTCGAGGATGCTATTACATTTAAGATTGCACTTATGGTCGTGAAGTACATGAAGTATATGGAGTCGCTGGAATATTAGTAACGTAGGAGGAGCGTATGATTGAATTAAAAGAAGTAACGAAAGAGTACTCAAAAGGGGTTGCAGCTCTGAATGGAATCAATCTCAAGATTGAGCAGGGCGAATTTGTATTTATTGTAGGTGACAGTGGTTCAGGAAAATCAACACTGATCCGTCTGATCATGAAAGAATTAGATCCGACATCAGGAACTATCATTGTAAATGGCAATAATCTGAATCGTATGAAGCATAAAAAGATTGCCATGTACCGTAGAAATTTGGGTGTTGTATTTCAGGATTTCCGCCTGTTAAAGGACAGAAATATTTATGAAAATATTGCATTCGCACAGCGGGTAACAGAGACGCCTACGAGAGTGATCAAGAAAAAAGTGCCGGCGGCGTTGTCGCTTGTTGGTCTGGCACAGAAATATAAAGCATATCCGAAGGAATTGTCCGGTGGTGAGCAGCAGAGAGTTGCGATTGCAAGAGCCATTGTAAATGAACCGGCGATTCTTTTGGCGGATGAGCCTACCGGTAACCTCGACCCGACAAACTCATGGGAGATTATGAAGCTTTTGGAAGAAGCTAATGACAGAGGTACAACCGTATTAGTTGTTACACATAACCAGGAGATTGTAAACGAGATGAAAAAGCGCGTTGTGACAATGAAAAAGGGAGTCATTGTCAGCGATGAGAAAAAAGGTGGGTATAATAATGAGAATTAGTACATTTGGATATTCGATGAAACAAGGGGTAAAGAATATCAGAAGAAATAAAATGTTTTCTATTGCGTCTGTGGCGACAATGGCGGCATGTATTTTCCTGTTTGGACTCTTTTACTCTATTATTGTGAACTTTAACTATATTGTAGAAAAAGCCGAGGAAGGTGTTGCTATCACCGTATTATTCGATGAGGACACTACCAAGGAGGAGAAAGAAGCCATCGGAGAGAAGCTTGAAAAAGCGGATGGAGTTTTGAAGATTAATTACGTAAGTGCAGAAGAAGCATGGGAGAGCTTCCAGGAAGAATATTTTAAAGGTTCAGAAGAAGCGGCAGAGGGATTCAAAAACGATAATCCACTTGCAAATTCTGACAACTACGAAGTGTATATGTCTGACGTATCCAAGCAGAAAGACGTTGTAAGCTATGCGGAAAGTCTGGACGGTGTGCGTAAGGTGAATAAGTCGGATGTTGTAGCCAAGACACTTACCAGTGTGAATAAGCTGGTTGGTTATGTATCTGTGGCGATCATTATCATTCTGCTTGCTGTATCAATCTTCCTGATCAGTAATACAGTTACTATGGGTATTACGGTAAGACGTGAAGAGATTGCAATCATGAAGTACATTGGTGCGAAGGATGGGTTCGTACGGGCGCCATTCGTATTCGAGGGTCTTCTCATTGGACTTGTGGGAGCAATCATTCCACTTGTAATGTTGTACTTTATGTATGACAAAGCAGTGGCTTATATTATGACAAGATTCAGCCTTTTGAATAATATTATTGATTTCCTTCCGGTTGCGCAGGTATATAGGACATTGCTCCCGGTTGGAATCGCACTTGGTGTCGGAATTGGTTTTGTAGGAAGTTTCTTTACAATCCGCAAGCACTTGAAAGTGTAAAAGTATACGAGGGAAAATGTATTAGGGAAGTATAAATGATATTTTCAGGGGGTATGAAGCATGCGAAAGAAAAGAGCAGTCAGCTTATTGCTTGTTATGGTGCTGTGCTTGGGAATGACTTTTCAGGCGCAAGCCGCGAACTTAAGTGATGCAAAGAAAAAAGCAGAAGAGCTGGAATCGAAAAAAGAGGCGGCTCAATCCGAAAAAGATTCACTTTCTGCACAGCTTGAAGGGATTTTAACGGAGACAGCAGAGTTAGAGAAGAAGATTGCGGATAAGGAAGAAGAACTGGCTCAAAAAGAAGATGAATTGATCGAGGCTCAGATTGATGAGAATAATCAATATGAGGATATGAAGAAGCGGATCAAGTACATGTACGAGAATGGAAATGCTGAATTTCTGGAAATTTTATTCCAGTCGGAAACATTGAGTGACTTCTTAAATAACGCAGAGTATATTTCAACAATTTCTGAATATGATAGAGATATGTTGGTGGAGTTTCAGGAAATCGTTAAATCAGTAGAAGAGCAGGAACAGGTGCTTCAAGACGAGTATGATGAGATGGAAACGATGCAGAATGAACTCATGGAAAAGCAGAACACTGTACAGGAACTGATTGATACGAAGAGTGATGAGATTAGTGACATCGACAGTGAGATCGCTGCAAATAAAGACGAGATTGCCGAGCTGGAAGCGGCAGCGGCAGATGCGGCAAGAAAACAGCAGGAGAAGAATTCAAGTATATCTCCGAACGCAGGAGCTTCCGTTGTGTCAGGAAACGGAATGTTTACTCATCCGTGTCCGGGCTACAGCAGAATCTCCAGTTACTTTGGATATCGCGAGCAGCCACTTGCAGGGGCAAGCACGAACCACAAAGGAATTGACTTTGCGGCGCCACAGGGAACGCCGATCTATGCGGCTGCAGCCGGAACAGTTACGTCTTCGGGCTATAGCGGCAAGGCGGGAAAGAGAATCGTGATCAACCACGGGAACGGCCTTGTGACCATTTATATGCACTGCCACACATTATATGTGAGTGCAGGAACAAAGGTAAGCAAGGGACAGAACATTGCTGCAGTCGGAACGACCGGTAACTCTACAGGAAATCATCTGCATTTCCAGGTGAACTTAAATGGTACACCGGTAAACCCATTAAAGTATTTGTAGAATAGGACTTGAAATCGTGAAAAATAAAAAAAGGTTTTTACAAGGGGCGCTGACAGGCGCCCTTGTAACATTATTGGGAATCAGCCTTGTGTCCTGCGGGGTACTTGGGTATAAAAATGTTGTATCAAGAGAAGAAGAACGGAAACTGTCAGAACTTGACAGTCTCATAGAAAGTGATTATTTGGGTGATGTGGATGAAGATGCCCTAAAAGAAGGTTTGTACAAAGGCTATCTGGAAGCGCTTGGTGATCCGTATTCTGAATATTATGACGCTGAGGAGACTGCGAAGTTTAATGAAAATATGAGTGGTGAGTTCAGCGGGATCGGCGTAGTCATGAGTCAGGATCAGAAGAGCGGTCTTGTGACTATGGTGCAGATTTATAAAGAGTCACCGGCAGCGAAAGCAGGCTTGAAGGAAGGCGATATTCTCTTTCAAGTTGAAGGGAAAGATATCTCCGGTAAGAAGCTGGAAGAGATCGTGACAGAGATCAAAGGAGAAAAAGGTACGGAAGTGGAGATCACGGTATTGCGCGGGGCAGAAGGAGAGAAAATTACGACTTCCGTTGTCCGGGATACCATTGAAGTTCAGACCGTAGAGTATGAGATGATGGAAGATCAGATCGGATATCTGGCTGTATCAGAATTTGACTCCGTCACATATGAGCAGTATCAAACAGCGCTTAAAGATCTGGAAGCACAAGGGATGAAGGGGCTCGTGATAGATCTTCGCAATAATCCGGGCGGAAATCTTGATATTGTGTGCGAGATGCTGGATTTGATCCTTCCGAAAGGTCTTCTTGTCTATACAGAAGATAAAAATGGGGAAAAACAGGAATACACATCCGATGCAGACTATGAATACGATGTGCCTATGACTGTCCTGATCAATGGAAACAGTGCAAGTGCTTCGGAAATTTTTGCCGGTGCTGTGCAAGATTATGAGAAGGCAGATATCGTGGGAACGACAAGCTATGGAAAAGGTGTTGTACAATCTGTCTATGCCTTGAAAGATGGAACTTGTGTGAAGCTTACGGTGGCAGAATATTTCACACCGAAGGGAAGAAGCATCAACGGCAAAGGAATCACGCCGGATGTAGAAGTAGAGTACGAATACAACGAGGAAGAGCCGGAAGCGGATAATCAACTGGAACGTGCGGTTGAAGTGTTGAAACAGAAAATGTAAGAAACAGTTTTGTTTGTAAAAATTGAAAATAATTTTACTGAAGTGAAAAGTTTATTTCCACTTTGAAAAAGAGAAAAATAAAAGTGG
>OIYW01000200.1_pt1 | contig 60184 bp, 46 predicted proteins | sample 1588351 | NCBI WGS metagenome assembly OIYW01 (sample SAMN03283268) | human gut metagenome | biome: human-associated habitat; material: feces | host: Homo sapiens | place: USA | collected 2013 | reverse complement strand
CACACCGGCATCCACTTGGACACGTCCGTTTTATCCGCATAATACAAATATCCACTCGACATCCTGTAAAACCCTTGTTCCGTCTCTGCCATGCAGTATTCAGAGGTTTCGGCGCAACGAGCATAGGCCGCCTTTTCGCCCCCCTCTGCCGTCTGGGTCCCGCACCCGCAAAGGGGCAGGCAAACCGCCGCCAGGAAAAATATCACTGCCCTACATTTCATCATAGTTCCCCCATTCCAATATACCGATTCTTCATTACAAGTATAAATACACGTTTCGCATTGTCAAATACGTGAAACCAGCTTCATATTTTCAGACTTATTACCATATTCTCTAAAATAGAATATACCATTTTTATATTTAGCTGTCAACATCCACCTGCGAATCCATGCCGAAAGATTTATTTTCACAACTCCTTTGGGAAAGATGTATTTCGTTTTTCTCTTTTCATGACCGTGTACACCTCCGCATCTCTTCCCCTCCTTGCTGTAGGCATGGATGCCCTCGCGTCTCTTCCTCCCAGGTCGTTTCTTTTGTCTATGTCTTTACCTGCAAATATTTTACTGCGAAATAATAACAAAAACATATATGTGTTATATAGCCACATGGGCAACATCCTGTTCGCACGCTGCCAAGTAAAATAAGTTCCAGTGGGGCTCCCGGCTTAGTCCGGGAAACCCCATCTGCATCTGCAATTTGGCGTGATATTCGCGCAAAAAAATAGAGCTGAAAACACAAAATTCCCCCGAAACAAATGCTTCGGGGGAGAAATCTCAGGTCACATCTCCTAGAATCCAAGAAAGCCGCCTGCGGCCGCTGGCGAGATCCAAGCGCAAGTAAGCCAAAGAAACGGACAGGCCGCGTCTTGGTCCGGAGGCATAAAAACATCGGAGCAAAGCACGCCTTGCTCCGATGTGGAGCTACTGATGTGACTCGAACACACGACCTGCTGATTACGAATCAGCTGCTCTACCGACTGAGCTACAGTAGCATATGAAGTTTTTACGGCGTGACCCGGATACGACGAATCCGCTGCTCTACCGGCCGAGGGACCCCAGAACGCCTGCTCCTCCTACTGCGGCGAGAATCACCTGGATCCGGTGAGGACGTTGCTTATTATACTAAATCCCCGGGAGCTTGTCAATCAAAAAATTGCCCGAAGGCGGCGAAATACATCCGGCTCGGCTGCCACGCCCGGCGCTCTGCTTGCATCGGGCGTTTTCTTTCCACGGACGCCGGTTTTCAAAAAACGCCGCCGCTCTACGACGGCTCTCTAGCGAACGTAAAAATGCTCTTGCTTTTTGGAGAAAACTGTGCTAAAATTCAAAATGGGGGATGTTTGGAAGAATTCAGATTTTTTCGTATTTTCCCTTCAAAATCGGAAAAATCCGAATTTATTCCGATTTTTTTCGAAAACGATATAAAAGTACCGGTTTAATAGATATTTTTGTACCGATTTCCCCGTCTTTCCCGCGCAAACCCAACTACAGAAAGGAAGTCCTATTTCATGAGCATTACGGACAAAAACAAGATCGTCATCATTGGCGCCGGCAACGTGGGAGAAGCCGTCTGTTATACCCTGATGGTCCGCCGTCAAGCCAGCGAAATCGTTTTGGTCGATATCAACGAGGAACGGGCCGAAGGCAGCGCATTGGACATTGTGCACGGTACCGCTTTCTTCCATCAAGTGAAAGTCCGCCACGGCAGTTACGAAGACTGCGCCAACGCGCAAATTATCATCCTGACCGCCGGCGTCGCCCGGAAGCCAGGACAGACCAGACTGGATCTGGCCAAGACGAACATCTCCATCACCCGGGATATTGCGCATCGTATTATGAAGTACGCCAAAAACCCCATTTTGGTCGTTGTATCTAACCCTGTGGATGTGCTGACCTACGTGGTGCAGCAGGAGACCGGCTTGCCCGCCAATCGGGTCATCGGTTCCGGCACCTCTCTGGACACCGCCCGGTTCCGTCAGATGATCGGCGAGGCCTGCGGCGTAGACGTGTCCAACGTCTCTGCCTATATCCTAGGCGAGCATGGCGACAGCCAGGTTCCCGTTTGGTCCAGCGCGACCGTGGCCGGGGAGCCGGTAGACGCTTTCTATCGGGCGCAAAAAGGTCAGGAGTTGGATCATGCCGGTATTGCCGATCGGACCAAAAACGCTGGCGGCGTAGTCATCAAGCTGAAAGGCGCAACCTTCTACGGGGTGGCCATGTCCACCAGCCGGATCGTAGAAGCCATTTGTGAGGACGAAAATTCCGTTCTGCCTGTGGCTCACGTGCTGGGAGCAGAATTCGGTCCCCTCCAAAATGTGGCCATCAGCCTGCCCTGCGTGATCAATCGGGACGGCGTCGCACGGGTCGTTCATCCGCTCATGAATGAGGCCGAGGCCCAGGCGCTGGCTCGCTCCGCCGAAACTCTGCGCAGCTTCATGGACCAGGCCCTGGCCCAATAATTCTATTTAAAAAAGCTTACTGTTTCGGGGAATTCCGCCGTGCAGCAGCTGCCATAAACGGAGCGCCCTACACAGGTTGCCTGTGGGGCGCTCCGTCTGTTTACCCGGTCTTTTTCCTTCCATTCTACATCACAGCTGCACAGACCAGTCTCCATAGGAAAAAGTTCCACTGCCGTGATGCAGCGCGCCCGCATCCTGTAGCGCCTGAAAAGCCTCGGCCATCACACGCAAAATACCCGGTTGCATTTGCAGGCCGTGATGCCCGGGAAAAACCCGTTTTACCGGCAAAGCCGCCACCCGTTTCAAGGAAGTCAAATAGGCGGCCGGATCCGTAGACGGATAACTGGCAAACAGAGTTCCCATGTACACCAGGTCCCCGGTAAACAGGTATCCCCGCTCTGCCTCCCAAAAGCACATGTGGCCGGGAGAATGGCCCGGTGTATGCAGCACCTGCAAGCGGCGGCCCCCCAGATCGATCTCATCGCCGTCCTGCAACACCCGGTTAGGCGTGCCTTGAAATATCGTATACGTCTCCGGACGAAAATCCCGGGGCAGGGAATCACAGTCCGCAACCATCGCCCGGACCTGCGCAAGCGGCAGCGGGAACGCACCGTCCAGCCATTTTTGCTCCGCCTCGTGCACATAAAAACAAGGGAAGCCGGAGTGTCCTCCAATGTGGTCCCAATGCGCGTGCGTGGCCACGGCAACAACCGGCCGGTCCGTCAGATCCCGGACCAAGCCGTTGAGGTCGCCAATTCCCAAGCCGGTGTCGATGAGCAGACTGCGCGCGCTGCCGTTGAGCAAATAACAATGGGTATGCTCCCAATGGCGGTCCTCACTCAGAACGTATGTATCCCCATCCAAGCTCTCTGTAGTAAACCAATCACCCATGCGCTTCCCCCTCTGCCGGCAGGACGGAAACATCTGCCGGGAGGACCAGCTCCGCTGTAAACCGCCCGGCATCCTGGCGCCGCAAAAAACGGCCGCCCATGGACGTCAAAAGTTTTTCGCAGGTTCGCAAACCAATCTTCGTACTTTCCACTCGATCTGCCGCAGCAGAGACATAGTTACAGATAGATACATGCAACTCATCTCCCTGCCAAAAAACAGAAACGGTAACCGGCCTCCCTCGGTCGGCGTACTTCAAAATATTGGAAAACAAATTGTCAAAAATCCGGCGCAGATGCTGCACGTCTACCCGGATCGACCGCCCTGCAGGCAGCTCTTGCGCCTGCACCTGATAACCCCGGCCAATCAGGTCCGCAGTTTGCTCCCCCAACATTTGCTCCAGCAAAGTTTCCGCATCCAAGGACTCCAGGTGCAGCTCCGGCTCCGGTCTGCCAAAAACCAAGAAATAGGAGAACAGCTCATTGGTCAGTTCCCGGAGCTTTTCCGCTTTTTGCCGACACACACCAAGATACTCCTGCTGTTGAGTCGGCGTCAAATGCTCGCTTTCCCCTAGAATGTCCAAATACCCTATGAGAGTAGTCAAGGGCGTGCGTACATCGTGGGAAATGGCGGTAATCAGCTCGGCGTTGGCTCGCCACGCCGTCTCCTCCCTCTGCAGTTTGTCCAAAATAGAAAGACGCATGGCATCCACGTCTCCAGCCAAATCGCCGATCTCATCTCGAGAGGACGGCCGGATCTCCAACGTCAGGTCTCCTTTGCTCACTTGCCGCACCTGCCTGGCCAGGCGGCTGATGGTGGATGTCACCCGGCTGTTGTACAGCAGCATCAGCAGCAGAAACACCAAAGCGCCCGCAATCAGCGAAGACCAGTTTACCAGATTGTACAGCCGATTTTGAGAAAAGTCCTGCACCTGTACCAAATAAGACCCGTCGGTGAAATTAACTGGGTACGCGTTATCCTCCGTTGTATTACCGGCGCGAAAGATCAGGCCGCTGTCTGAGTCCACCAGCTCCGCTCCCCACTGGCTGGAGTTTAATATGGCTCCATTGGCAGAAACCGTCAACTGGATAAAGGGATGCTCCCGGTTCCAGCCGCCAATCTTCTCCACGTTCGTAGAGGCGACCTCTTCTTCCCGGACATAGGTCCGGAAGGAATCTATGGTTTCCTGCAGCCGCTGCACCTGTCGTTTTTCCGAGCCGTATACCGTTTCCACCAAATAATCTCCCAGGACTTGTAAGGTCAGGCCCAAGGCTGCAGCTGCCATCGCCGCCAGCAGCAGCATGGCAAGCAGCTTGATGCTCAATCTGCTGCACGGCTTCCCTCTAGCCAAATTGATACCCCTTCCCCCAAATCGTCCGGATGAGCTTGGGATTGGCCGGATCCTCTTCCAGCTTTTTTCGCAGATTCAAGATATGGACCATTACGGTATTGGTGGAAGTCGGCATATACTTCTCCCCCCATGCCCCCTCGTACACCGAGCGGACATCCAAGACCTTTCCCCGGTGGTGAAAGAAATACTGCAAGATTTCGTACTCCTTGCTGGTGAGCTCCACCACTTGGCCGTTTTTGACGGCGCACCGCCGGTCCTCATCCAATTGCAAGCTGGCGTCCAGGACCGCCTCCCGCTTTCCCTTGTACACTCGGTACCGGCGAATGAGAGATTCCACCTTCATCAGCAGCTCCGTCTGAGAAAAGGGCTTGGGCAAAAAATCGTCTCCTCCACTATCATAGGCGGAGGCCTTGTCCCCCAGCTGCGTCTTCGCTGTGAGGAACAAAACCGGCGCTGTGGAAAAACTGCGGATGGCACGGCAGGCCTCCACTCCGTCCAGCCCCGGCATCATAATGTCCATCAAAATCAAGTCATATGACGGATCCGTTCGCAGACTTCTCAGGGCCTCTTCTCCAGAGGACGCTTCCGTCACCTGGTATCCCCGATTTTCCAGCAAAATTCGCAGCAACTGCCGGATGTCCGGCTCGTCATCCACAGCTAAAATTCGGATGTTGGAATCCAAAATACATCACCTCCGAGCCCAATTGTACCACAGTTTTGGGGTAAATTCTGATGTTTTAAGAATTATTAAGGAAAGACTTTCTAGATAAAAATTCGTCTTCGCACCGCATTTCCCAACGGCGGAATCAACCCCGCCAAAATCCAAAACAGTCCCATAGCGGACAAGACACCCACGGGATAAAGACTCCATCGGAACATTTGCCCGCCAAATGTGATACATTGAAATAGCTCCACCAGCATGGCCGAACAGCCTACCGCTACACAAGCCCCACCAAAAATGAAGAAATACCCCCTTCGGATATATCGGGCCAGGGCAACCACGGTGGTAGTCAAAAGGCAAGCGATTCCTGTGACCGGAAAAGCGAAGGACAGGAACCAGTCTCCTCCGGTTTTCAAGTCGATGTAAAGCAGATACAGTCCCATGGCCGCAAAATCCGCCGGAAGTAAGACAACGGGATTCGGTCGCCGGAACCAAAGGGGCAAGGCCAGTAAAATGTAGGCCACCGCGATACCGCCCAAGGCGTAGCCGGACCACGTGACGCGTTTCCACAGCCCCAGGTCCACCAACAAGCAAATCACAGCAGCCGCCAGTCCCAGCACCGTCAGGAAAAACCGAAAGCTACTGCGCTCCGGCTCCGGCGGAGACCATTGGCTGGGATAGAGGGGTTTTCCCTCCGGGCACGGCAGATCCGGATGATACGCCCGTGTGCCGCACAGCGGACAGCGTTTTTCTCCTTCCCCCAAACGGACGCCGCAATTCATACAGTACATCTCGCCGTCACTCCCTTTCCCCGTTGCTCTCCACCGTAACTTCCAGCCCCTGCTCCACCAGTTCGGTGAGAAAGCGCCGCTCCAATTCCGGTTCTTGAAGGCTGCGAATTAGATTGATGCGGGTCACCTTCTGATAGGAGACGACGCCGCAATTGTTAAAATACGTGATTTGCGGTCCTATGATAAAGTCCAGAAAGCAAACGTAAGGCTGCAGCTCCGGCGGCAACCCGGTTAGACCCAGATTGGAAATATTTAACGTTCCCTTTCGCTCGCCCACAACGCGATACACCAAACGCATCGCCAGATTTTTCAGAGGCAAAGGCGCCATCTTCATCGCCAACGTCCGTTCCGGCTGAACATTGGCTGCAGCACGGGCCGCCATCTGCTGCGGCGTCACTTGCATGGAAAGCTGGCTTTGCACCGCCTTGCACAGCTCTTCCAGGCTGTAGGCCCCCAACCGGGGATTCACACCCACATTTACGGTCAAGGCAAAATTCCGCAACGTCCGGCTGTGAAACAGGTGCCGAAGATTGACCGGAATGGTCACCTTCGCCCACTTCTTGCTCCGGGGAGGCCGAAGCTCTAAAATTGCCTGGAGCATAACCGCCGTGAGAAAGGCCGTAACGGTGACCCCATACCGACGGGCCAGTCCCTGCAGCGCATCGGACCGGACCGTTGCAACAATCAGATACAAAAATCCGTTTCGCACCCGGGCGCCCCGGAGCCGGTATGCGCTTTCCTCCCGCCGGCTTAAGGCCACCCGACCGGCTACCTTGGGGAAGCTATCCTCCAGCTCCGCCGGGTCCGGAGGCGCATGCCAATCCAGAACGCCCTGCTCCGGCCTCACCGGCTTGCCGGAGCTCAGCGTTACATAAGCAGCCGTTAAGGTCTTTAAAAACACCAGGCCGCCGTTGCCATCGGTAATGGCATGAAAAAACTCCACTGCAATTCGATTGTCATAATATAAAACCCGCAATGCACAGGTGCGCAGCTCCCGACTGGTCATATGAATCAGGGGGCATGCGCCGTCGAGACGCACGGCAGGCAGCTCTTTTACCTGTTCCAGATAATACCAAAAAAGCCCCCGGTGTAAGCTCACCAGCATGGATGGAAATCGCGGCGCAACCTCCCTGACCGCCGCCTGCAGCACCTCCGGGTCCACCGGATCCCGGAGGGTGACCGACAACCGAAACACATTGCTCCAGTTCCGCCGCTTTACAGCCGGAAAAATTTTGGCGGCATTGTCCAGGCGCATCCACCTTTTGTATTCCCTCATGCACATTCCTCCGTCCCGGACCAGCCACGCAATTGTCATTTTCCCCAGCGGTTCCGCCAAAAAACGAAATAGGAGCCGCTTTTCCCATGCCGCCGTCCACCGGTCTGGTTACACATTGAAACATCCGGAAAAGCTCTGTATTTTGATTATAGCACAGGCAGCCGCAAATGAAAAGGTCCGCCTCAGACCGGTCCACCGGCGCAGGGAACCGGACTTGCATTTTTTGTCGGATCTACTATAATGGAGGAAAAAAGCCGCGCTGGATGCGCACGGCAGAATGGAGATTCTATGTTTAACGGCTTTTCCCCAGAAACCATGGATTTTCTCTGGGGCATACGAATGAACAATGAGCGTTCCTGGTTTCTTGCTCACAAAAATGCATACACCCAGTTTCTTTACGAGCCCATGAAGGCCCTGGGCAATGAGATCTTTCAGCCCTTTCAATCCGTTCCCGGTCTGGAATTAAAGGTCTCCCGAATTTACCGGGACGCCAGGATGCATCCTGCAACCCCCTATAAGGAAAGCCTGTGGATTTGTATCCGCCGTCACGTGACAGTGTGGAGCCAGCATCCGGCGCTCTTTTTTGAACTGCGGCCGGAAGGCGCCAGCTACGGCTTCCTTCTGTGGCAGCCCCGCCCGGACGCCATGGAGCGGTTTCGGCAGGATTTGTCGGCCAACCCCCACGGCTTTCCGACCTTATTAGAAACGGCCCAGAGTCGGTCCGGCCTCACTCTGTCGGCTGCTTGCTACAAACGGGCCAAGCCCTGCCCGGATCCGGCGCTGTCGCCCTACTTTTCTTGGAAAGGATGCTTGGAGGCTGCTGTAGAATTGCCCGCCGGACCGGAACTATTTTCCCCCAGCCTAGCCGGCCAAGTCCGAAGTGCCCTGGAGGCCTGGCTTCCCATCAGCACCTACTTTTACCGGTTTACAGACCTTTAGCTTCTCATTTTCTCTCGTCAGACCGTTTGTACACGATGGGGCGCGAAACCGCCCAGATATGCTAAAACGCAACTCGCAGGAAACGGCAAGGGGCATCATTTGCTTTCACCCATAGTCCACAGAACCTGTTACACGGCGGGGACGAAGCAGCCGCTTCGTCCCCGCCGCCGCATTTGCGGCTCTCAAAAGCAAGGGCATCCCGATCTATGGACAGCATGATGTCATGAAGGCGGAATACGGACGCACACCTTTGGGGGCACCCTGGAAATCGTACCGGCCCATTGTCCGCTTGGTTAGATCCGGCATTCCCCTTTCATGGACCGTCCGCTTTGTTTACCTCGCCTGGAGTCTATTCTCCTACGCAGCCGTTGTACTGCCTTCACCAGTTCTACTTGAACAATCGACAACAAGGATAGTCCCAGCACCGCCGCCCATTGGGCAGAATTTAAGTAAGTGAGATGGAAGGCATTTTGTAACGCCGGGGCAAACAGAATGCACGCCATCAGAGCTGCAGAAGCAAAAAAGGAAATCACCAGCCAAGGATTCACTCCCTCCGCCCGGATCCAAATCGGCTCCGTATTGGAGCGTTGGTTGAAGGCACGCAACATTTGAGATAACGCCAACACACAAAAAGCCATGGTCTGCCCTGTTTCTTGGCCGCTCATCCCGGCTCCAATCCAATAAGCGCAGGTTGTCATCGCCGCAACAAAGATTCCCTGTGTGACGACACGGCGCACCAAATCTTTTTCAAATAAGGTCCCGGATTTGACCGGCTTGTGCTTCATAATATTCCGGCTGGCCGGGTCCACGCCGAGGGCCAATGCGGGAAGGGTCGCCGTCGCGAGATTGACCCACAAAATGTGGACTGCCAGCAGGGGCGCCTCCCAGTTAAATAGCGTAGCTGCAAACAAAGTCAAAATTTCCGCAATATTACCCACCAGTAAAAACTGCACAACTTTTTGAATATTCCGGTAAACACGGCGGCCTTCTTTGATGGCATCGGCAATGGTTGTAAAGCTGTCGTCCAGCAAAATCATATCTGCGGCATCCTTCGCCACATCGGTTCCTGTGACCCCCATGGCAACCCCGATATCGGCCGCTTTTAAAGCGGGAGAGTCATTCACGCCGTCGCCGGTCATGGCCGCCACTTCGCCGGCACGTTTCAAGCTCTGGATGATACGCAATTTGTCGGCAGGCGAAACGCGGGCAAAAACAGAAGTCCCTTGGACCGCCTCATCCAGCTCTTCATCCGTCATACGGTCCAGCTCTGCCCCAGAAATGACCATGTCGCCCTTTTGGTATATCTCCAGTTCCTTTGCAATGGCAAGCGCCGTCGTTTTATGGTCGCCGGTAATCATCATCGTGCGAATCCCTGCCTGACGGCAAGTGCGCACAGACTCCGTCACTTCCTTCCGGGGCGGATCTATCATACCGGCTACCCCCACGAACGTCAGCTGGAATTCTACGTTTTCCTCGTCATCCACCGGGAGAACCGGCAGCGTTTTCATCGCAAACCCAAGCACACGTAGGGCACGCTCCGACATGGCAAGGCAGAGGCTCATAATATTTCCTCTGTCTCTTTCCGTGATGGGACGCACACCATTTGCGGTTAAAATGGATGTACAGACCGGCAGCATCTCATCTACGGCGCCCTTGGTATAAGCGACAAACCGGCCATGGATCCGATGCACCGTCGTCATGCGCTTTCGGTCAGAGTCAAACGGCTGCTCAAACACACGGGGATATGCTTCTTCCAATGCTTCGTGATCCACGCCAAACGCCTGCGCCATATGAATCAACGCGCCCTCAGTGGGATCTCCAAGGATTTCGCCCCTCCGGTCGGGATCCAGGCTTGCGTCGTTACAAAGCGCCGCTGCATAAATCAACTCTTGATAAACCTTTGGGTGTTGTTTGGCCGCCTGATCCACCGGTGTAGTCTCGCCCGACTCAAAATCCCCATTGACTGCAATTTGGGTCACAGTCATTTTGTTCAACGTCAACGTACCTGTTTTATCGGAACAAATTACCGTCGCACTGCCCAGCGTTTCCACAGCGGGCAGCTTGCGGATTAATGCATTTTTCTTCGCCATCCGCTGCACGCCTAGCGCCATCACAACGGTCGCCGTCGCAGGTAAGCCCTCCGGGATGATGGAAATCGCCAAGGAGATTGCCACAAGAAACTGCGGGACGAGAGGACGCCGGTACAGAGCGCCAATGGCAAATATCAGGGCGCAGACAAGTAGCCCCACCACCGTGAGGGTTTTGCCCACCGCATTCAGTTTCCGCTTTAAAGGCGTATCCATGTCAGCCTGATTGTCCAGCATACCGGCAATGTTCCCCACTTCCGTACGCATGCCGGTCGCCACTACAACGCCAACCGCACGTCCATATGTGACAATCGCCGAAGCATACGCCATGTTGCTGCGGTCACCCAATGGACAATCTTCCGGCAATTTCGCATCCGCTTCTTTCTCAGCCGGCACGGACTCTCCTGTCAAGGACGCTTCCTGGATTTTTAAATTTGCGGATTCTATCAACCGTAAATCCGCCGGAACCATGTCGCCGTCTCTGAGCATGACCACATCGCCTACGACCAACTCCCGGGCCGGAATCATGCGTTCTTCCCCTTGGCGCAATACGCGAGCCGTGGGAGCACTCATATTGCGCAGCGCCTCCAGCGACCGCTGGGCTTTTTTCTCCTGTACCATTCCAATTCCTGCGTTGACAAACACGATTGCAAAAATGACCACCGCTTCTGTCCATTCCCGCAAAACTGCAGAAAATGCCGCTGCACCCATGAGAATGAGTACCATGGGATCCACAATCTGCGCTTTCAACATTTGAAAAATGGTTTTGGGTGGTTTGGCGCGCAACTCGTTGCGCCCGTTTTTTCTGAGCCTTTCGGCAGCCTCAGCCTCACAAAGGCCTTCTTCAGAGGTGTGTAAAATTTGGCAAACCTCCAAAGGCTCCTGTGTGTGCCAAGGCACGGGTCTGTGATTATCCATACCGGATAAACCACTCCTTTCTTTTATAAAAGATTTATATTCTGACCGCCTTTCAGCAGTGGCCAGCAAAAAAATACAAAAAGGCACAGCCTGTCGTTCCATCTATCGAACGCAGGCTATGCCTCCATATAAAACAGGTTCAGTTTTCGGATTATGTTACTTCGGTCCGCGTCGCTACTGTCGGCGTCATCCATCATGAAGCTCAAAATCCTTTCCTCTCTGGTAATTGAGCCTCATTATACAGGATGATTTTCTTTCTGTCAACAGGGTTTTTTAGAGGTTTTGGGATTATACCGAAGAACCGACAAATTCACCGGAGACAGCATGGTGGAATGGCACCCAAGACACACATCAAGTGTCACCATTCTCAACACCGTTTTTTTAACCACGGTAGAATCCTCAGGTACCGCTGCAGCCATAAAAAGCAGAGGCCGCAAGACAGAAATCCATCCGCAGTTGGTTCAAGCCCGTCTCTCCCTTACAGGGTCTGACGGATTTCTCCTTAGTTTTTTCCTTGCTTCGGGTGACATCAAGGCAGTTGAGCATGGCCCCAGTACCCCTGTATATCGGGCAACGGTATGCTTTTCAGGGTCGCCGTCATCCCATTTTTAATTTTTCTATTACCCGACTTGTTTTCCGTCGCGGAAGTTAAAGGTAATAGAAAGCTCTGCCCCCATTGCCCCCGCGATGGCAATTAAATCAGAAGTTCTAGGATCTCCGTTCACTTTTTGGCTAAAGTTTGAAGGAGTTACCCCAATTTTTTTAGCTATTTCTGTCTGTGTTTTACCGGCGTATATCATAGCCATTTTTATCGCTTTGCTTACGTTCATTCTTGTTTTTCATCCTTTTCTATATTTTTTACCAGCAGGTCCGAAAGATTGTACCGGACCTGCCATTTCTTACATGGAATCTGTGACTTATTTTCTTAAATTCCCATTACCCCCTTTTTCTCTCCCGCAGCAATCGTCCCGGGAGATTTTTTAATCATCGAGTAATTGCCCCGCCTCACAGGGAGCAATCTGTTCGGACACATGCATCCCGGTATTCTGTCTAATTTCAATCCACGCTCCCCTTACGGGGAGCGACAGTAAATTTGATATTTATGGTAGGTGACATCCTATATTTCAATCCACGCTCCCCTTACGGGGAGCGACCGTCCCGCATGCCGGCGGCTGTGTTGGCAATGCGGATTTCAATCCACGCTCCCCTTACGGGGAGCGACGGCCCCGGCGACTATATGGTCCTGGGCACCGTGATTTCAATCCACGCTCCCCTTACGGGGAGCGACAGGTACTTCCTAGTCAAAAAATGATAAACAAAGAATTTCAATCCACGCTCCCCTTACGGGGAGCGACCGCAGGGCGGCACACGATGCGTATGCCGCCCTGTGTATTTCAATCCACGCTCCCCTTACGGGGAGCGACACTTAGCCAATTTATCGGCGGTATCAAAAAGTGATTTCAATCCACGCTCCCCTTACGGGGAGCGACAGAGTTTGATGGTTTACCTATTGACCGCCTCCGAATTTCAATCCACGCTCCCCTTACGGGGAGCGACCCACCCGGCGGGGCACCGCTGGTGGAAATAAAAAATTTCAATCCACGCTCCCCTTACGGGGAGCGACCGGTTACGATTGGCAAGCTGGTACCACCCGGAAAATTTCAATCCACGCTCCCCTTACGGGGAGCGACAGCACGAACACACAAAATCGACCTCGTGCAGGGGATTTCAATCCACGCTCCCCTTACGGGGAGCGACTGGTGTCTTCTCCTCTCAGGAGGGGGCATCACAATTTCAATCCACGCTCCCCTTACGGGGAGCGACCGGGATACACGCCAACACATGCACTTAGCAAATAATTTCAATCCACGCTCCCCTTACGGGGAGCGACTTGTATACTCCTGGATAAAAGACAAAGCGGGGAGATTTCAATCCACGCTCCCCTTACGGGGAGCGACTTCGTTTTTTGAATGCGACCATACGTCCGCATTATTTCAATCCACGCTCCCCTTACGGGGAGCGACATTTTTCCTGTTGATTTATTTTACTAAATCATGATATTTCAATCCACGCTCCCCTTACGGGGAGCGACCGCAGTGGCTCCATTTGCTTCAATCAAAGGGAGGATTTCAATCCACGCTCCCCTTACGGGGAGCGACAAATTTCTGCGAAAAGGCCAAAATCGAGAGCGTATTTCAATCCACGCTCCCCTTACGGGGAGCGACCTTTCACGTACTGTTTTCTGGCGGCAATATCAACGGATTTCAATCCACGCTCCCCTTACGGGGAGCGACGCAATGTTTTTGGCGCTTTATTTCCTCGCGCCAAATTTCAATCCACGCTCCCCTTACGGGGAGCGACCAGGATGCTTGAGACAAGCACGAACAGGAAAAGATTTCAATCCACGCTCCCCTTACGGGGAGCGACAATATTCCTCCCCCCGACAAACGCCGAGAGGAGATTTCAATCCACGCTCCCCTTACGGGGAGCGACTCCCGGGTATGCTTTGTCAAGTATTTTTTTTAAAGATTTCAATCCACGCTCCCCTTACGGGGAGCGACCATATTCACAAGTCCATCATCCGAATAAGCCAGAATTTCAATCCACGCTCCCCTTACGGGGAGCGACTATTGGACCGTCTTTTCCATATTTTCGATATCTTATTTCAATCCACGCTCCCCTTACGGGGAGCGACGTCGGAGTCCGAGCAAAAGAGAGCAAGCGGCGGAATTTCAATCCACGCTCCCCTTACGGGGAGCGACCCGCTTCGGCGGGCATATAAAAAGAGGAGGAATCATTTCAATCCACGCTCCCCTTACGGGGAGCGACAAGTGGGAATGATATGGGATAATCGTAATTTTAAATTTCAATCCACGCTCCCCTTACGGGGAGCGACCCGGGGCTGTCCCTGTTTTTTGGAGGTTGTTATGATTTCAATCCACGCTCCCCTTACGGGGAGCGACCAGGAAAATTCACCCTTCATCGCGGCGGTGTTGATTTCAATCCACGCTCCCCTTACGGGGAGCGACGTATACGTCATCTCCTGTATAGGGGGTGTGGATGATTTCAATCCACGCTCCCCTTACGGGGAGCGACAACCAGTCGGGTCCCGTTTACGGATGATGAGATATTTCAATCCACGCTCCCCTTACGGGGAGCGACCTTCGTCGGAGGTGATTTTTTGTGCTAATTGATATTTCAATCCACGCTCCCCTTACGGGGAGCGACTTACCAATTGCGGCTACGAATACAAGGATCAACTATTTCAATCCACGCTCCCCTTACGGGGAGCGACTCCAACTGATATCCTGCAAAACGATACAACTTGGATTTCAATCCACGCTCCCCTTACGGGGAGCGACACCATGTTCGAGGAAAAGTCTATACGACTTACGAATTTCAATCCACGCTCCCCTTACGGGGAGCGACCCGGGGCGGCACACGATGCGTATGCCGCCCTGTGTATTTCAATCCACGCTCCCCTTACGGGGAGCGACTACACAAACGTATGAAACGTGCTTCTCGCAGGTATTTCAATCCACGCTCCCCTTACGGGGAGCGACGCCGTCGGCGGAATCAGCGCGGAGCAGCAAATGCATTTCAATCCACGCTCCCCTTACGGGGAGCGACATCCACGTACACAGATCGGCGTAAAGGTCGCGAGAATTTCAATCCACGCTCCCCTTACGGGGAGCGACTGATTGGAAAGAAATGCTAAAAAAGGGGTTTGAGATTTCAATCCACGCTCCCCTTACGGGGAGCGACCGGTACGCTTGTGGTGGATACAGCAGACTGGGCTATTTCAATCCACGCTCCCCTTACGGGGAGCGACTTGTTGGATTTAGACATATGTCCGGTACGAGCAAATTTCAATCCACGCTCCCCTTACGGGGAGCGACTTCTGCGTTATCCGAGTATCGGAGGGTTATGTTATATTTCAATCCACGCTCCCCTTACGGGGAGCGACTTAAGACTACTATTACTTCTCAATTTACTGCACTATTTCAATCCACGCTCCCCTTACGGGGAGCGACCGTCTCTTCGGTTCCTCATTGTGGTTGCTTTTTCATTTCAATCCACGCTCCCCTTACGGGGAGCGACTTTTTTTTAGCGACGTAGTAGATTTTAAATCAACAATTTCAATCCACGCTCCCCTTACGGGGAGCGACTTAAATAAAAGGAGTGATATCAATGCAAACGCAAATTTCAATCCACGCTCCCCTTACGGGGAGCGACTAATTTATGTCTGCACTTATTACGAGTTTAGGCATTTCAATCCACGCTCCCCTTACGGGGAGCGACAATATGGCGCTGATAAAAACCATTAAGGATATTATTTCAATCCACGCTCCCCTTACGGGGAGCGACCTTCTTTTTTTGAATGCGACTATGCGTCCGCATTATTTCAATCCACGCTCCCCTTACGGGGAGCGACAACCGACTATCATCCGGCATGAGATAAATTGTAATTTCAATCCACGCTCCCCTTACGGGGAGCGACAGCAAGACTGCACAAAATTTTACTTAGGTTTTTGTTTAAGTAGCACAATTTTGTGAAGATCTTGGTGCTAGAGGAAAACATGATTGGGACTCTTGATTTACAAAAAGCAAATCCCGTGTAAATAAATTGGTGCGAACCTACCTGGGAGAATTTGCGTGCTTTTACTTCGCACTAGGCCATTAACACTCCCTCCGGTTCGTAGCCGGTTTTACAGCCAAAATGTTCAATTCTATTTTCATAATGATTGCCCAAATAGTAAAACCGCAGGCTATCTGCCTCTTGATCCATGATTTTCACAAGCTTTGCCTGCAACATTCGGCATTGGGCCGCATCCAACAGACACTCGAAAACAGAATTTTGCACCCTCTGTCCGTAGTTCACACATTGTTTTGCAATTTGCCGCAAGCGCTTGCGGCCCGCCGCTGTTTCGGTATTGACATCGTAAGTAATGACAACTAACATAGCATTCACTTCCATAAAAACGGAGGATACTCGTCCAGATCCCCGCGCAAGTAACGAGCCAAGAGCAATGCTTGTACATACGGCACCAATCCCCAGGGAACTTTCTCCCCCAAATAAGGATGCGTAATGGCCTTCTGTTTTCGCTCTTGCCATGCCTTTAGAAAGCTCTTACGTGCAGTGTCTTTCAGCATAACGGCGCCGCTTTCTCTTACTTCAAAATCATCCTCGTGAAGAATACCATTGTTCACCAGCGTCAATACAAACCGGTCGGCAAAGCACGGCCGCAGTTCCTCCATAAGATCCAACGCCAGGGATTCTCTGCCAGCTCTGTCCCGATGCAAAAAGCCGACATAGGCATCCAGGCCCACGCTCTCCAGTGCAGAAGCACAATCGTGCTCCAACAGACTATAGGAGAATGAAAGCATAGCATTCACCCGATCTAGCGGTGGCCGGCGGTTACGTCCATGAAAGAAAAATGCATCCTTCTGGTTTAAGAGCATGTCATCAAATACCCCAAAATATGCCGTTGCACCAATTCCCTCCAGACCGCGCAGAGTATCCAGATGTGTGGTATCCAAAACCTGCGGGAGCAGGTCCTTTACGCGTCGCGAAGCACCCTTTAACATGTCCACATCAACACGCAAGGCGTGATCCCGGCAGGTCCGTTCGATACTCCAGCGCGCGTTGTACAACTTGCCAAAGATCATACACCGTGCAACCCGGCAGGCAGCATCTAAGTTGTCCGCCGTGCGGTACTGTGTTTTTCTGAGCAGCACATTCCCACTGACTTCCCCGCACACCCGGGCCAGAAACCTTCCCCTAGGTGTGCAAAAGGCGAGTCCAATCTCTCGTTCCGCACAAGCGCCCATCAGCGCCGGAGATGCCCCTGCATAAGAAAAGCAGATAATACACGACAGATTATGTAACGGGAACCGGCCCGTCACCTGCTTCTCCCGGTTCACCAGTACGTTCTCTCCATCCAGCGATAAATAGGCATCTTCGGACATGACAAACAACGTATTGAGCAAATGTCTCATGTCGAATCCTCCAAATGGGCGTGTAAATAATTTGAGACGCTTTGTGTCTTCATGAGCTTGGGCAGGCACAGCTCCCGGAGAGAGCAGGCATTGCAGGCTTTGGAGGGCTTGACCTTGGGCGTATAGCCACGCTCATACAGCCGGTGCATTTCCGCAAGCGCTGTCCGCACCTCCTGGCGCAGCTCGGATGTAAACTGCACCTTCTCCCGGCGGTGCAACTCCCCATAATATAAGGCACCCGCCGGAATCTGGCAGCATAGCATTTCTTCCAAGCACATGGCCTGTCCGCAGAGCTGCAGCGCGTTGCCGCTGGACGGGTTGGGCTTGCCCCGTTTGTATTCCACTGGATACGGCTCCCACAAGCCCTCCCGTCCAGACAGCGTAATCCCATCGGCGCACCGGTGAAATTCCACTACGTCACACGCGCCGGTAACCCCCATCTCCCGGGACATCACCTGCATTCCTCGGGTAACCAGCAAATCTCCGCGGCTCTCCACAAACTCTTTGTCATGGGCCCGCTCATGCATGATACTCCCATCCACTGTCCAAAAATTCTCCGCCCATAGGTGCTCAATGTGGATTAAGGCCCATTGCCGGGAGCAAAAGTAGAAATGTTCAATCCCAGAAAGCATCAAAAAGTCTTCTTCGTTATATGCCATCAATTTCCTCACACACCAGATCGGGAAGCGTATCCACAGAAATCTCATAATCCTCCACACAGGCGGGCTGCTCGATTCCTTCTTTGGGCTTTACCCGCACCAACCGGTGGACCTTGGCGGAAGAGTATTGCCCAACCGGACAGTTATGCTGCCACCAGTACAGCTTATACACCTCCATAGAGCCCTCCGGCCGGGCAGAGGAAGCATCGTTCACAAATAAAGTACGCAGCGCCTCCTGAATCAGCATGGCATCCTGTTGGGAAAATCCGGTCTTCTGAGCCAACTGCACGTTGATGGAGCCTTTCACTTCATACAGGCCGAAGCGTACGTAATGCTTCATTCCCATGGTGTCGGAGCTGCGTTTCCCGGCGCTTTCTTCCTCGGCGGCTTCTTTTTTCGAGGGGGTTTCACCGTTGACGCTTTTGGTGATTTGAAGGGATTCGATTTCGACCGGCGAAACGCTCAGTGCCTGGTGGATGGAGACCGGACCGCGCACACCTACCGATACGCCATCCCCCTTTTTCTTTTCTTTAAATGCAAATACTTGCCCAAAGCTCCGCACATCGATCCATTTTTCACATGCCAATCTGGCGTATTCATTCCGGTCTTTTACGCCTTTGATGGCCTGCTCCGCCCGGTCCCTCAAACTGGCACATCCGTCATCACAGCGGTCATCTGATTGTACGAAAATGCACTGTCCCATGTCCTGCAGCCGGTTGCGGATTTTTCGTTTGATGCATACATCGGAAATCTCACCGCGGCTGTCGTAATTGGTCCTTGGGCGGTTTCCATTGAGGGGATCGCCATTGGAGTTCGCCATGGTGACAGAAACCAGAGCGACAAAGTCAATTTTGTTTTGTAGTGCAGACATAAGATAAATCCTCCTTGATTTTATATTCGGCTTTTTGCATTTTTTGTTCCGTTACGGCTCGGCCTCTTCCTCTTTGGCCCCATTTTCCGCTAGTTTTTCCTTTTCAGGCTTGGGGCGATTCAATATGGCCGTTCTCTGGTGAGAGTAGCCCAGAAGGTACACATCCTGAAGAGGTTGATTTAATACCGCAATGTCCTCAGCACGGAGCCCTTCCATAATCTCATCAATCCATCTTTGATACCTGTTCCTACGCGCTGGTGTGAGCCTGGCAAAATAAGGATTTAAATTTTCCCGAATAATTCGCCAGGCATACATAGGCCGGCGGGAGAATACCGTCTGCATTCGAATAGCATTGGGCTCTCGCGTCTCATTTTCATCGTATGTAAAGCGTTCGACCAATTCCGCCACAGCCAGGAGCCGTCCAAAGAGGTAGCTGCGGTTCTTGTTTTCTGTATCCAGTGTCAATTTCCATTCCTCCTTACAAGTTTCATTCCGGTATTTACGAATGACTGCACAGGCGGTATGCAGCAGCATCGCCCGGGGATTCCATGTGCCCGCCTCGTTTTGCGCTTCAAAGGTCTGTAAACGATCGGCTCTGTGAAACAGCGCCAAAACCAGATTCTGCGGAACCGGCTGTGCATCTACCAGGCAGTGCACCAACAGCTGGACCTGTTGGCCAAACAGTTTGGCATCGACTTCCATCCTCCCTGCTCTCAGCACGCCGTAAGCATACCGTACGATATTGGGAATCCCTGGTGAGCGAATTCCATTCCGGCTCAAATAGCAGCAGCTTCCGTACCATTTCTCTATGCGGTTCAAATAATCCGACGCTTTCAGCTCCCGATAATAGGTAACGGAAAGACGGCCTGTTGTGGCCGCTTCCAGTGTAGCAACCACCACGTCGTCCTTCTGCTCCAACCGGTTCTCTTTTCCATAGAGCATATCGTGCAGCTCCGCCTGGTAATCAATCAGCTCCTTCGCTTCACTGCTGGACAGTCCAAAGCCATCTTGCAAGCTGGGTACAGACTTTCCCTCAGGATTCCAGCACAGAAACATCCGGTCCCCAATTCGGACTCCATGGTTCGCCGCCAAATAGCGCAGCGCACTATGGGCCTTCTGGGAGGCGAAATATCCCACATTGCTGGCCTCCGATTCCAGGCAAAAACGTCCTCGGGAGGTAAAGCCGGAGCCGTCATTGGCGGAGACCAATTTCGCGCCGTTGGCATAGGCCAGTACTCCTTTGGGATGCGCCGAGCAAACCACATCGGGTTTGCCGGTAATCATACACAGATCCATGGGCTCTCCCTTTAACTGCGCTGCATAATATGCAGAAAACTGCTGCAGCAAATTCTGATTCTTCCAGCACCGACTCTCTCCGTCCGGACTGGCCAACACGATCCAGCGCACCAAGCTTTTTTCGTTCTTTTTGTCCAGCTTTCCCATACCGGTCAGCTGGATGAGTCCGCTGCAGGCCAAGTCCGTCAGGATGGTGCCGCCTTCTATGTATTGCAAAACCGCTTTGACGATGGGATGAGCATCCGGTATACAGGCCCATTGCCGTAAGCCCTTCACGTACATTTGGAACCTTTCGCCACTTTCCGGGACCAAGTAAATCAGCTGCTCGCACAAAGGGTGGGCATCCGGCTTACTCGTGCGGTTTGCAGACGCAATGGTAACCGGAATGACCGTTTTTTGGTCTTCCTTGGCCACGGCAGATGCTCTTCGGAATTTTCCATCCGGCGACAGGGTGATTTCAAGCTCTGCCTTAAAGATTTGATGACTGACCGGTATCAAGGGCTCCCTTCCGGGCTCAACCGGCTTTCCCGCCAAGTGCTGGTAATTCTCATAGGTACGGTACGCTGCTTGTAAAATGCCCATCAGTCCGCCTCCTCCGGAAACTCATGAAGTCCAACAAAATTGCCGTGTTGCGCGCCAAAGGGCTTCATTTCCATCTCCCGGACAGTCCGGGTAACCGGGCACTGCTCCGGCGGTAGAAATTCCAAAACCCCCTTGCGCATCACGGGGTACCAGAACCGGGCGGTCAGCCGTCCCTTGGACTCCGGCGTGTCCGCTTCATCGGGATACGTAAAGCCGTGATACATCAGGCCAAAAGCCAACTCCGGCACCTGATCATAGGCGCCCTCTCCCTCCCCAAAGGTACAGGGGGCTACATATCCCTGGCACTCCCGGGTCCCCAGAAAAATATCCCGGCGTCCGCCTCGCTCCAGCATACGCTTGGCGATGTTGTGATGCTTATTTTCATTGCGGTCCTGTTCCAATTCCGGCCGGTTCTGATTCCACACAAAATGCGCCCGCACCTGGTACCGGCAATCTTTTAAATACGTGTAATAAGACAAATCATTGCCGCCGCCATAGTGAATGGGGCGGATCCCCTTTACTTCCGTTTGAATGGGATTCATAATGCGCACGCTGTCTATGACCCAAATCAAGGTCGGCTTCCAATAGATGGACGCAGTCACCCCCTTTAAAGCCTCGTAAGTGGGAATTTGCATGGTGCACTTCTCTCCTCCTACCCGCATGATGGGATCGGAAAAAAGCGCATAGTCACCCCACACCTCAAAGGTAATTTCGTTCCTATGTTGCATAAGACACCTCCTCAATGAATTCTTTCAAAATCTAAACAAATTCGCCATAGCCGCCTCCGGCATGGAGGCAGAACCCCATAGCATCGGAATAAAATTCCGGTTTCATGCAGCAGATCTCCTCGCCAAAGAGTCCGCCCGCCCGTTCCAGCTCCCGGATTTCATAGGGAAATAAACTGACTGTATATTGCCGCGCCTTCCGGATTTGCTCCATGCGAAATTGAAAATCCCTTTGACCCCTTTGTGACAGCAGGTTGGCTATGATCTCCGCTCCCTCTTGAAATGGAACCAGCACATCCGTGGTGTCGTCAAGAAACACGGAAAAAGCTTGTCCGGCTGTTTGGAATGCCTGTCGCATCGCATAAGAACCGCCGCCCGACGACTTGTTTTGATAAGCCGTATTCTGGGATAAGAGCTGAAATAGGGTCGTTTTTCCATCCGGCAAGGGGTAATCTGCCGTTTTCGGGCCCAGCTGGCCATACAAAATCTCATAATATTTCTGAATCGCTTTCCCTGAGACCAGATCAGAATCATACTCCTCCGGGGCGGCGGCAAAGCGCTCCAGCAAGTCCTCGCAGGCTCGCTGCCCGTCTTGGATTTCCGGCAGCCTGCTCAGATTTTCTCCCTGTAGATTGACCAGATAAACCGGACACAGGGCGCCCTTTTCCCCATGGCGGTTGCATCGGCCCGCTGCCTGTACCACATGGTCCAGGCCGGCCAAAATCCGGATCACGCAGCCGAAAGAAAAATCCACACCGGCCTCCACCAGCTGCGTGGAAATGCAAATGGTTCGGACCGGCCTTCTGAGGCTTTGATCCACCGCCTGCAAAACCCGGATCCGATGCGCCATACACATGGATGTGGACAGATGATAACAAACGGTATCTGGCTCACCGTCCAGCAGCTGATAAATCGACCGTGCCTCCGATTTTTTGTTGCACACCAGCAACACGCTTCCGTGCTTTTGGGCGCAAGACTGCACCAGCTCCGCCAACTGCTCGGCTGTATATCCGTAGGGCATCCGCAAATCCACAATTTCCGTTCGCCGGAAGACCTCCCATGCAGCGCAATGAGACACCAATTCGGGCTCCGGCGCATACGCAATGGGATGCGCCGTTTGCTCCAGGGCCGGCTGGGTCGCGGAGCACAAAACCACCGTAGCGTGCATGACAGTCGCCAACCAGTTCATCGCCATGTTGAACAGCGTCAACATATTCCTGGGAACCGTCTGCACTTCATCGATGATCAGAACGCAGTTTTGCAGGGCACTCATCCGGCGGATGCAAGAGGTCTTTCCGGAAAACAACGTGTCCAGCAGCTGCACCAAAGTCGTAATCAAAATCGGGCTGTCCCAATTTTCCAAAAACAATTCATTGGGGTCCAATTCGTCTTCCTTCGGCGATTCCCGAACCACATTGGAATGGTGCTCCAAGATCACGGCGTCATCGCCCACTGCTTCCCGAATGACTGCCGCATTTTGCTCCAACACGGACAGCAGGGGAATCACAAACAAAATCCGCCTCTTGCCTCCTTGCGCCGCTGCCAATGCATAGCGCAGGGAAGTCAGCGTTTTTCCGCTGCCCGTAGGCAGAGAAAGCCGGTAAATTCCCTCCGGCCGGTCCGCCGCTTGCAGGCACTGGTCGGAGATATCCCGCCGGACCCGATTGATCTTCTGGGCGCCATCCATACGGGACAAATATTGCTCCACATGGGCCCGGCAGAGATCCCACGAAACCGCCTGGTCCATATCGGAAACCGGCGTCTCGGCGCCGCACATAAAGCCGGCCGTATCCCGGCGGTCGCCGTCCATGACCGCAGACATCAGAAATCTGGCCAATAGAGACACATAAAAATGCATCTCCTCTTCCTTCAGATTTTTAAATGTGTCGTAGAACTTTTGAACTACGGCGTCCACCTCCTGAAACGCCCGGCAAAATAGCGCGTCTAGTTCCTGTTCTTCGGCGCACTGTTCCAGGAAGGCCGCCTTGGCCTCGTCGTAATGGATCCCTTCTTTTTGCAAGCGCTTCAAAAACCCGTCGGCGCCGTCTTTACTGAAAATGTCAAACAGGCCGTGATGAGATCCAACGGCAACTGCAAGTAATTCACAGGTCAATCGTTTCAAAAATGGCTGCCGGTGCCATCGTTCCAAAATAAAACGAACCCCCGCGTACGTGTGATTGACGCTTCCCCGCCGCACCTTCTGCTTTGCCGCTGCCGCCTCGATGTAAGCGCGGTACTCCTCTGTGTACTTTCCCATGTCATGCAGCAGACCGGCCAAATACGCCGTATGCCCCAAATCGGGACCGGCCCGCAGCTGGGCCAGCCGGGCGCTATTGCGGCAGTGCTCCGACACGGTTTGGATCGCCTTTTCTGTTTCATTGTCATAACGGATATGTGCCGGATAAACCTCCATGTGATACGCCCCTTCCTCCACTTCCGGCCATTTTAGAGATATTTCACATTTTTCTGGAGTTTTATTGTAGCACATTTTGTCGAAAAATACAACGCATATTTTATTTTTACAGTTTTTTCCATAATTCTGCCGCCAAACCTTCTTCGGTTATATTGCAGTGTATTTTGTAAACTGTGTACTATTTTTGCCGTAGAATCTAGCGCCGTCTGTTAATTCTCTTCATCTTTTCAAAACAAATCTCAAATGTCTTTCCTTTTTGTGCTATGCAGCATATTTTCTAAATATGTATTCGTATATTATCTGGAGACACATTGCTTTAGAAGCCGGCAATGCACCGCTGCCCGGATTGCTGCTTACATATTGCCATTTATGTATCCTTCTGATATACTAAATTATATCATATTCCATAGGTGGTGACTGCATATGGACCTACGAACGCTGCAGTTCTGGCACAAACTGGAGCATTTTTATCCTTATATTCTACAGGAGCAGAGGAGCCCTTACATTCAGACATTCCGGACCGGCGGGCCCAAAATATTTCCTGATTTTGAAGCCCCTTTGGTCTGTGAGAACAGGGAAGTGCGGGGGTATTGCGTTTACCTGGGAATCTTTCAGGTAGCCCCTGCTTTAGCCGCCCTGGAAGAAGGGATTGGCAAGAAGATGCGTTTTCGGGACTGCGGCAAAGACGAAAGCTGCTTCTGTATGTTCCGGCTGTCGCCAGATGGAACGGCTCAGCCTGAGAGTTTTCAAATTTCATCATTTCCATGGGCAATCCATCGGGTGCGGGCGGGCAAGATCTGTCTGGATCATTGGGACGAGGACTTCTTTTGCTTTCAAAAAGAAGCAATCTCCTATTTGGAAACGCGCAAAACACCGGTAGATTACGACTTTTTACAGGAATTTCGAGACATGCTCGCCAGCCAAATGAACTGGACGGTTGCTTACTGCCGGGATTGGTTGCGCATCGACATGATGACCGGCCGTACGCTAAAGGACGGCAGCTCTGCCACCCCCGGCGCCGATCCTGCCGGAGAAGAAATTCAGGCAGAAAATGAAGCCACCGATGAACAAATGAAAAAGAACGACCTGCTCAATAGCTTCTACATTCGAGATTTGGAACGTGTGATAGACGGCATCTCTCAGAATGAAGCCGCCTGCAGTGCGCCCTTGCGGCAATTCTTAGCGCCGGAAGCTGGGGCGCGCATCGACATTGAAAAAGACAGCGATGCGATGTTTCGGCTCATGTCTCCCAAATATCTGCCCATGGGGCGTTGGCCCAGTGATTACGGCGCCCGGTGGATGCAGCAGGTCAACGTCAACGCTTTTTTGTCCCAGGATCCAGCCTTTGCCCAACCGCTTTTTTCGGTAAACGGCCCTCCCGGCACCGGGAAGACAACCCTGCTGAAAGATGTGATTGCAGCGATTGTAACAGAGCGCGCCAATCTGTTATCCACACTGGAAGCGCCGGATCAGGCATTTCAGGACGAGGAAATCGGCTGTATCCAAGTGGGAACCTACCGCAACCGCATCTGGAAGCTGAAAGCCTCCTTTTCCGACTTTGGCATTCTTGTGGCCTCCAACAACAACGGGGCGGTAGAGAATATCACCCTCGGGCTGCCGGGGCTTACCGACCTTCCGGAGCGCTACCGTGGAGCAGAGTATCGCTATTTTTCAGAAGTCAGCGACCGACTCCTGGGGAAGGACAAGACATGGGCGCTTCATGCTGCCGCCCTAGGTAACAAACGCAATCGCCTCAGATTTGCAGAGGCTTTCTGGCCGTTGGACCGAGAACAGACTCCCTACAATTTCCGGCTGGAGCTTTTCCAGCAAAACCGCCGGTTTCAAATGGAAACCTGGCAGGAGGCCAAGCGCTTTTATGCAGAGAAGCGAGGGGCTGTGGAGCAGGAATTTGCCCGCATGGAAACCGTATACCGGTATGCCGGAGAATTGAGAAATTTAAACATGGAGATCCCCAAGCTACAGGCGCAGATCACAGCCTTAGAGGTCTCCTTGCAAGCGGCCCGGGAAGCTCTGAGCCACGCCGAACAGGCTGATGAGCAGATGCAGGAGAAACATGCCGCGCTATCGGCGCAAATGGACGGCATCCGCCGAAGCAAGCCGTTTTTTAAGATCCGGCTGCTGCTCCGCCGGAGCGATCCGGCCTTAAAGGAATACCAGGCGTTGTCTGCCCAACGGGAGCAGCTGAGCTGCGAGGCGGCGACTCTTCAAGAGGCGGTTCAAAGCGCCCGCCGCCATGTGGAATCGCTCCAGAAAGACCTGCGCGAAAAGAAGGTTGCGCAACAAGAAGGTCAACGCAGAAGAGCACAGCTGTCCGGCGCTTTGGAGGACTTCCAACAGGAAACCGGCATGCCATTGCGTATGGACACGTATTTTGACGACTGCGGCGCCGGAGAGCGCAGCAAATCCTCCCCTTGGGGATATCGCCGGCTCAATGAACTTCGTGAGCAGCTTTTCCTGGCTGCCTTGAGGCTGCATCAAACTTTTGTCATTGGCTCTTGCCGTATGCGGGACAATCTAGACGGGTTCGGCAAAATGTTACGCGGCAGTGCCACCGAAGCGCAGGCAAGCATGTTCTTTTCCCCTCTGCTCCAAAGCTTCTTTTTATTGGTTCCGGTGGTCTCCACCACGTTCGCTTCTGTGGGTTCTTTCCTCCGGCATATCTCGTCCAGTGAAATTGCTTATCTGTTCATTGACGAAGCGGGGCAGGCTGTCCCGCAATCGGCAGTCGGCGCCATCTGGCGGGCGCGGAAGGTCATTGCTGTAGGCGACCCCCTGCAAATTGAGCCGGTGGTAACGCTACATGACAGCGTGATTCACGCTTTGGCAAATTATTATGCTCAAGGCCCTTTGCTGACAGATCCATACACCAGCGTACAAACACTGGGGGACCGTGCGAACCGGATTGGCGGATGGCGCTCCCTGTCCCAGCCCAATGATCTCTGGATCGGCGCGCCGTTGACCGTCCACAGCCGGTGCCAACGCACCGTGTTTCAAATTGCCAACCGAATTGCCTATAACGACAAAATGATTTTCGCCACCAAAGAACGGCCGGACGCCGTTTGCCGCTGGATCGACGTGCACGGTGCCAGCGAATGGGAGCACTATGTACCCGCCCAGGCAAAACCGGCGGCAGAAATCGTTCTGGATGCTTTTACCCAATTCGCCGGGCAGGGTAACGGTGAGAAAAAATACCCCTCCCTTTTCCTCATTACGCCTTTCCGCAGCGTCAAGGCAGGGCTTGTCCAGTATTTTCGCCAAAATCTATGCACCATGCTGACAGATGCAGGGCTCCAAATCGACTCCAAATGTGTCAAGGCATGGATTGGAGATTGCATCGGAACCGTCCATACCTTTCAAGGGAAAGAAGCGGATACGGTCATTCTATGTTTGGGTGTGGATTCCGGCGGGCAGGGCGCCGGTGCCGTGGAATGGGCTGGGGAACGGCCTAACATTCTCAATGTGGCTGTGACCAGATCCAAACGGAATCTTTTTATCCTAGGGGATCAGAAGGTGTGGTGCCGCAAGAATTACTTCCAAATCGCCCGTGATTTTTGCGCAGGCAGACCGAATTCACCCGGCAGCCTATGAAATAAAGGACGCCGTAATTTTGCATGTTTGCCGATCCACCATAAAAGGCTGTCTCAAAACGCAATTTTTGCAAATATCCTTCTAACAAAAGTTGTAAAAACGGCACAGAAAACGAAAAAATTCGTTTTCTGTGCCACAAATTTTAGGCTCTTTTAGTAGAACTTACGCATTTGAAACCTGCGCCTCGGCTACCCTCGTGTTTACTGAAATTTCCGCTGCAATTCCTCCAACGCATTGGAAATCGCCTCTTCAAAGGTGGGATGGGGACGCATCGTCAGCAAGAGCTGCTCCACCGTCAAGTGGTTGGCAATGGCGACGCTGATTTGGCTGATCATATCCGTGCTGTGTTCACACATCATCTGGGCGCCCAGTATTTCGCGGGTTTGCCCATGGGCTACCAGTTTGATAAAACTGCGCCCGGAATTGGCAATCATGGTCCTGGCGTTGGCAAACAAGGTGCACTTTCCGGTTTTAGCCGGAATACCCGCTGCCTTTGCCTGAGCCTCAGTCAGACCCACCGTTGCAATCTCCGGGCTGCAATAAACGCAGCTGGGCACAATGCTCAGGTCCACCCCGGCTGCTTTTCCACACATCCGGTTTACGCAGGCCGTCCCTTGGGCCGCAGCCACATGAGCCAGCTGAATGGCAGAGGAGACATCCCCAATGGCGTATACACCGGGAATACTGGTCTCAAACCGGTCGTTTACCCGAATCCGCGGTCCCTCTGTCTCCGGCCGGCAGTCGTCGGAGAAAAGGCCCTTCCAATTGGGACGGCGCCCGATGGCGCACAAAACCGCCTCCGCTGTGGCCGTTTGCGCGGTATCCTTGGTCAGGAAGTGCACCGCAAACCCCTCTGCCTCCGCTTCCACGCGCTGCACCATGGAATTGGTAAAAATCTTTACGCCTTGCTTTTTCAAAATCTGAGCCAGATTTTGGCCCAACTCCCGGTCCAGATTGGGCAACAGGCGGTCCAATCCCTCCACCACGGTCACCTCGCAGCCAAGCTGGCTGTAGAAGCACGCAAACTCCACACCAATGACGCCGCCTCCTATAATGACAATGGAGCGGTACAATTGGTCCGTCCCCTGCAGGAGCTCATCCGAGGTCATCACGCCGGGTAACTCCAAGCCCGGAATCGGCGGACGGGCCGGTACCGAGCCGGTTGCCACTAAAATCCGGTCGGCAGTCAAACACAGCGTCTCTTCTCCCTGCTGCACCTGGACGGTCCCGGGGGCCGTAATGGAGGCGGAGCCGCGGATCAAATCCACCTTTGCCTTTTGGAGCAGCTCCTCTATGCCGCTGCGGAGCTTTTCCGTCGTTTGGCGCTGGCGCGCAAACAGATCCGGAAGACAGATTTGCAGATTCTGCGCCTGAATTCCCGCCTCCGTCCCAAGCCGCGCCTCTTGATAAATCTGCGACGCGTGCAGCAATGCCTTAGTGGGGACACAGCCCCGATTCAGGCACGTCCCGCCCACGTCCCGGCGCTCCACCACAGCCGTCTGCAATCCCAGCTTCGCTGCTTGCAGAGCCGCCGTATAGCCGCCCGGCCCCGCGCCGATCACCAGCAATTGATAATGATTCATATTTAGATCTCCTGTTCTGTCAGCATTTGACAAAGCTCCGCCGACTGCTCCGGACAACTGTCTTCCACAGAAGAGCACAGCTCCGGGAGAGAAAACCGGCAGCCGGTGAGCGCACGCTCCAGAGCCGGGGCAATGCGCCAATCCATGGCATCCGAGTAGACCTGGGCGTGACGGACAAGGCCGCCTTCTACCTGAAGCTGCAGCTGCACGCCGCCCCAGGAAAACTGCCCTTGACAGCAAAACGTAAAGGGAAGCTGCCGCCCATAGTTCCATGTCCAGCTTTGATTTCGACTGTGCAGCTCTTCAATTTGCTCCCGATCCAGCTCCTCCGGCGCCATGACGCTGCAGGGCAACCCGTATGCCGCTTGAAAGGCACGGCGCAGCTGGGTTTTTAAGGAATCAATGGTAAGCTTTGGAGCCAGCTGCCCCAGGTTCACCACGCGGGAGCGGACAGAATCCACCCCTTTCGCCTCCAGCTTGGCCTTCGGCGGATTTAAGTACCGGCTCATGCGGGACATGTCCGCATCCACCAGCAGCGTACCATGATGGTAAGAACGTCCGCCGCTTTGATAGAAGGCGTTTCCGGAAAACTTTCGCCCATCGGCTAAAATGTCGTTGCGTCCGGACCGGACCGCCTCAATTCCAAAGCTCCGGCAGGCCAGGCAGATCACAGACAGCTGCTTTTCCAAATCATAGTCTTCCGTAGGGACCAGAAACGTAAAGTTCAAATTGCCAAGGTCGTGGTACACGGCCCCGCCGCCGGACAGGCGGCGGGCCACACGTCCTCCTTCGCGCTCCAAAAGAGAGGTCCGGCATTCCCTCCATGGATTCTGGTTCCTGCCGATGACTACCGTGTTTTGATTCTGCCACAGATAGAGAATGCAGTTGCCGCGCTCTACCGTCTGCAGAAGATACTCTTCCACTGCCAGATTATAGTACGGGTCAAAGCCTCGCCCTTCGTATAGCTTTAGGCTTTGGATCATGACGGATCATACCGCAAAATGGGATTGCGGGCGGCGCGGACCTCATCCGGCCGGCGGGTCTGGGCGTGGTGGGGCGCGGTGTGCATCCACTGGGGATCCGTATGTGCCAGATCGTACAGCTTGCGGTACACCTCCGCCGCCCAGTCCAGGGTTTCCCGGCTCTCCGTCTCCGTAGGCTCCAGCATAAGCGCCTCGTGGACAATCAGCGGGAAATACATGGTGGGCGGGTGCATGCCGTAATCCATAAGAGATTTGGCCACATCCAGCGCAGACACGCCGGTCTCTTTCTGAAACTCCGACAGATCCAATACAAATTCATGCATGCAAATCCGGTCAAACGCCGGTTGGAACGTGCCCTTGATTTTCTGCATCAGATAATTGGCGTTCAGCACGGCATTCCGGGCTGCCTCCGGTATCCCCTCCCGGCCTAAGGTCATGAGATAAGCCAGCGCGCGGACAACCACCAAAAAGTTCCCGGTAAAGCTGCGGACCTGCTTCCTGCCCGGGCCCTCCTGCAGCACGGAGCGGGGCAGATACGGCGCCAGAAACGCCTGACATCCTACCGCGCCGGCGCCGGGGCCACCGCCGCCGTGGGGCGTGGAAAAGGTTTTATGCAGGTTCAGATGAATGCAGTCAAAGCCCATGTCTCCGGGCCGTACAATGCCCATCACCGCATTGAGATTGGCTCCATCATAATAGCACAGACCGCCTGCTTCATGGACCATGCGGGTAATCTCCAAAATATTTTTGTCGAAAATCCCCACGGTGTTGGGATTGGTCAGCATCAGTCCGGCTGTATCATCCCCCAATACCTTTTTTAAAGCCTCCAGGTCTACACAGCCGTCCTGGGCCGAGGGGATGTTGACCACCTGATAGCCGCACATGGCGGCTGTGGCCGGATTGGTGCCGTGGGCGGAATCCGGTACGATGATCTTCGTACGGCGCCGGTCTCCCCGGGCTTCGTGATACTGCTTGATCAGCAGTACGCCGGTGAATTCTCCATGGGCGCCGGCGGCAGGCTGAAAGGTCATGTCCGACATGCCGGTGATTTCGCACAAATACTGCTTGGCGGTATCCAAAACCTCCCGGCAGCCCTGCGCCGTATGCTGCGGCGCCAACGGATGGATTCCGGTAAAGCCGGGCAGCGCAGCCATTTCCTCATCGATGCGGGGATTGTATTTCATGGTACAGGAGCCCAGCGGATAAAAGCCGCAGTTCACGCCGTGAACCTTCCGGCACAGCTCGCTGTAATGGCGGGAAATCTCGCCTTCGCTCATTTCCGGCAGCCCGGGAGCGTCGGTCCGCTCCAGGCCTTCCGGCAGCGCCACCTCCTCCACATCACAGGGGGGCAATATGGCACAGCGCCGGCCGGGCACGCTTTTTTCAAAAATCAATTTCATGGAGCCAGCACCTCCTTCACAATGGCAATGGTCTGGTCCAGAGCCGCCTTCGAAACTTTTTCCGTGGCACACCACAGGATCCCACCGTCTACCGGCAGGCCGCCTAGAATATCGGCCCGCTCCAGCGCCTCCAGTACCGCCCCTGTCTTGGGCAGATCGGTCAGGAATTCATGGAAGAAAGGACCCGAATACCGCAGCGTGACGCCTTCAATGGCACATAGCCCTTTGGCCAAATAATGCGCTTTGGCCATGGATTGCCGGGCGGCCTCGGCCATCCCCTGAGGACCCATCGCCGCCATATAGACGCTGGCCGTCAAGGCGCACAGCGCCTCGTTGGAGCAGATGTTGCTGCTGGCCTTTTCCCGGCGTATATGCTGCTCCCGAGCCTGGAGCGACAGCACATAGACGGTGGCGCCGTCGCTGTCTACCGTCTGGCCTACGATACGCCCGGGGAGCTTTCGCATGTGCTTGCCGGTTGTGGCCATATAACCCAAGTACGGGCCGCCGTAGCCCATGGGCAATCCCAAAGGCTGCCCTTCTCCGACTGCAATATCCGCGCCACAGGCCCGGGGCGTTTTTAAAATGGCCAAGGAAATGGGATTACAACCCATAATATACATGGCTCCGGCTTCATGGACCAGCTGTCCCAACGCCTCCGCGTCTTCCAACTGTCCATAAAAGTTGGGCTGTTGCACATAGAAGGAGGCCACATCCGGTGTGAGCAGCCGACGGAGCGCATCCGGGTCGGTTTTCCCGTCCCGGGCGGGAACCAGCCGCATCTCCTCTCCGACTCCATAACAATAGGTGGCAATGGTCTCAATGGTATCCGGATGCGCCGCAGCGGACACCAGGGTAACACGGCGCTTGCGGTCCCGGCACATGGCGGCGGCCTCCGCGGCGGCTGTGGCGCCGTCATAAACCGACGCATTGGATACCTCCATGCCGGTCAGGCGACAGATCATGGTCTGGTACTCAAAGATAGACTGCAGAAGGCCTTGGCTCATTTCCGCCTGGTAGGGGGTATACGCTGTGAGGAACTCCTCCTTGGCGGGAATATAAGAGACCACGCTGGGAATGTAGTGATCATATGCGCCGGCGCCCCGCAGAACCGTAGAAAACACATGGTTTTTTGCTGCCATGGCTCGAAGCTTCCGGCTTACCTCCAGTTCGCTCAGTCCTTCCGGAATGTCCAGAGGCGCGCGCAGGTACATCTCTTCCGGTACATCACCATACAGCTCCCGGAAATCCCGGAGGCCGATGGCCTCCAGCATTTCCTGCTGCTCCGACGACGTAGCAGGTACGTAGCTTCCCATGTTATTCCTCCGCACAGAAGGCTTCGTAATCGCCGGCGTCCATCAGTTCTTCCGTTTCCGTCACCTGCTCCACCTTCATGATCCAGGCGCCGTAGGGATTGTGATTCAAAAGTTCCGGCGCATCCAAAAGCTCTTCATTGACCGCGCAGACCACACCGGTCACCGGACTGATCAAATCGCTCACCGCCTTGACAGATTCCACATCTCCAAAGGCCTCGCCGGCGGTCACCTGGTCGCCCTCAGCAGGCAGATTAATAAATACGACATCGCCCAGGGCGTCCTGTGCAAAGTCGGATATGCCCACCAGCGTGACGCCGTCTTCCGTTTTGATCCATTCATGGGACTTGGTGTATTGCAGTTCATTGGGATGTTTCATAGTATGACCTCCATTTATATATTTTTCAAATTACAAGCCGATTTGACCGGCAAAGTCCTCCAACGCATTTTGGAATTGCTGGTCCTGGAAGCAGTACTGCATTTGCGTATGCGCCGCCCGGAGCCGCTCCACGTCTCCGGATACGTCCCGGCTGCGCAGGATGCAGTCTGCAATCAGCTCCGCCAGCTGGGAGAACTCCTCTTTGCCAAAGCCGAAGCGGGTCATTTCCGAAACGCCCATACGCAGAGCGCCGGAAGCCGTGAAGCCCTCCTCGTCCGGGGTCGCCTGATAGTTCACAATGATATGATTTTGCTCCAACCGCCGCGCTACCTGCGGCCCGACGCCATAGCCCACCGAAACAATCACCTGATGGGTCTGCGTATAGTCCACGGCCGGATCGCCGGCCACATCCAGTCCTTGCGCTTTCAGGCACTTGGCAAAATGCTTGGCATTTTCCACAATCGCTTTTTGATAGCTGTCTTTGAACTGATTCATTTCATAAGCAGCCATCAACAAGCCCAACTGGGTGCCCAAATGGTGGTTGGAGACGCTGCCCGGGAACGCCCGGGCCTCGATGGTCTCCCACAGGCCGTACTTCAGATCCTCTTTTTTGTAATTGACGCCAATCACGCCGCGCTGCGGGCCAAAAAAGGTCTTATGGGTAGAGCCGGTCACAATCTCCGCCCCCTCTTCAAAGGGCTTCTGGAAGTAATCTCCCACCAACCCCAGCACGTGCGCCATATCGTACATAATGGTCGTGGGGATTTTCTCCTCGTCCACAAACCGGCGAATTTCCGCCACCGGCTCTGTGTGCAGCACCATGCTCTTGCCAAAAATAATCAGCTCCGGGCGGTACTGCGCAATGACCTTTTTGGTCTCCTCCACATCAATTTTGTAAATATTGTCTTTGCACACCGGGAAGTTTACGATGGCATGGCGTTCGGTAACCGGATCGATCGCCACGTAATCGTGCAGCGCTCCCATGGGCTGCGCCGACAGATGCCCGCCTTTGATGATATGGTTGTTGAGGATATACCCCAGCCGCCGGGGATCGTGCTTCCGGTCCAGGCGGTTCTTCCAATCCATCAAGGCGGAAAATGTGGCCATATTGGACATTTGCCCGCTGATGGTCCGGGTTTCCACCTCGGCGCACCCCAAGTACTGGCGCATTTGCTCCACCAAAAGCTGCTCCACCCGGTCAATGAACTCCGTGCCCTGGTAATAGAAAATGTCCTTATCGTAGAAGGATTTGACCTTTTTGTGCTCGGCATAGCGGAAAGCAGGATCCGAAGCGCACAGCAGCTGCACAGCCCGGCTGGGCGTGTTTTCCGAAGGAATCAGGTTGATGCACTGCTTTTGCCGCCAGAGGTGGTTTTCCCCTGCGCGGCGAAGCAAGTCGACGGCGTCCGCAGTACGATTTCCGCTACCGGTGACACTCTCCGTTTCCTCCAGCCCGTAGAGAATGGGTCTGGCAAAGGGCGGCGCATCCACCCGCATGTGATAAGGCGGAATGACGGCCTGCAGGCGTTTGCCCCGAACGTCCACCTCCACCCGGTCATCTTCCAAAACATCACTGTCAATATAGCAAAGACCAATTGCCCGCTTGGCGGTCTCGTCCAAAATGACGGTCTCCAGCCCCTCGCCTTCCGCGCGATAATAAGGAACCATCGTACCGCTGGTGACCCAACCAATCTGACGGCCATTGCGATAGACCGGCATACCGGACCGCATGACGCCCCGGTCCAGCAGGGTAATCGGCTGAATCCGGCGAGGCAGGTCCGCCATATCCTGGAACTCCCGATTCATGATCCGGCGAAAAGCCCCATACTGGCGCTCCAACGCCTCCCGGCCGATGTAATCCCCTTTTTGCGGCGCAAAGCTGACGGCAAATTTCGCCAGCGGCACAGCAAAGATGGGCATCGGTACGCCATCCGGGTCCACACCCATCTCATGGCCGTACAGCGGCAGCGCAGCCTCCAGACGCAATGTGTCCCGGGCGCCCAGTCCTGCGGGCTTCGCCCCCAATTCTACCAGCCGGTTCCACAGCCAAGGCGCATCCTGACTGCGTATGTACACCTCATAGCCAAGAGGTTCCCCGGTGTATCCGGTTTTGGCAATCCGTACCGGACGGCCCTCCAAGGTCAAGGTATTCAATGCGTTTCTCATGGGCTCGGTGAGCGCCGCACCGCCGGAGAGCACCTGCAGCAGCTCCTTGCTCTTCGGCCCCTGGACTGCAATGGCGGCATAATCCGAGGTAATGTTGGTTATGGTGCAGTTGTAATTCCGGCGGGCCTGCTCCAGATGGGCCAAATCCTTGGCGGTATTGGCGGCGTTGACCACCAGAAGATACCGATCCTCTTCAAAGCGGTACAGGTATGCGTCATCCACGGCGCTTCCGTCGGAGGCGGGGATGATGCAATACTGGGCGGTGTTCCACTCCAGTCCGGCTACATTGCTGGTCAGAACGTGCTGCAAAAAGGCCAGCCGGTCCGGCCCCTCAATCAGCAGACGCCCCATATGGGACACGTCAAAAAGGCTGCAGGCGTGCCGGGTATACAAATGCTCGGCCACGATGCCGCTGGGATACTGGATGGGCATTTCCCATCCTCCAAAGTCCACCATAGAGGCGCCTGCCTGGACATGGACCTCGTAAAGCTGTGTGCGTTTTAATTCGCTCATGAAGGATCCTCCTGTTCCATAAAATTTACTGATTCAGATTGCGTAAGCGGGCGCTTGCCGGAAACTGCTGCGCATCTCATTTTCTCCGCAGAAAAGACATTTTTACGCAAAAAAGAGGCGCAAAGCACCCACTTTAGGATACTTTGTGCCTCTGTTTTGTCACCTGAGAGATTCCCCCGCAGCATACTGCCGCCAGGTTGCACCTTTGGCGCACGGATCTACCGTGCTTTTCAGAGTATCGTCATGGCCCGGTCCTTTTGCCTGAGAGCTTTTGCATTCCCCTTCGGCGCCGCCTGCCGGCAGGCGGACTCTTCCGGGCCACTCATCCGATGTTTATGAAATTTGCCGAAAGCAGGGCGGTACAGCCCGCTTTTTTTGTAGTCTATCACAACCCGGTCTGTTTTGTCAAGGGAAAGTTGACGCGGATTCACTTGTGGGGCCGGAATATTTCCGGCCCCACGTTTACGCTGCACCCAGCATAGTCTCTAGAAAAATTCCATACCCTGTGGTAGGATCGTTCACCAGTACATGGGTGACTGCGCCGATGAATTTTCCGTCTTGGATAATGGGCGAGCCCGACATGCCCTGCACAATCCCGCCGGTTGCCTCCAGCAGCGCCGCATCGGTGACATGCAAAAGCAGATTTCTGCCGCAGGCCTTCTCCCCGGGATAGAGTTTTAAAATTTCCACAGAATATTCCTGTACCTCTGTACCGGTTACATTGGATAATATGGTGGCCGGACCGGTATGAATCTGAGAGACCTCCGCTACAGGCAGGGGAATGCCGGCCCAGCCCGCAGACGTCACACCGAAAATTCCACAGCGTGTATTTTTCTCCAATTCTCCTAAAACCGCATCCTTTTGAAAAGAGCCCTGCAATTGGCCCGGCGTACCGGCCCGGCCTTTTTTGACTGAGATAATTTCCGCTTCCATGGCGCTGCCTGCCTGAAGCGGCAGCAGATTCCCGTGGGCATCGCTGACACCGTGGCCCAACGCCCCAAACGCCCCCGTCTCCGGGTCGTAATAGGTAACCGTGCCAACTCCGGCAATGCCCTCCCGGACATAAATACCCAGGCGGCGGCGCCCTTCATGCTCCACAGGCGTAACGGTTACATTCATTTCCTCCCCGTTCCGTAAAACCGTCAGCACCAATCCGCCCTTGCTGCGGTCCACAGCCTCCTGAAGCGCAGCTGCATTTGGTACCGCTTGCCCGTCCGCCTTGATAATGATGTCTCCTACCTCCAGGCCTGCGTCCCGGGCGTGCGCACCCAGCTGGGCATCCAACTCCGCAACCGCCAGACCGGCTGCTTCCAATTCCAAGCCCACGGCCCGTCCCACAGGGACCAGCATCTCCGCCGCCCAGACCGAAGTGCTGAGTAAAACCAGGAAAAGCGCCGCCAAAACGGCGCGAAAACCATTTTTTTTCATTTTCTCCACCCTTTCATTGCGTTTGCGTCCGCAATATCTAATATGTCGAAAAGCCAGCGGTTCAGTCGGCAAGCGGACTAGAAAAAACATGTTTCTTTTCCTAAATCCGCAGACAAAACCGCCTCAGCGGCGAACGAACGCCTCTGCGGCTGGAAAAGAATTGAAATTATGAAATATTTTGTTTGAAAACCGTCCCATGTGGTAGCGTAGGCTCCGGCCTGTTTTCAAAAATCCGCCCCTTTCCGCTGCCGGTCCCCAGACGGCAGCTGCAGCTTGACAAATGGCCTAGCGCTATGGTAAAATTTTCTTAATTTTTGGACGCCGCCCCACTTCCTGCGGCGTCCGATTTTATGTAATAATTGAGGTTACGGAAATGAAATTTTACGAGCTTTTCATTTTAGCCGTGGGGCTCTCCATGGACGCTTTCGCCGTAGCAGTCTGCAAAGGCCTGGCCATGCGGCGCGTCAGCCTGCGGCAGGCCGCATGGGTCGGTCTATGGTTCGGCGGATTCCAGTTTCTCATGCCCTTGCTGGGCTTCCTCCTAGCCAACTCCTTTGCCCAGGCCATTGCCTCCTTTGATCACTGGATTGCCTTTTTGCTCCTTGCCGTCATCGGCGGGAATATGGTGCGGGAAGCCCTGTCCGCAGGAGAAGAAGAGGTCTCCGGAGATTTATCCGTACGCGCCATGTTTCTTCTGGCTGTCGCCACCAGCATCGACGCCCTGGCAGCGGGCATATCTCTGGTGGCAGGCGTGAGCCTGCCCCTGCTGGTCAACGGCCGGTTCAATCCTGCCAGCATCTGGGTGGCCATTGGTCTGATCGGTCTGACCACATTCCTTCTGTCCACCGCTGGCGTCAAATTGGGCAACCGGTTCGGCGCCCGCTATGAAAAGAAAGCCGAGCTGGCCGGCGGTCTCATCCTGATTCTCCTGGGGCTAAAGATTCTGCTGGAGCATTTAGGCGTCCTTGCATAGCGCAGGCGGAGCAAAATTTAGGCGCAACTTCATACTTGCTTAATATTTCCCCCCTTTTTTTCTTCACATTTCTCTGTTAGGATATAGGCGTAGAGTGTAAGTTCATCTTTTTCATTTCTTCACCTCCTTTCTTGTTTCCACGGTCCAGCCTCTCCCCGGCTGGGCCGTGGTTTTTTATCCCCCGGAAAGAGAGAAGTTTCTGAAATTTCACTCCGTATCTTGCTTCAACGTCCATGACGTGATATACTGAGTTATATTATGGTAACCGAGAGGAGTCTGGCGTATGCAGTATGCACAGCAGATTATGGGAGAGGTTCGGAAAGCCGTAATGGGCAAGGATCGGGTTCTTTTGTGGGTCCTGGCTACCATTTTGGCAAGAGGTCACATCCTCTTAGAGGACATTCCCGGCGTGGGAAAAACCACCCTCGCCCTGGCCTTTTCCCGGGTTTTAGGGCTGGAGTACGGACGGGTCCAGTTTACGCCGGATGTGTTGCCCTCCGATGTCACCGGCTACTCCATCTACAACAAAGAGACCGGCTCCATGACCTATCAGCCCGGCGCCGTTTTGTGCAATCTGTTCCTGGCCGACGAGCTGAACCGCGCCACCTCCCGGACCCAGTCGGCCCTTCTGGAAGCTATGGAAGAAGGCCAGGTCACTGTGGACGGACAAACCCACCGGATCCCCCAGCCCTTTACCGTCATCGCCACGCAAAACCCGGTGGGCGCCGCCGGAACCCAGCTGCTCCCCGACAGTCAAATGGACCGGTTCACCATCCGTCTTTCCATGGGATATCCCGCTCCGAAAGACGAGCGGGATATGGTTCTGCGCCGGCAGGACGGCAATCCGCTGCTTCAGGTCCGTCCGGTTCTCACCCGGTCCCAGCTGAGCGGCCTGCAGGATCAGGCCGCCGGCATATACGTTCAGGAGGATCTGGTGGATTACATTGTCCGCCTGATCGGCGCCACGCGAAATCACAGCGCCATCCTGCGGGGAGCCAGTCCCCGGGCCACGCTTTCCGTAACCGCTATGGCCAAAGCCATCGCCCTTCTCAACAATCGGGATTTCGTCATTCCCAGCGACGTGCAGGCGGTATTCTGCGACACCGTGGCGCACCGGCTGATTTTAGAGCCCGGCGCAGAAGCCCGGGGCCGGTCCGCCCGGGATGTTCTGGAAGAAATCCTGAAAGCCGCCTCCGCTCCCCGGGTGTCCTGAGCTATGCTGCGCAACCGGTTGATTTATCTGGCCGCTCTGCTGGGCGGGGTAGTGTTTTACGGCTTTTTCTATGTCTGGTTTTCCTGGTACCTTTTGGTTCTGCTTCTGTGCCTGCCGTGGTTCTCTTTGCTGCTGAGCCTGCCGGCAATGGTAACCATGAAGCTGCAGATGTCGCCGCCGGGGAAGGTCCACCGGAACGAACAGGCAGAGCTCCGGCTCCAAACGGTATGCCGCCTGCCGCAGCCCATGTGCCGGTTCACCCTCCGAATCCATGAAAGCGCCGCCGGTCGCCAGACCGCCTGCAAGGCCCGGCCCCGCGCCCTGCAAATGGCCATGCAGCTGCCCACCGGGCATTGCGGTATGATCACATGCACCGTAGCCCGCGCCCGGGCATTTGACTATCTGGGTCTGTTCAGTCTGCCCCGGCGATGGCGATGCCTGGCAGAAGTCCCGGTTTTGCCGCTGCCCCAGCCGCCGGAAAAGCTTCCCAGTCTGGCGCAGCTGCAGGCCTTGTCCTACCAGCCAAAACCCGGCGGCGGATTTTCAGAGGTGCACGAGCTCCGGGATTACCGCCCGGGAGACAGCCTGCGGGAGGTGCACTGGAAGCTCACCGCGAAGGTGGACCGGCCCATCATCCGGGAACCCCAACAGCCCCAGCAGGGTCCCGTGGTGCTGACGCTGGATCTGGCCGGAACGCCGAAGGAGCTGGACAGCTGTCTGGACCAGACCTGCTGGCTGTCACACTGGCTGCTGGAGCTGGGCGTTTCTCACGCCGTCCGCTGGTTAAGCGCCGCAGGCCCGCAATCCTACCCCCTCAGCTGCCGGGAGGATCTGGACGGCTTGGCAGAACAGCTTTGCCGGTCCGAGCTCACTCCCGCCGGATCGACCAGCCGGGGATGGGCCACCGACGCCTGCTGGCATTACCATGTGCTTCCCAGAGAGGAGACCGCTCCATGAAACAGCGCATTCGGGCCGACGCCCCGCTTCTGGACTTTTTTTCCTGCTTTCTGTTAAGCGCCGGGCTCACAGTCGGCAGTATTTTCTGCCCCATTACAGCCTTCAATCTGACGGTCAATTGGAATACGCTGGTTGGGGTCCTGGCTTTGGTCTGCCTGTTTACAGCCCTCCTATACCGATACCGCCACGCCGGGCTGTGGATCCTCGGTCTTTGGAGCCTGATATTGGGCGCGATTTTCCTCTGGAGCCGGGAGAACCTGGAACAGGAGGCCCGGTATGTCTATACCCGGCTGACCTCGATTTATCAAGCCGCCTATCCGTTTCTGCAGCTACCGGCCTGGGCCCCCCAGGGCAGCCGCAGCGCCACGCTTCTCTTCGCTCTTTGGGGCAGCGCTCTGGCTTGTATCAACGCCTGGGCCATCCGGCGGCGGCAAAGCGCAGCGCCCGCCCTTCTCCTGGACGCCTTGCCGCTGGCTCTCTGCTTGGTTGTGGTGGACACGCCGCCGGAAAACTGGTGTCTGCTCCTGCTCCTAGCGGCAGCCTGCCTGTTGCTTCTGACTCAAGCCTGCCGGACCCGCAGCCTCCGGGGCGGCAGCCGTTTGATTCTGGGCCTGGCCCTGCCGGTCGCCGCTCTGGTCTGGGGCCTATGCGTGCTCATTCCCCCGGCTACGTATCGCCGCCCCCCTTCCCCCGATCAGCTGCTTCAAACCGCGCTGAATTGGGCTGCAGATTTTCTCCCTTTGGAGCTCGACGGAAACGGCCGCCTGTATCTCAATTGGTCCGGCTCCGGCAGCAGCCCTCAGGAGGTCAGCCTCCAGGTCGGTCCCCGAAATCCCGACCTCCGGCGCGTGATGGAGGTCCTGACAGAGGAATCCGGTCCTGTGTACCTGCGGGGCTCCGCTTACGGCCTGTACACCGGCTCCAGCTGGGACCGGCTCACCGATCCCGATCTCACCGGCTGCGAGGATCCGGCGCAGGGACTGCTGACCGGACTGACCTCCCCGCAAACGGCCCATACCCTTTCCATTCACACATTTACGTCCCAGCCCGAAATTTACACCACGTATTACTTGAATGAATTGCCGGAGCAGGGCGAAATTCAGCAAGACGCCTGGCTTCAAAATGCCCAGCAGCTGCGCTCTTATACGATCACGTATTACAAGCTGCCCGTGTTTTCTGCAGAAGCTTTCTGGTTCTCAAGCAGCTCATTCCCGGTTGACTCTGCCGACTTGCTGTTCTCCTCGTCCCATACCGCCTACGATAGCTTTGTTCTGGAATCCGACGTGTACGATGCGCTGCCGGAGGGCATCCGGCAGACTCTGCTGGACATCGCTCAGGAAGCCGGGCTCACGGCTTACCCTTCCGAGGAGCTGCCGCAAGCTGTGGCGGATTTCGTCCGGGATTCCGCCCGGTACGATTTGGACACCTCGGCCATGCCGGAAGGGGCGGATTTTGTCACTTGGTTTCTCACCCAGAGCGACACAGGCTATTGCGTTCATTTCGCCTCCGCTACCGTGGCCATGCTCCGGGCCCTTGGAATCCCCGCCCGGTTCGTAACCGGCTATCTGGTTGACGCCCAGGCAGGGGTCTGGACACAGGTAACCGGGGACAACGCCCACGCCTGGGCGGAGTATTACCGCGCCGGAACCGGTTGGCTTCCCTTAGAGGCAACGCCTGCCGGCGGACTGGAGTCCACCATGGGGATAACCGCCACCGAGCCGGAGACCCAGCCCGGCACAGAGCCGGAAACCAGCCGCCCATCCCAGACCACCGCGCCTACCGCGGCATCCGTTCCTTCGGAAGCTCCGACATCGGCCCGCCCTACCGGCCGCCTGACCATCCCCAGCTGGATTTTCTGGGTATTGGGACTGACGGGAGCTTTTCTGCTGCGGCGCCCCGTCTTATTGGCCCTGCGCCGCAGGCGGCTGCATAAAAGCAGCCCCAACCGACAGCTGCTCTTTTGGTGGCGGCTGACCGGTCGGCTCGCCCGGCTCTTAAAGCAGCCGCTGCCGGAGGAGCTGGAAGCTCTGGCGCTTAAGGCCCGCTTCAGCCGGCATACCATCTCTCAGGAGGAACTGGCGCAAATTCAGCGCTGGGAAGCCGAATTGGTCCAGGCGTTGCGCCGCGCCCCTATCTGGAAGCGGCTGTACGCCCGTTGGATCCTGGCCCTGGCTTGATCGAAACAGGAGGCATTTGTGTGAACGATAAAATCTTAGTGGTAGATGACGAGCAAGAAATTGGAGATCTGGTTCATCTGTATTTAAAGAACGAAGGCTTCACCGTATTCCAATACGGCCTGGCAGCCGACGCCCTGGCCTGCACGGAGCGGGAAAATCTATCTCTGGCTATTTTAGACGTGATGCTGCCGGATATGAGCGGCTTTGACCTCTGCCGGAAAATCCGGGAGAAGCATATGTTTCCCATCGTCATGCTCACAGCCAAGGTAGAGGACATGGACAAAATCACAGGCCTCACCCTGGGCGCCGACGACTACATGACCAAGCCCTTCAACCCGCTGGAATTGGTGGCCCGCGTCAAAACCCAGCTTCGCCGCTATACCACCTACAATTCTGTCCATGTGCAACCGGCGGAGGCGTCTTACGACTTTTCCGGTCTGTATATCTGCCGGGACAATCGGAAGTGCAGCCTTTACGGCCGGGCGCTGTCTCTAACCCCCCTGGAGTTCGACATTTTGTGGTACCTGTGCGAGCACAGAGGAAAGGTGGTATCCTCCGAAGCGCTATTCGAGGCGGTATGGGGAGAAAAATATCTGGACCAGAACAACACGGTCATGGCCCACATTGCCCGCCTGCGGGAGAAAATGGGAGAGCCCAGCCGGAAGCCCAAGTTTATTAAAACCGTCTGGGGGGTGGGGTATACCCTTGGATAGCACGAAAAAAGCAGATGAGCATATCCGCCACAGCCGCTTAAGCCGGCGGCTGCTCGGCCAGTATCTACTGGCTATGTTCGGGTTTTTAGCCGCGCTATTTGTCGCAATTGTCGTCGCTTGGAATGTCTATCAATCTATTTCCTGGCAGGAATCCGACCCCGTGTACCAAACGCTCCTTTTCGTGCGGGACTATTTTCCGGCCTTTTTAACCGGAACCGTCTTGCTGGGATGGACCTGGATCACCTACCGCTTCATTGCCAGACCCCTCCGGTATCTGGATCTGGTGACCTCTGCAGCCGAGCAGCTGGCTCACCCCGACGAAAGCCCCATCGTGCTGCCCGACGCTCTGGCAGACACGGAGTATGAGCTGAACCTGGTTCGGGAGCGGGCTCTGCGGGATGCCAGAGCCGCGCAGGATGCCGAGCAGCGGAAAAACGACCTGATTATCTACCTGGCCCATGATCTCAAAACGCCGCTTACCAGCGTCATCGGCTATCTGTCGCTTTTGCAGGATGAACCCCAAATTTCCCCGGAGCTCCGGGCGAAATACACCGGCATCGCATGGCGCAAGGCGCTACGCCTGGAGGATTTAATTAACGAGTTTTTCGACATCACCCGGTTCAGTCTGTCCCATCTGACGCTGAACCGGGAGGACATCAATTTGACCCGTATGCTGGAGCAAATGACCTTTGAGTTTCAGCCCTCCCTGGCGGAGAAAGGCCTGAGCTGGACGCTGCAACTCACGGCAGATGTGCACCTGCTCTGTGACCCGGACAAGCTGGAGCGGGTGTTTGACAATCTGTTCCGCAACGCCGTGTACTACAGTTATCCCGGAACTGCCATCGCCGTCCGTCTGGCCCTCCAGGACGGCGCGGCCGTCGTACAGGTGGAAAATCAGGGAAAAACCATAGCGCCGGAAAAACTCAGCCGGATTTTCGAGCAGTTTTTCCGGCTGGATGCCGCCCGGGCCACCTCCACCGGCGGCGCAGGTCTGGGCCTGGCCATTGCCAAGGAAATCGTGGAGCTTCACCACGGAACCATTGCGGCGGAAAGCCGCGACGAGCGCATCGTGTTTACCCTTCGCCTCCCCCTGGGCGATCAGAAAAGTGTATGATTCCCGTCATAAAATCGTAAGATTTTGAGAGGAAAAACAGAAAACAATGGATTCCCCGCTCTGGTATGATACAGCCATACCAGGCGGGGTTTTTTGTATTCCCCCGTTGCAAGGAGGTCACGGCAGATGCCACGCAAACGAATCACACAGCGGTTCCCATGGCTGCTTCCTTTGCGGAGAAGGCAAAAAATCTTTTGCTTTTACGCCAAAATGCTTTGGGACGGCAACCGGTACGCCGCAACCAGGCAGCCGGAGCAGCTGCCCCACCTGTTGTTTCAAACCAGCTGCCCCATGTACAATTCTCAAACGGGCTTTGACATGATCTACCAGGAGAACAAAGTCTTCAACCTCAAGCTGGCCTCGGCCCCCATTCAGCATCTGCTGATTCGTCCCGGCGAAACCTTTTCATTTTGGCGCGCCGTGCGCCGGGCCGACCGGCACACCGCCTATCGGGACGGTCTGGCCGAGGTCAACGGAACGCTCACGGTCCAGCGAGGCGGCGGCCTGTGTCAGCTGAGCAATCTCCTGTGCTGGATGTTCCTGCACACGCCCTTAACTCTGGTGGAGCGCCACGGGCACTGCATCAAGGATTTCCCGGAGCCTCCCAGCGACGCCCCCTTCGGCGTAGACGCCACAGTGGCCGAAGGCTGGCTGGATCTTCGCGTCCGAAACGACACAGACTGCACCTTTCAAATTGCCGTCTCGTTCCACGGCGACCGGATCTGCGGCTCTGTATATGCAGAACGGGACTGGGGCCTTACCTATCAAGTGATCAACCAAGACCTGACATATTACCGTCTGGGCGGGGCGGTGTATGAGGAGGTGGATATCGTCCAGCGCGCCCAGGAGACCTCCTCCGGCATGTGGGTATCCACCCGACGCATGTACCGAAACCGGTGCCGGATCGGCTATCCCCTCCCCGCCGGTACGGTCATAACTGAGAAAGGATGAAACCAATGAAGCCACAGAAAATAGCCGTGTTGTTCGGCGGGCGATCTCCCGAGTACCGCGTGTCCTTGGAATCTGCCGCCGGCGTACTGCGTCATATGGACCGGGACCGCTTTACCCCGGTGATGGTGGGAATCACGCCGGCCGGCGACTGGCTGAAGTTTTCCGGAAGCATCGAGGAAATCGAAGCCGGAAGTTGGCTGAACAGCGCCGCTTGCGTCCCGGCCGCCCTCTCTCCCAATCCCTCGGATCACGCCCTGTTGGCATTTCAGGACGGCCGGGTGGAAAAAATTCCCCTGCAGGCTGTGTTCCCCGTCCTGCACGGAAAAAACGGGGAAGACGGCAGCGTCCAGGGCCTGTGTCAGTTGGCCGGCATCCCGGTGGTCGGCTGCGGCGTTCTGGCCTCCGCCTTATGCATGGACAAGGACCGGGCGCACCGGCTGGTGCAGGCCGCAGGAATCGCCGTTCCCCATTCTGTTGCCCTGACCCGCGACTTTGACTGGGAGGCCCTGCCGGCCCGGTGTGCAGAGCTCGGCTATCCCCTGTTCGTAAAGCCGGGAAGGGCCGGATCCTCCTACGGCGTCAGCAAGGTCCGGCAGGCCGCCGACCTACAGAAGGCAATCCGAGAGGCGTTTCAGTATGATGAACAAGTCCTTGTGGAGCAGAGCATCTCCGGCTTTGAAGTGGGCTGCGCCGTTATAGGCAATCGGACGCTCCGGACGGGGGCGGTCGACGAAATCGAACTCGCCGGCTGCAGCTTTTTTGATTTTACAGAGAAATACAGCTTGTCCACTGCCCGGATTCACGTCCCCGCCCGGATTCCGGAGGAAATTGCCGCCGAAATCCAGGAAACCGCAAAAAAAATCTACCGGATCCTGGGCTGCTCCGGTTTCGCCCGGGTGGATCTGTTCCTCACAGAAGAAAAGCAAATTGTATTTCACGAGGTGAACACCATTCCCGGATTCACGCCTCACAGCCGGTTTCCCCGGATGATGCAGGCGGCAGGGCTCCGTCTGGAGCAGGTGATCACCCAAGCCATTGTGGAGAGCTTATGAGGAACGCGCTTCGGATGTGGATCACCGATTATGCCAAGGGGGACAACCTGGGCGGCTTTTGGCGGCTGTACCGCCGGCGGCAGCACGCAAAGAACCGGCTTACGAGAAATATCCTGACCTTTCTTCTCAACCGCGCAGCCCGTCGGCACGGGGGATACCTGGGAAACGGCGCGGTCATCGAAGGATTCCTCTCCCTCCCTCACGGCCTGCACGGCGTATATATTTCCCGCTATGCCAGAATCGGCTCCAACTGCCGCATTTATCAAAATGTCACCATCGGGGAAACGGACGGCAAAGCGCCGCAAATCGGCGACCATTGCCTCATCGGCGCCGGAGCGGTGGTCATAGGCGGCATCCGAATCGGCAGCCATGTCAAAATCGGCGCCGGGGCCGTGGTGCATACCGATGTGGACGATTTTTGCACCGTTGTGGCGCAGCCGCCCCGCATCCTACGGAAGGAGTGAGCCTCCATGCCTTTTCCAGAAGAACGGCGCCCTGGCGCCGGACGGGCTTGGATCCAACTGAATATGGACCATTTGCGGCACAATGTATCCGTCCTGCGCAACCGGCTGCCCCCCGGCTGCCGGCTCATGCCCGTAGTCAAAGCCGATGCATACGGGCACGGAGCCGTACTCATTGCCGGAGAGCTGAACCGGCTGGGCATTCACGCCTTCTGTGTAGCCACGGCCGGAGAAGGCGCAGAGCTTCGGGAGTACGGCATACAGGGCGACATTCTGATCTTAGGCTACACGCCGCCGGAGGATACCGCTCTTTTGGTCCGTTACGATTTGATCCAGACGATTGTAGATTACCAGTACGCCCAAGCGCTGGACAAGCTGGGTTTGCCCTTTCGGGTACATGTGGGCATTGACACCGGCATGCACCGGTTGGGGCAGCGCTGTGAAGAGCCGGACCGCATTTGCGCCATATTCTCGATGAAAAATCTGGCGGTGGAGGGAATCTTTACCCACCTGTGCGCCGACAATACCACATCCCCGGAAGACCGGTCCTTGACGCTAGCCCAAGCCGACGCCTTCCATCAAGTGGTAAACCAGCTGCGCAGGCGGGGAATCGCCTGCCCTGCGACGCACCTGCTCAGCAGCTATGGCCTTTTGCAGTATCCCGCTCTGGGCGGCAGCTACGCTCGGGTGGGAATCGCTCTTTACGGCGTCCTGGAGTCCAGTGGGGACGCCGCCCGTTTCGGGGCGGACCTGCGTCCGGTTTTATCCGTACACACCCGGATTGCCCTGACGAAGCCCCTCCACCCAGGCGAGTACGCCGGCTACGGCAGAGCATTTTTGGCCAAACAGGAGATGAAAATCGCCGCTCTGTCCATGGGCTATGCCGACGGCCTGCCCAGGGCCCTGTCCTGCGGGGTGGGCAGCGTTTTGATTCACGGCCGCCGTGCGCCGATTTTGGGTCGGATTTGCATGGACCAGACTCTGGTGGATGTCTCCGCTATCCCGGAAGCCGCCCCCGGAGACACGGTTACCGTCCTGGGAAGCTCCGGCGCTCTGTCCATCTCCGCTTGTGACATCGCCGCGTCCTGCGGCACCATTGCAAATGAAATTCTCAGCCGGTTGGGCCCTCGCTTGGAACGAAGGGCCGTCGGTACCGCCGCCTCCACCCCCTTGCCCGCTCTGGCTCTTTCGGTGTAAAACCCGCCCCCATTCTCCTTTCTCTCCTTCCGCGCCGGCTTCCCTGCCGGCGCATTTTTTTGCCTGCAGGCCTCCATAATCTGGCTGCCGGGGGAAATTTTCAATTTCTTTACAAATGGCCCCTATTGCAATTGGAACAGAACGTGATATACTTTATTGTAGAAAAAAGAAACAAAATTGAGGTTTTTAGCATGAGTAATTGTTTCCCCGCAGGGATTGACATCGGCTCCACTACGGTGAAGCTGGTGATTTTAGGGAAAGATGGAGAGATTCTTTTTGGTCAGTACCGCCGTCATCGGGCGCACACCCAGCAGACCTTGGCAGAGCTTCTGCGGGAGGCCCGGACTCAGCTTGGCCCCTGCCGGTTACAGGTAAAAATAACCGGCTCCGGCTCTTTGAATTTGGGAAAGGCTATGGACATCGCCTTCGTCCAGGAGGTCGTGGCTGTGGCCTCCAGTCTGGAGCGGGTGGCTCCGCAAACCGACGTGGCCATTGAATTGGGCGGCGAGGATGCAAAAATCATTTACTTCCGGGGCGGCTTGGAACAGCGCATGAACGGCGTATGCGCAGGCGGCACCGGTTCCTTTATTGATCAGATGGCCTCCTTATTACAGACCGACGCGCAGGGTCTCAACCAGGCGGCCGCCGATTATCAGGAGATCTATCCCATTGCCGCCCGCTGCGGCGTCTTTGCCAAGTCCGACATTCAGCCTCTGATCAACGAAGGCGCCACCTTGCCGGATTTGTCCGCCTCTATTTTTCAAGCCGTCGTAAATCAGACCATTTCCGGCCTGGCCTGCGGCAAGCCGATCCGAGGCTGCGTGGCCTTTTTGGGCGGTCCGCTGCACTTTTTGCCTGAACTGAAACAAGCTTTTATCCGCACGCTCCACCTCACGCCGGACCATGTGGTGGATCCGGAAAATTCCCATCTTTTTGCCGCAATGGGCGCGGCCCTGGAGGCCGGAGACGCAGCTCCGCGGTCCTTGGACCAGCTGATTGCGCAGTTGGAGCAAGGCGTACAAATGGCGTTTGAGCTGAAGCGTCTGCCGCCTCTATTCTCCGGGCCGGAAGATTACCAGGCCTTTCTGAACCGGCACAGCCGGGCCAAAGTCAAAACCGCCTCTCTGGAACACTACCGGGGGAACTGTTATCTGGGCATCGACGCCGGGTCTACCACCACCAAACTGGCTTTGATCGGTCAGGAGGGAGAGCTTCTCTGGTCTTTTTACGCCAACAACCAAGGCTCCCCCATTCAGACTGCCATGCAAGCCATGGGAGAGCTGGGGCAGCGGCTTCCCCCGGAAGCCCATATCCTCCGGTCCTGCTCCACCGGATACGGAGAGACCCTGTTGAAATCCGCCTTCCGTCTGGAGGAAGGCGAGGTGGAGACCATCGCCCACTATGAGGCGGCCGCTTTTTTTGACCCCGAGGTGGACTGCATCCTGGACATCGGCGGCCAGGATATGAAATGCATCAAAATCCGAAATCACTCCGTGGACACCATCTTGTTAAATGAAGCCTGTTCCTCCGGCTGTGGATCTTTTATTGAAAATTTCGCCAATTCCCTGGGCTACACCGCCGCGCAGTTTGCCCGGGAAGCTCTGTTTGCCGCCAATCCCATCGACTTGGGCACCCGCTGCACCGTGTTTATGAACTCCAACGTCAAACAGGCCCAGAAGGAAGGCGCGTCGGTTTCGGATATCTCCGCCGGACTGGCCTACTCCGTCATTAAAAACGCGCTGTATAAGGTCATCAAGCTGGCCGACGCCAAAGATTTGGGGCGGCACGTTGTGGTACAGGGCGGTACCTTCTACAACCAGGCCGTTTTGCGCGCCTTTGAGCGCATCGCCGGTGTGGAGGCCGTCTGTCCCGACATCTCCGGTATTATGGGCGCGTTCGGCGCGGCGCTCATCGCCCGGGACCGGTACCAGGGGCAAAAAACCACCATGCTGTCCATTCCGGAGATTCTGTCGCTCACCTACACCACCACCACAGCCCGTTGCGGCGGCTGCTCCAACCGCTGCATGCTGACCATCAACAAGTTCCCCGGCGGCCGCCGCCACATCACCGGAAACCGGTGCGAAAAGGGGCTGGGAGAAACTGCCTCGCCGGACAAGGGGCCCAATCTGGCGGCTTATAAGCTGGAGCGTCTCTTTGCGTATCCGCCCTTACCCGAAGAGCAAGCGCCCCGGGGCAAAATCGGCATTCCCCGCGTGCTCAACCTGTATGAAAACTATCCTTTCTGGGCCACTTTCTTTCACGAATTGGGATTTTCCGTGGTTCTCTCTCCCAAATCCACTCGAAAAATCTATGAGCTGGGCATGGAATCCATCCCCTCGGAATCCGAGTGCTATCCCGCCAAGCTGGCCCACGGCCATGTGCAATGGCTCATCGATCAGGGGCTTCGGACCATCTTTCACCCCTGCGTTTTTTATGAGCGGCAGGAAACTCCAGGGGCGCAGAATCACTACAACTGTCCCATTGTGGTCTCCTATCCGGAAAACTTAAAAAATAATGTGGACGCCGTCACAGACGGAAACATCGCCTACATAAGGCCCTTCCTCGCCATGACCGACGAAAAGACCGCCTCGGCCCGGCTGGAACGGCTGTGCAGGGAAACCTGGGGCATTCCCAAAGAGGAGACGCGCCGGGCGGTGCACGCCGCCTGGGCCGAACAGCTTCGGGCCAAGGAGGACATCCGAGCCAAGGGCCGGGAGGTCTTGCAGTGGATGGAAGAACAGCACCGCCGGGGCATCGTTCTGGCAGGCCGACCCTATCACATGGACCCGGAGATCAATCACGGGCTCCCCGAGCTCATCGCCTCTTACGGCCTGGCCGTCCTGACGGAGGACTCCATTCCCGTGGACTTTACTCCGGGCCGTCCTTTGCGAGCCAATGATCAGTGGGTTTACCACTCCCGGCTATACACCGCTGCGGAATTTGTCCGCACCCGGAAGGATCTGGAGCTCATTCAGCTCAATTCCTTCGGCTGCGGCCTGGACGCCGTGACCACAGACCAGGTATCCGAGATCTTAGAGGGCAGCGGAAAGCTATATACCGTTTTGAAAATCGACGAGGTGTCCAATTTGGGCGCCGCCCGGATTCGCATCCGGAGCCTGCTGGCCGCTATGAATATGCGGGCCCGTCAGGGCATTGTGCCCCACCCGGTTCCGGTGCCCTACCACCGCACCGTTTACACCAAGCAAATGCAGCAGGAGCATTGGACCATTTTGGCCCCTCAAATGTCTCCCATCCATTTTTCCCTGTTGCAGCCGGTGTTTCAAAAGCATGGATACCACGTGGAAATCCTGGACAACGACAACCGGACCGCCATTGACATGGGACTGAAATTTGTCAACAACGACGCCTGTTTTCCCTCGATTACCGTGGTGGGACAGATTATGAGCGCCGTCACCTCCGGCAAATACGATACGGATCATCTGGCCGTGCTCATGACCCAAACCGGCGGCTGCTGCCGCGCCAGCAACTACGTGGGCTTTATCCGCCGCGCCTTGGACAAGGCCGGTCTGTCCCACATCCCCGTCATCTCCCTCAACGCCAACGGCATGGAGAAAAATCCCGGCTTCCAATTTACGATTCCCCTGATTCTGGATGCCGCCCGGGCGGTGGTGTACGGCGACCTGTTCATGCGGTGCCTGTACCGGGTCCGGCCCTACGAGCAAACGCCCGGCAGCGCCAACGCGCTGCACCGGGACTGGGAAGCGCGGTGCATCGCCTCCCTCACAAGCAACCGCTCCGGCCGGGATTTCAAGGCCTTTTGCCGGCAAATCGTCCAGGATTTTGACACATTCCCCATTGACGAAGCCCTCCGTAAGCCCCGCGTGGGGGTGGTGGGGGAGATTTTGGTCAAGTACATGCCCCTGGCCAACAACCATCTGGTGGACTTGCTGGAGCGGGAAGGGGCGGAAGCCATTGTGCCGGATCTCATGGATTTCATGAACTACTGCGTCTTCAACGCGGGCTATAAGCATGAATTTTTAGGCGGCAGCTGGAGCAGCGCCAAAATCGGCAGCCTGGCGGTTCAGGCCATTTACAAAATCCGCCGGCCGGCAATCGAGGCTTTGGCGGCCAGCCGCCGGTTCGATCCTCCCCTGCCCATCGACCAGGTAGCCGAGTATGCCAAGCCCTTTCTGTCTGTGGGCAATCAATATGGGGAGGGCTGGTTTCTCACCGGCGAAATGGTGGAGCTGATTCACTCCGGCGCACCCAACATCGTCTGCATTCAGCCCTTTGCCTGTCTGCCCAACCATGTCGTGGGAAAAGGCGTCATCAAGCTCCTGCGCAAGACCTTCCCCCAGGCCAACATCGTCGCCGTGGACTACGATCCCGGCGCCTCCGAGGTCAATCAGCTCAACCGCATTAAGCTGATGCTGTCTACCGCAAAGAAAAATTTGCGAGCCGAAGAAATGTCTGCCATCGGGCAGTCACCGGTATAGCTTAAATGCAGGAAAAGCGCTCTTTGCGCCGCAGTCTTGCACGCAGAAAGCGCCACGATTTCGGGATCGTGGCGCTTTCCTATTTCTAATTTCAAGAAGCTTGTGCGCATATTGAATGGGGAATGCAGGGGCGCGTCAGTTCCGTTCTCCATACGCGGAAGCCGGTCAAAAGACGCCGTGACTGGGAAGCATGCGCCTCTCGGAAAAACCTCGAATGTCCACACGCCGCCACACCCCCTGCCGTCGAGGGGTCGGGCGGGCCTTGAATGCCGGACCCGGCGGTTTCTGATTGCAGCCTAACAATCAATCTCATGATGACGCCCAAAATACGAATCCTGCTGAAATCCCTGTGATATTGATTTCCAGATTCTTTCACGTAGTGAGAATTTTCCATGAACCCTTGACTTTTCCGCCCCCATTTGCTATCCTAAGAAAGCGATTTGAAATTGCCGCCGGGTAAACGCCTTGGCCCATTCTGTTAGGTCTTTGAAAGAATGGGACAACGGCGTATTATTTTTTTGTGCGGGAGGAGGTCTGTTATGTTCCGAGAGATGTGCCGGAAGCGCCCGTCGTTGTTCGTACCGGAGATGACCTTTGGACCTCTCTCCCGCAAGAAAGCCAGTCAATTGGTCAAAAAACGCTTCCATCCGTACAAACTTGAATAATTTGAAGACCATCAAATGCGCCCCGCCGGGGGATTTCACTGTGTAGTAGGCCAGCGTTACACATGTAACGCCGGTCTTTCTTATTGACTGGGAGGATTGATTGTGATGTATCAGGGTAAAACCCATGCACTGTTTGCAAAATATGCCATTCCACAAATGATCGGCCTGCTGTTTAACTCCGTCTATACAATCGTGGACGGCATCTTCATCGGCCACCGCCTCGGCACCGACTCCATGGCGGCAGCCGCCGTCTCTGTGCCACTGATCGAAATTCTGATCGCTCTAGCCATGTTGGTAGCCTCCGGCGCCGGGGTGCTGGTCTCCGGCCACCTGGGGCGGAACGAGAAGGAGAAAGCGGCGCAGGTATTCCATATCGCTGTGATCTGCGCTTGTGGAATGGGCATCCTGATTATGATTTTCGGCAATATCTTAATTGAGCCGCTGGCTAAACTGCTGGGGTCTACGCCCCAAATCCACGACCAGGCCATCGAGTACATGCGGTACATCATCACCTGCTGTCCGTTTTTAATCCTGAGTTTCCTGTTCAGCAGCCTGGTCCGGAACGACGGCCGGCCCAAGCTGGCCATGATCGCCCTGGCCGTCGGCTCCGTCTCCAACATCGTGCTGGACTATGTGTTCATGTACCCCCTACATATGGGCATCGGCGGCGCAGCTTTGGCCACCGCCGTTGGCCCCATCTTCAGCGTGCTGATCCTGCTGCCCCATTTTCTCTCCAAGCGGGGCGATCTGTACTTCGCCCGCACGGCGGTGTCCTTGCGCCGGGTCAGGAAAATCTACGCCCTGGGTTTTCCATCCTTCATCATGGAGTTCACCATCGGTATCATCACCTTCATTTACAACTTCGCCATTGTGCGCCATAACTTTGGAGAAATCGGCCTGGCGGCTTATCTGGTCATCGGCTACCTCATGCTCATCATCCTGACGCTGTTCCTGGGTATGGCGGAGGGCCTCCAGCCGGTGTTCAGTTACTTCACCGGCACCGGGGAGGTGGAGCGGAGCCGGGCCATGCGGTCCTTCGCCGCCAAGGTGTTCCTGCTCACCGGCATCGTCTGCTACCTTCTGATCGTGTTTTTCTCCCGCTACTTCTTCTCCATTTTCAACCCCAACGATCCAGAGCTGATCGACTTCATGTGCAGCAAGAGCCTGCCCTACTTCTGCGGCTTTTTTCTGGCGGGCTATAACATCCTAATGATTTCCTTCTGGCAGTCCACCCGCCGGACAGAGAAGGCCCTCATCGTATCCTTGTCCCGCAGCGTCCTGTGGCCGCCGGTGATGATCGCCGTTCTGCCCCTGATTTTCGGCAGTGAGGTAATTTGGCTGTGCCATTCCATCAGCGAGGCGCTGACGGCCTGTACCGCATTCATCCTGCTGAAATCCATGCGGCGGAAAGAAAAACGAACCGTGGAAAAGGGTCTGACATCATAAACCGCATCATCAACATCGACCGGGAATGCGGCGGCGACGGCCGGGTGATCAGCCTCCGACTGACGGCGGAACTGGAAATTGTCATAGCGTTACGCAAATATGCCACGCTGACGGAGGCGTCAATCCACCAGGAAAGGTGCGCCATGCACCGGTTGCCAAATGCAGAAAACATCACAATTTCACCGTCGCTATTGCTCTGCTCCGGAGTACAGCAGAAAATAGCAGCATGATACCGAAATATCATTGCGATATTGCAGGCTTTTTATCTCTGTCTGCCGTATATCACTCGGACCGCATGGAGAGAAAGGCTCTCCATGCGGTCCGGTCGCTTATTCAAAAGAATGTTCCAAGACGGTTTTTCGCACGTCTCCTACCAAATATAAGCTTCCAAAGGCCAGAACCAAGCCCTGCGCCCCGGCCTGGCGGATTGCCTGCTCCACACCCTCGGCGACGGAGGCGCAGGCGGTAACCGGCTTTCCAAAGGGCAAGAGAATTTCTCTCAGCTTCTCTGCCGCCATGGCCCGGGGATTATCCGGCGTCACAGTGACAAAGCGGGAAACCAAGGGGGCCATGGTGGCGTACATGTGCGTGTAATCCTTGTCTGCCATCACACCGGTCAGCGCGGTGATATCCCGCCCGGCCAAATAGTCCCGCACGTTTTGCGCCAGGGCCTCCAGGCACTGGGGATTGTGCCCCCCGTCCACAATGAAGTCCGGGCTGCGCCGGAGCAGCTCAAACCGGCCCGGCCAGGTTACATCCCGAAGTCCCTGCCGGATGTTTTCCTCTGAAATCCGCCAGCCCCGGCGGATCAGACAATCCACTGCCGTTACGGCCACAGCGGCGTTACACAGCTGGTGGGCGCCCAGAAGGGGAATTTGCAGGCCCGTCCGGGCGCCGAAATCAAACGTCTGCCCCATAAAGCTGTGCGCACCGGCGTGGAGGGCTTGAAAATCCACCTTGTATAGCTCCGCGCCCCGCTCCCGGCATGCCGCCTCGAAGACGGCCTCCACAGACGGGGTATTCCGGTACAGCACCACCGGGCAGCCGGGCTTGATGATACCGGCCTTGGCCCGGGCAATTTTTTCCAGGGTGTCTCCCAGAACCTCTGTGTGATCCAGGCCCAGATTGCAAATCACCGCCGCCTCCGGCGGGTCGATGACATTGGTGGAGTCCCATTCGCCCCCCATACCGACCTCTAAAACCACAATGTCGCACCGCTGCCGGGCAAAATATTCCATGGCAATGGCCGTCACCAGCTCAAATTCCGTGGGGTGGTCCTCCATTGCCTCGGCATGGGGCTTGACCCATTGCGTAATCTCAGCCAGCTCCCCGTCGGTGATGTCCTCGCCGTTTACCTTCATCCGTTCGTGGAAGCGGAAGAGATAGGGGGAGGTGTACAGACCCGTGCGGTAGCCGGCCTTTTGTAAAACAGAGGCTATCATGGCAGCGGTCGAGCCCTTGCCGTTGGTCCCGGCAATGTGGACAAACCGCAGCCGTTTTTCCGGATTCCCCATCCGGGCCAGCAGCTCTTTGGTCCGGGACAGGCCGGGGATAGACCCCTTCCAGCAGACGGAGTGGATGTAAGTCAGGGCTTCCGTAACGTTCATAAAATCGCTCCTTAAAATAACGGCCCCCACCTTTGCAGACAGGGGCCGAAAACATTTATTTCTGTTTCGTCTTGGGCCGCCAGAGCCCCATCCGCCGGAAGATCCCCGTGCGGAACAAGAGGAAAATGATCAGGGTATCCAGCACCAGCTCCAGCCCCGCTTCCGCAGCCCGGTAGACCATCAGCGGTCCCATGGTCCGCTTGGAATGGCCCAGAAGCACCAGCCAGTAGCTCTGCCACAGGACGCTGCCCAGAAGCTTTCCCGGCAGCAGCGTCACCGCAACCCGCCAAAAGTCCCAGGGCTTTTCCATTTTGTACAGCAGGGGCCGCAGCAGGCCTGCAAACAGGCCCAGAAGCATGGGCGAAACCGTCAGCACCGGGTCCCAGCCGTAGCCGGAAAACAGGCAGCCCACCGTATCGCTCACCGCTCCCACCATGACGCCGGCAATGGGGCCGAAGAAATATCCGGCCAAGGCAATGGGCACGGCCTCGATGGAGAACCGGCTGATGGCCGACGGCATCACGGTGGTAAACCGGGCAAAGACCACGCTCAGCGCGCACAGCAGCGCGCAGGTCGCCACCACCCGGGTTGCCATTCGCCCGCCTAGGGGCTGCATTTGTTTGGTTGTCGCGTGTTTGGACATAAAAAAGTCCTCCTTTCAAATTGGAGGAGGTTAAAAGGGATATGCGGGGTTCCAGCTGTCATGCCCCCGTGGACGCAGGTTTACCAGCGTTTTTGGACTTGACGGCAGAGGCGGGTCACGGCCTGCCGCGGTCGGGCATCCGGCTCAGGCGGTTGCGGAAAATTCATCGCGGGGCCGCAGCCCCTTCGCCCGCCGGCAACCTCCCATCCGAACGGTACTTAACGCGCACTTTCCTACTCCCTGCGACGCTGGACGAGTTTTATTGTAGCAGGTTCCTGAAAAAATGCAACAGGAATTTTTCTCTTTTGCCCCATACCTCTACAGCGGATTCCGCCCGCCTCGGAAGCGTCGGCAACGGCCCGGGCGTTTTTCCAAAATTTTTCAAAAAGGGATTTACAAAACGCCCTTTTTCGTGTAAGATGAGTTCCGACAGAGTAGGACCCTCTGCGTGAAGTGCTGCCATAATGGGGAGTTGTCTGGCAGACGAAGGAGTCTCTCCGCGATGGAAGGTCCGCACCCGCTGTTGCATATAGGTGGAACAACCTCCTAATATGTAGCAACGATGCTCAGTTGGGCGTTGGGGAAGGCTGCAAAGTCGGCCCTCCTTCCCTCTGGCATGCAGCAACACGGTAAGCTCCCCCAGGCTTTCGGCCTGCGGGGCGTTTTTTTGCGGCTGTTGCCATTGAGGCGGCCATCGCAGCTGCCCGGCGCCACATATTTTTAGGAGGTCTTGTCCATGAAACAAACCAAATCCCCCACTCTGTACCCAAACCCCTGCTCCAAAGCCTATTGGCGCGACGCCGCCCTGGAGCTGAAGGACACCCGCATGCTGGTGTTCGCCGCCCTGATGATCGCCCTGCGGGTGGCCCTGAAGAGCTTGGGCATTCCCATTGCAGCGGACCTGCGCATCAACGTCGCCTTCTTCATCAACGCCCTGGGGGCCATGGTGTTCGGTCCCGTGGTCGCCGTTTTGGCCGCCGCCGTGTCGGATACCCTGGGCTGTCTATTATTCCCCACCGGCGTGTATTTCTTCCCCTTTATTTTCATTGAAATTGCAGGTTCCCTGATTTTCGCCCTGTTCCTTTACCGGGCGCGGGTCACCGCCACCCGGGTCATCCTCTCCCGGTTCTGCGTGGACTTCTTTGTCAACATCGTGCTGAACGCCCCCATCATGGCCTGGTACTACCAAGTGGTCCTGAACAAATCCTATGCCTTTTTCCAGCTGCCCCGGATTCTCAAGAACCTGGCTCTGTTCCCCCTGGAGTCGGTCCTGTTGATTCTGTTCCTCGGGGTGATGATTCCCCTGACCCACCGGATGCACCTGGTATACGACACCGGCGAGGGTCTGCGGCTGAAAAAGCGCCAGGCCGCCCTATTAGGCGTGCTCTTTCTCTTCGCCGCCGGGTGCGTAGCCGGGTACTTTGTCTACGACTACAACACCGGCGACCACGCCTCCGGGCTGAGCAGCGAGCAGAAGGCGGAAATCAACTCCGCCCTGACCGAAAGCGCCCAGGCCCAGGGACTCATTGCAGAGGACCAAATCGTGGTCCTGAAAAAAGTGTTTAAACAAATCCAGGGCGACACCACCGTCGAATTCCAAGTTTACGAAACCTCCCCGGAGACCGACCTGACCCAGGCCGCCGGCTACCGCGCAACGGACGCCGACCGGGACGGCACCCTGGCCCTAACCGCAACCGGCTCTGCCGTTCTGGTCTCGGACGATACAGAGCGCGTCACCGGCCTGTCCGTCTCGCCGGCAGAGGAGTGACCCCGTTTTCCACACCGCAACGGGGGCCGTCTCAAAATCAAATCTTTTGAAAACAGTCTAATATTCATGGCGCAGAAAACGAAAATCACTCGTTTTCTGCGCCATTTTTACAACTTTATCTAAAAACATTTGCAAAAATTGCGTTTTGAGACAGCCCCATTTGCGCTTCATCCCAGCTGCCGGTACAGCGCCCGCAGGGCGAAGACCCGCTGCACCGCCGCCTCCGAATCCCGGCGGCCCTCCAGAGCCATGGCGCCGTCCTCCAGCGTCCAGTTCAGCGTGATCTCCTGGTTGTCCGTGGCCTCGTTGATATAGCAGACGTGCACCTGGGAGAGCATATGATTCCGGTGCCACTGGGCCGGGAGCAGGTCCTCCATCCAGTTGAGGTACTTGGTGTTGGACAGATGGCCGTTGCAGTCCAGCTCCGAATAGCGCACCCGGCGGCGCTCCTGGTTGTCATAAGCCCGGGGCGCAATCCCTGTGGGGTTGGCCAGCTCGCCGCCCCGGATGAGGCCCGGCACCTGAATGCCGCTGCCGCCCGGCAGCACCATCGCCCGGGTCTGGACATCCATCAGCAGCCACAGGGCCACCGCCCGGAAGAGTTCCTCTCCCTGGGCCGTCCGGCCCACCATATAGCGGGGGTAGGCCGTCCGGCTGGGCGGCCCCGGCCAGGTCTCGGCCAGCACGGTCTCTCCAATGCCCGGCAGTCGGTTGATCTCTATGGTCTGCCGGACAATGGCCCAGAAAAGCCCCCGGGGAGCCAGCACGTCCCGGCCTACTCCCAGAAGCGCCGCGTGGTCCCCGGCCGTCTCCTGCATGATCTCCAGCAGGGCCGACGGCCGCAGCCGGCCCCACCGGTCCACATGCGTGGCGTCCAATAACGTTCTTCTTGTAAAAATCATTTGGGCATCCATCCCAATTTCCTCCTTACAGCTCCCGGCAGCCCGCCCGGTATGCCGCAGCCACGGCATAAAGGCACGTTGCCGTTCAGATATATCCAGTCCTCAGACGGCGAAAAAGCACTGTCCGCCGCTACCCCAACAGACCGGCCGCAGCCGGCTCCTCCAACCCGTCGGCCTCCCGGAAAAGCGCCTGCGCCTCCTCCTGCCGCCCGTCGCTCCGGAGGAAGTCGCCCAGATCCCTGCAAACCCAAGCCAACCAATGCCCGTAAACCTCCGGTGCCTGCCGGGTCAACTCCCGGTACCGCTCCAGCGCTTCCCGGTACAAGGCTTCCGCTTCTTTCCGACCTTCCGAAGAATCACTCAGGAGATTTGCCAAATTGTTGCACGTCATAGCCACATCCGAGCTATACACAGAGGGGTTCTCCTTGGCTAATTCCCGGCGCAGCTTCAACGCTTCCCGGTACAAATCCTCCGCTTCTTTCCGGCCTGCCGAAGATTTACTCAGGAGATTTGCCAAATTGTTGCACGTCATAGCTACATCCGAGCCATACACAGAGGGGTTCTCCTTGGCTAATTCCCGGCGCAGCTTCAACGCTTCCCGG
>OIYW01000193.1_pt1 | contig 60693 bp, 56 predicted proteins | sample 1588351 | NCBI WGS metagenome assembly OIYW01 (sample SAMN03283268) | human gut metagenome | biome: human-associated habitat; material: feces | host: Homo sapiens | place: USA | collected 2013 | reverse complement strand
AAGGCCCTTTTCCATTTTCAATTACCCGCAAACCCATTTAGCAGCGGCCGCTGTCGCAAAACATCTTCTGACTTCTTGTTCTGAAGAATCTTTTCTGGTATAATAAAAACAAATGTTCTGCTCAGGAGGGTTCACCATGGATTTGCTGCAAGGCCTTAACAGCGCCCAGCGCCAGGCTGTCACTTCCACCGAGGGGTTCGTGCGGGTCATTGCCGGGGCAGGCTCGGGAAAGACCCGGGCCCTCTCCCACCGGTTTGCCTATCTGGTCAACGAACTGGGTATTCTGCCGGGCAACATCCTCTGCGTCACCTTCACCAACAAATCTGCCAACGAGATGCGCCAGCGCATCCACCGGCTCACCGGAGACAACGACACCGGATACGTGAACACCTTTCACGGTTTCTGTGTCTCCATCCTGCAGGAGGACAGCCACGCCGTCCAATATCCCAAGAGCTTTTTGGTGCTGGACAACGGGGACATTGACTCCATGCTGCAGCTCATCTATGAGGAACGGGGCCTGACCCTGCGGGATATGACCTTTTCCGCCGCCCGGGATATGATCGAGATTCGCAAGCTTTTCAAGGACCCAGAGTATTACCGGGACATGATCACCCTGCCACTGGACACCCTGAAGGAAAAGTATGACCAGGCCAGCGGAGCCAGGGACATCATCTTTTACGGGTATCTCTACCAGGAGAAAAAGTGCTTTGGGCTGGATTACAACGACCTGATCAAGTTCTCCCTATATATTTTTGAGGAACACCCGGACATACGCCTGAAATGGCAAGAGCGGCTGGAATACATCATGGTCGATGAATTTCAGGACATCGACCAGCTGCAGTACGACCTGATGACCGTGCTGTGCGGCTATCACAAAAACCTGTTCATCGTGGGGGACCCGGATCAGACCATCTATACCTGGCGGGGCGCCAATGTGAAATTCCTCTTGGAGTTCGACCAAGCGTTTCCCGGGACAAAAACAATCCTGATGATGGAGAACTACCGCTCCACTCCAGAGATCTTAGCGGCGGCCAACTCCCTCATCGACAAGAACGCCCACCGTGTTAAGAAGGCCCTCCTCCCCACCCTGCCCTCCGGCAGCCCGGTGGTGTGCCACCTTGCCGGAAGCCAGGAGGCAGAGGCCGGCTGGATTGCTGGGCAGATCCAGGAGCTGCACCGCCAGGGCGTCCCCTACCGGGAAATGGCAGTGCTCTACCGGGCCCACTATGTGACCCGGGCGGTGGAAGAGGTGCTGCTGCGGGAAAAGGTGCCCTATGTCATTTACAGCGGCGTGCAGTTCTTCGACCGAATGGAAATCAAGGACGCCCTGAGCTATCTGCGGATGATTGCCTATCAGGATGATCTCTCCTTCCGGAGGGTGGTCAACACCCCTAAACGGAACCTGGGCAAGCGGCGTATGGCCTTTTTGCAGGAGGCCGCGGAGGCCCAGGGCTGCTCCCTCTATCAAGCGCTGGAGGATCATGTGGACGGCCCCCTTTTCCAAGGGACCAAGGCAAAGCAGTTTCTCTCGCTGGTCAAGGATTTTTCTCAAAACTACGAAGGCAGGCCCGTCTCAGAAGTGCTGTCCGCTCTGCTGGACGCCAGCGGCTATGAGGCCATGCTTCGGACAGAGGGAAGCCAGGAGCGTTTGGACAACCTTGCCGAGCTGAAACAGTCCATCTATGAATATGAGACCACCTGCGGGGAGGAAGTCACCCTGCCCCATTATCTAAACCATGTGGCGTTGTTTACCAACGCGGACACGGGAGAACCTGGAGACCAGGTAAAGCTGATGACAGTGCATGCGGCCAAGGGACTGGAGTTTCCCTATGTGTTCCTCTGCAGCATGAACGAGGGCATCTTCCCCTCTCGGAAAGTGCGCACCCTGCCGGGGATGGAGGAGGAGCGCCGGCTGGCCTTTGTGGCTTTTACCCGGGCAGAAAAGGGGCTGTACCTCTCGGAAGCAGACGGGAGAAATTTTGACGGCTCTCCCCGCTATCCCTCCCGCTTTCTGCTGGAGATTGACCCGAGCCTGCTTTCCTTTACCGAGCCGCCTGAGGAAGGGCTGCTTCAGGAGGCGCAAAACTTCATCCGCCACAGCCAGAGCCTCCTTCCGGAAGAGGAGGCGCCCATCCTGCCGGAAGGGCAGCGCGTCCGGCACTTCCTCTTCGGGGAGGGGACTGTTCTGGAGACAGACCGTGACAAGGGCGCCTATGTCATCCTGTTTGACGGGATGGCAACCCCCCGCAAAATCTCCTTCCGGGTGAAGCTGGAACTGTGCTGAAGAGACAGCGGACAAGTTTTCCTGCCACAAGGGCCGTGTTTACCAAATTCCCAGCACACGCTGCATGCCCAGGCTGACTGCGGCAATGGCAGCCCAACAACACAACCCCATCAAAATGGGCTTACCGCCGGTGCGCACCAGCTTGACGAGATTTGTGTTTAGACCGATGGCCCCCATGGCCATAATGATAAAGAATTTGGAGAGCTCTTTAAAGGGCTGAAAAAAGTCCGCGGGAACGCCAAGAGAGGTGGCAGCGGTGGTGATCAGGGAGGCAAGCACAAAAAGCAGGATGAAAAAGGGGAATACCTTCTTCAGGGAAAAACGGTTTTCCCGGCTTCCGCCAGAGCGCTTGGCCCCCGCAGTGCGCCAAAGCGCCAGAGCCAGCGTGATGGGAATGATGGCCAACGTACGGGTGAGTTTTACAATCGTGGCATAATCCAAGGTGTTGGCGCCAGGATGCATGCCGTCCCAGGCAGCCGCGGCCGCTGTGACCGAAGAAGTGTCATTGACCGCGGTGCCCGCAAAGAGACCAAAGCCTTGGTCCGAGAGGCCCAGAAAACCTCCCAGCGTGGGAAAGATCAGGGCGGCGGCGATGTTGAAAAGGAAAATGACAGAGATGGATTGCGCTATTTCCTCGTCGTCCGCACCCACTACAGGGGCGGTGGCAGCAATGGCCGAGCCTCCGCAAATGGAGGAGCCCACTCCTATAAGAGTGGAGATATTGGCTGGCATTTTCATCAGCTTGCACAGCGCAAAGCTGACCAGCAGAGAAGTGGTAATGGTGGAGAGGATAATGGGCAAGGACATGGCCCCCACTTGGGCCACTTGCGATAAATTCAGCCCAAACCCCAGCAGAATGACTGCATATTGCAGGATCTTCTTCGAGGTAAAGGCTATGCCTGCCTGAGCACCCCCCTTTTGCCGGTAGAACAGGGAGATCACCATGCCTATCAGTATGGCGAACACCGGACCTCCCACCAAGGGGAATACTCGTCCCAGAAGCCAACTGGGTACCGCCAAGGCCAAACACAGGCCTATGCCGGGAAGATTGCTTTTGATTTTTTTCATATGGAACCGCTTCCCTTCCCTTTTGAAGAATTGGATTGCTGTTCCACTATATCCCAAAAAACCAATTCTGTAAAATTATATTTCTTTATTTTTTAATAACCACATATTATAATAAGAGGAGGAGGTGAGCCCCATGCTGGACCCTCGCGTAGAGACCTTTCTAATGGTCTGCGAAACGATGAATTTTACCAAGGCGGCCAGCCTGCTGCATATCACCCAGCCGGCTGTATCCCAGCAGGTCCGGGCGTTGGAAGAGCAATATGGCACAAAGCTGTTCCGCTATAAAAGCCGTCAACTCTTTTTGACAGAGGAAGGCGAGCTGTTTCTCCGTACTGCCCGCACCATGCGCCAGGACGCGATCCGTTTGCAGGAGTCCCTGCGCCAAATGGGAAAGGAGCGACTTCTGCGCTTTGGCGCTACCCTAACCATCGGAGAATACAGTATGCCGGGGCCGCTGCTGCGCCTGCTTCAAAAGGAGCCGGAACTCCGGCTGCGGATGTTGGCCGCCAACACCCAGGAACTGCTCTCTCTGCTGGACCGTGGCGAGATTGACTTCGCCATAGTGGAAGGAAACTTTGACCGTTCCTCTTACGATAGCCTTGTTTACAGCACACAGCGCTATATCCCCGTGGCAGCCCCCGGCTACGCCTTCGCCCGTCCGGTACACCGTTTGGAAGACCTGTTGGAGGAGCGGCTTCTTGTGCGGGAGCCTGGCTCCGGCACGCGCAGCATTCTAGAACGGGTTCTGGAGGCCAACAACCTCTCGGTGGAGAGTTTTAGACGCTGGACGGAATTGGGCAGCCTAAATCTGATCAAAAGCCTGGTAGAGGCGGGAGCGGGGGTTTCTTTCTTTTATCAGCCAGTGGTACAAAGGGAGCTGGAGTCCGGATCGCTGCGGGAAATCCCCTTGGAGGACTGCTCCATCCACCACGATTTTACCTTTCTCTGGCAGCAGGGAAGCGTATTCGCGGAGGAATTCCGCAGGATTTTTCAGCTTCTGCGGGAGGGGTGAAAACGCATGCCCCTCGTCCAGAATCCCCCCCAAGGGGCGATTTCAGAGGTATCTCGGTTAGTTATTTCCTCGGGCCCACAAGGGCCCATGCTCGACCGGCAGCTGAAAATGACGGATGTAAAAGAAGGCAAGCGCCCGAAACAGCGCTTGCCTTCTTTTTATACTTCATACTCTTTGCGGTTATTACAGGATGATTTCCCCGTCCACCGTGCCGGGAAGGGCAGCTGCATTGGACTCATCCGTATCCACATGCATGGCCAGGGCATACTTGGGGCTGACGCGGCACACCACATCGCCGAAGATCAGGCTACGGCCGTTGTAATCCACCTTTACGGAGACCACCTGCTTGTCCACTACGCCGGCTTCCTTGGCCTCGTCGGGATTGAAGTGAATGTGGCGTTTAGCGGCGATGACACCCTTTTCAATGGTCACTTCCCCAGCGGGGCCGCGCAGCACGCAGCCAGGGGTGCCTTCCAGATCGCCGGACTCCCGGATGGGAGCGGTGACGCCCAGTTTGCGGGCATCGGTCAGGGAGATCTCCACCTGGGTTTCAGGACGGGTGGGGCCCAGAATGGACATCTTCATTGTGCCCTTGGGGCCCACAACCTCCACCTTTTCCTCACAGGCGAACTGGCCAGGCTGGGAAAGGTCCTTTTTATTGGTGAGGGTAGCGCCCTTGCCGAACAGGGCTTCCAGATCCGCCTCGGAAACATGGACATGATGGGCGGATGTTTCAACCATAACTTTCACGGGAAATTCCTCCTTTAATAACATCCAGCAGTTTGCACTCTCATTGTACTACCGGAGAAGGAAAATTTCAATGGGAATTTACAAGGCGGCCTGCCTGTGGTACAATTTTGAACGAGAATCCACGCTGTAAGGAGAACATTATGCTGAATCATTGGAGCGAATTAGAGGAAGCCTGCCTGAGCTGCCGGAAGTGCGCTCTCTGCGAAACCCGAAACCACGTGGTGTTCGGCGTGGGCAACCCCAAGGCCCAGGTGATGTTTGTGGGGGAAGGGCCCGGAGAAAACGAGGATCTGCAAGGAGAGCCCTTTGTGGGCCGGGGCGGCCAACTGCTGGATAAGCTTTTAGCCGCCGTGGACCTAGACCGGAAGACGAATGTATATATCACCAACATTGTGAAATGCCGCCCCCCTATGAACCGAGACCCCAAGCCCGAGGAACAGGAGGCCTGCATCGGCTACCTTCGCAACCAATTCGCCCTGCTGCGGCCCAAGATCTTGGTGTGTCTGGGACGCATTGCCGCCATGAAGCTCATCAAGCCGGACATCAAAATCACCAAGGAACACGGCATCTTCTTTGAGAAGGGGGAAACCCTGATGATGGCAACCCTTCACCCCGCCGCGCTGCTGCGCAACCCCGCTCAAAAGCCTGCCGCTTTCGAGGATTATTTGAAGCTGCGGGAAAAGATCGACGAACTGGGGTGTGACATCGCAAAAAAAGGATAGAACCCACAAGAAGCGCCGGAGAGATCTCTCCGGCGCTTCTTCCATTTACAACCTTATGCGAGGTACAGGGTCCGCAAAAGCTCTTTGCCCACTGCCGTGCGGAAAATCTGCTTCTCGACCGCTTCAATGGCAGGGCGCTCCATACCGTCTTCGGAAATGTTGACCAGGAAATCCGCCTCCACCAAAGCCTGATAGTCCACTCCGTCTATGGCGGTGTAGGTGTGGTGGTGGCCCACCAGAAAGCACACCCGCTCCACAAAGGCGGGCGGATAGCCCAGTTCCTCCAGCATGGCCTTCGCGACGGCGGGGCCCTCCTTTTCCTGGTAAGGGCCGGCGGAGCTGCCATACTTTTCCAGGCTGGGACGGATTCCGATATCGTGGACCAGGGCCGCCGCTTCCAGCAGCTGGCGTGTCTCCGTCGGGTAGCCCTCCCCCTCCCCAATAATCTTGGCGAAGCCGTGGACCTTGAGAAAATGGTTGACCCGCTGGACGCAGTCCCCCTCATAATGGCACATGGCCCGGGCCAAGGCACTGTTGTCCCGGGGCACGGGCTTCCCCGCGGCGAACTCCTGGGCGGTAAGGGAGTAGAAACAGCCGTCCAAGATGGTGCCATCGTACAGGCGGCTGTATTGGCGCATAGTGCCCTCATAGTGGAAGCCGCACTTTTCAATCACCCGGCGGGAGCGCTGGTTGTGGAGATGGTGGCGCACGGCGATGAGCTCCAAGCCCAGCTCCGCAAAACCGTAACGGAGGACGGCTTTGGCGGCCTCGGTCATGTAGCCCTTGCCCCACTGCTCCTGGCCCAGGACGTAGCCCAGTTCCCGGCAGTTGGGCACACCTGGGCGGCGGCCGTCCTGGTGGAGGCCGATAGAGCCACAGGCCCGTCCCGTCTCCTTGGGGACGATGGCCCAGATGTCCTCCTCCTCGTCGCTATGAATCCAGCTCTCCAAAATGGCTTTGGATTCCTCCACGCTCTCGTGGGGCTTCCAGCCGGCATTGGGGCCCACGTTGGGATTCTTGGCATAGGCATACATGTCCGCCGCGTCCTCCAGCCGCCAGGGGCGAAGGATCAGGCGCTCTGTTTCAAGGGCCTTCATAGAAGTTCCTCCCTAGGCTGATAGTGTTCCAGCTCCTCCGGCGGGTAAGCGGCGCTCCAGTGGTAGGGCTGGAGCTCTCCCAAGGAAACGAACCGCAGAGTTGTCCGGCGTGGTGACCGCCACCCGCACCTGCTCACCCCAGAAGCGGTAGCGCTCCTGGCAGATGCCGCAGGGCGTGAGCACCGTGAAGGGGCTGTGCTCATCCTCCCGCACCAGGCACAGGCCGTGGGTGACCCGCTCTTGCAGCTTGTGGGCTTCGCACATAGCGCCCACTTCGATGCACAGCTCTGCGCTGGCGTTGGCGGTCTCCAGGGCCACGCTGGTCAGGTAGTGATCTTGCTCTGTGCGCAGCACTGCCGTGCCGCCCCAGCCCCTGGGGTATCTTTTCTGTATGAGCTCCACCGCCAAGCGGTAGAGGGTCTCTTCTATCCCGGCCTCACGATTCATCTTGAGTTCCCTCCTCTTTATATTCCTCCACGTTCTCTGCCACTGGAGAAGCCAGCGCCTCCCGCAGCTTCTTCCGGCGGTACACAAACTGGTCTGCCACCACCAGGATGGCTCCGGCGATGACCACTAGATAATAGGTAAAAAAGCGCCAGACCATCACAGCGGCATAGAGGTCGTCGTTGACAAAATAGTTGCGGAAAAAGGAGGAAAAACCGATCTCTTGCGCGCCGGAGGCCCCGGGCATGGGCATGAAGGAAACCGATACCTGCAGCATGCTCTGCACTGCCAGCACCTCAAGGTAGCTTACATCGTGATAGCCAAAGGCCCGGAAAATAAAATAGATGACGCTCATCTGCAAGATGAACTGCGGAATGGACAGCAGCATCGCGGCGATCAGGCTTTTCTGCTTTCCTTTAAAGTCATCCGTATAGCTGCTGAAGTCCGCTTCAAACCGGTCGATGGAGTTCAAAAGGCCGGTGCGCCTGCGCAGGAATCCAAACCGTCCCATCAGCCATTTTGCAAACCGGCAAATCTGATGCAGGATGGGCTTGTGGAACAAGGAGGCAAAAAACACAATGGAACAGCCATTGATTCCAAGCCCTAAAATTATAAACGGAATGATACCTGGGTTCTCCGCAGCCAGCTTCGTGTACATTCCCACAAAGGACGCCACCGATACCAAAACAAAGGCGCACTGAAAGCACATGAACTTAATGATCAGCGCAGCCGTGGAAATGCCCACAGGGATCTTTTTATCCCGCAGTAGATAAGCCGATTGCATCGGCTGGCCGCCAGTGGAACTGGGGGTGATGTAGGAATAGTACAGGCCTAAAAGGGCGTTTTTCAAGCCCTCCAGCACGCTGATGTGGTATCCCTGGCTATGGAGCAGCAGCCGGAAAATCTCCCCCTCGAAAAGGAAATACACCAGGCTGACCACCACACCCAGGGTCAAAAAGCCGGGAGTCAGGTTGGCGATGGTGCGGAACACATTGCCAAACTCCCGGTTGAATAAGCCAAACAACAGCACTGCCACAATGGTAGCCACAATGTAAAGCATGCTCCAGGGGATTTTCCGCCTTTTCCCCTTCTCTTCCCCTGCCGGAGCCACGTTCTCCGCCTTCGCGCACTCTTGCTTTTTCTGTTCCATCTTTTCCATAAGTCCACCGATCCAATGCACAAAATAGGGCGGGAGACAGCCTGGCTTCTCCCCCACAGTACAGAATACCGAAAAGAAATCAAAAAAGAATCAAAGCCAAGCGCGTCTTCCGCAAACACGGTATTTATTGTACCACGGCTGCCCCTTCAATGCAAATACGGCACTCTTACGGTTTCCTTACGATCTCAGCGCTCTGCGCCCGCCCGGAGATAAATTTCTTTCAGCCCTTCCAGAAGAAGGGTATCGCTGCACTCCACCTGCCGCCTGCAGTGCTGAACCACCAAGCCGGCCAAGCCTCCCGTCGCGATGACCCGGCAGGGGTAGCCCAGCTCCTGTTCCATTCGGTCGCACAACCCATCCAGCATAGCCGCAGCGCCGTAGAGCACACCGGAACGCAGGCACTCCGCCGTATCGCGCCCCACCACATGGGCGGGGGGCTCTAGGCTGACCGAGGACAGCAGCGCAGCGCGGCTGGTGAGGGCATCCAGGGAGATCCCCACGCCGGGCACAATGGCGCCCCCCACCATTACCCCCTCCCGGTCCAGAGCCACCAGGGTGGTGGCCGTGCCCAGGTCGATGACAATGCAGGGGCAGGAATAAAGGGCCTTCGCTCCCGCACACCCGGCAATCAGATCGGGACCCGTGGTTTCTGGCTGGTCAATGGCAATGGGCAGAAATTCCTTTACGGTCTCATAGCTGACGATAAGGGGCTTGACAGAAAAGAGCTTTTCCACCCCGTGGGAAAGATAGCCTGTCAGCTTCGGCACCACAGAGCTGAGCACCGCTCCGGTGATGTTGGCCCGGCGCACCCCATAGAGATGGAGGATGTCGCGAAGCTCTATGGCATATTGATCCTCCATGCGGGAGGCATCTGTGGCCATGCGGGAAACAAACAGCAACCGCTCCCCGTCAAATACCCCTAATGTAATATTGGTGTTTCCAACGTCCAATGCTAACAGCATACAAAGCGCCTCTCTTTCCCATGGTTTACACAGACGGGCAAGCCCGCCGCACAGCTTTGGATTTTCAGTATACCACAGTTTCCGCACAAGCGGAAGAAATCCAAGAAAAAATTGCGTTAACCCCCCTGCGCAACGGAGAGAAGCGAAGTTTTAAAGAAGTAGCCAAAACTAACAAGTTGACAATTGGAAAGGGATGTGCTAGTTTGTTTATAGTAAACTAACCTGAGAGGGCTTAAGGGCTCAGCAGGGCCTTGTCCTTCCTCTTCCGCCGCCCTGGGCGGCGATTTTTTGAGAAAAGAGGGATTTTTCAAATGACTTTGCAGGAGGGAAACGCAGGCGCGCAATATATTGTAAAAGGGCTGGATTTGCCTGTGGAGCTGGAACGGCGCTTAGAGGCCCTTGGGCTGATCGAGGGAAGCACCATCTCTATACTGCGGAAAAAACGCAGGGGCGCCATGATTATCAAAGTACGGGGCACGCGTTTTGCTGTGGGCTGGGGGATCTCCTCCCACATTGGCGTAGCAGCGCTGTAAAACAGGGGGGAATGGGAATTTATGGCACACGAGCTTTCTATTGGGTTTGTGGGGAACCCAAACTGCGGCAAGACCACGTTGTTCAACGCCTATACCGGGGCCAACCTGAAGGTGGCCAACTGGCCTGGCGTCACGGTGGAGAAAAAAGAGGGACTCTTTCAGTTCCACGATCACGAGTACAAGCTGGTGGACCTGCCGGGCACCTACAGTTTAACCTCCTACACCATGGAGGAACAGGTGACCCGGCAGTATATTTTGAGCGATGACGTAGATGTCATCATTGATGTAGCGGACGCCTCTTCTTTGGAGCGTAACCTGTACCTGACCTTACAGCTGATCGAGCTGGGAAAGCCGGTTATTCTGGCGCTGAACATGATGGACATTGTGCAGAAGCGGGGCATGGAAATTGACCTGCACCGCCTGCCGGAAATGCTGGGAATTCCGGTAATCCCGGTATCCGCCCGGCGAAAGACCGGCTTGGATATTTTGATGCACGCAGCAGCCCACCACAAAGACCAAAAGGCCACAGAGGCCACCAGCCATCACCACACCGAGCAGACCCGCCACCGCCACGACCACCACGAAGAATATGTGATGGTGTACAGCGATGCGCTTGAGGACAAGATCGACCTGCTGATGGAGGCGCTGAAACGGAAATATCCTGATTTGGATAACTTGCGCTGGCACGCCATCAAGCTGCTGGAGAACGACACGGAGATCACCCGGGACTATCCAGTGGACCTTCCAGACGTGCTGGACCGCAGTTATGAGAAGGACATCATCAACCAGAAGTATGACTTCATCGACGAGGTCATCCAAGAGGTGCTGGTAAACAAATCCGCCAAGGAAGCGCTGACTGACAAGGCCGACCAGCTGTTGACCCACCGGATTTGGGGCCTGCCCATCTTCCTGTGCATCATGGCGCTGGTATTCTTCCTCACCTTTACGGTGGGCGATTGGCTGAAGGGCTACTTCCAGCTGGGGCTGGACGCCATCTCCGGAGGGGCGGCCGCTGGGCTGGAGGCCCTCCATGTGGCGCCGCTGCTCAACTCCCTGATAGTGGACGGCATTATCGCCGGCGTAGGCGGAATTTTGCTGTTTTTGCCCAATATCTTCATCCTGTTTCTGGCTCTGGCCTTTTTGGAGGACAGCGGATACATGTCCCGGGTGGCCTATGTGATGGACAGCATTATGGGCAGGCTGGGGCTTTCCGGGCGGTCCTTTATCCCCATGATCCTGGGCTTTGGCTGCACGGTACCCGCTATTATGGCTTCCCGTGCCCTGGAGAACAAGCGTGACCGGTACAAGACCATGCTGATCACTCCCTTTATGTCCTGCAGCGCCCGGCTGCCCATCTATGTGCTTTTTTCCGAGCTATTCTTCCCGGAGAACGCGCTGCTGGTGGCCTATTCCATGTATCTGTTGGGGATTTTGGTTGCCATTGCCAGTGCCTTTGTCCTCCACTTGATGGACCGGAAAAAGCAGCGGGAAAATTCCCTGCTCATCGAGCTGCCGGAGTACAAGGCGCCCAGCGCGCGGACCATTGCCATCTACGTGTGGGAAAAGGTGAAGGACTATCTCACCAAAGCGGGTACCACTATCTTTGTAGCCTCCATCATCATGTGGGTGCTGCTGAACTTCGGCCCCTCTGGGTACTCACAGGACATGGGCAACACCTTTGGCTCCATGATCGGCCGGTTTATCGTACCCTTCTTCTCCCCCATCGGTTTGGGGTTCTGGCAGATTGTGGTGGCACTGATTGCAGGCATCTCTGCCAAGGAAGTGGTGGTGTCTTCCACAGCAGTGCTCTTCGGGGTGACCAGCATCACCTCCACCGAGGGCATGGCCTCTTTGATGAGCGCCCTTTCTGCCATTGGTTTTGGCCCGCTGAACGCCTACTGCCTGATGACCTTCTCCCTGCTGTATGTTCCCTGCGCGGCCACGCTGGCCACCATCAAAAAGGAAACTGGCAGCTGGAAATGGGTGGGCCTGACAGCGGTTTTCCAGATCGCGGTGGCGTGGGTTATCACCTTCGCGGTGTACCATATTGGCCTGTTGTTTGTGTGAGGCGGCGCCATGGGGACATTTTTTACCGCGCTGCTGCTGGCATTACTGGCGGTGGCTGTGTATTTCGCGGGAAGGTCCATCCGCAGGCGCAAAGGCTGCGGCGGCCACTGCGCTGGGTGCAGCGGGTGCTCCAACCGGCTTTCCCAATGTAAGAAGCGCTGAAAGCGTGCCTGCGGGCACAGTGGAAAGGAGTTGCCTGTATGGAAACGCGGCGGAAGCCAGGAGATTCCAACGCCATTACGGAGCGGTATTTTGAGCGGATTTTGGTGGAGACACGGTACATGGATGCGGTGGTACCGGACACCTCTGTGGAGCTGTTCGGCAGGAAATTTTCCACACCGGTGATGACGGCCGCCCTCTCCCATATCCCGGGGAAGGACGGCGACGGCATGGTGCAGATGGCCCAGGGCGCTGCCAAAGCCGGGGCCCTCACCTGGGTGGGCATGACCAGCCTGGAGCAGTACGGGGAAATCGCCAAAACCGGAGCGCCTTTGGTGCGGATTATCAAGCCCTATGCGGATGAAAAAGAGATTTTCTCCCGCATGGAGCAGGCGGAAGAACTGGGCGCTGTGGCCATTGGCATGGACATTGACCACAGCTTTAACGGCCAGGGCCAGCCGGACAACGTGCTGGGCATGCCCATGCGCCCCAAGACGCTGGCAGAGATTGCCTCCTACTGCAAGCGCACCAAGCTGCCCTTCCTCATCAAAGGGGTGCTCAGCGCCCAGGACGCCCAGAAGTGTTTAGACGCCGGGGCGGGCGGGGTCCTGGTCTCCCACCACCACGGGATTATGGCCTCTGCGGTGCCGGCATTGATGGTTTTGCCGGAAATTGTAGAGACCGTAAAGGGAAAGATCCCTGTTTTTGTAGACGGATCTTTTGAAAACGGTATGGATGTTTTTAAGGCTTTGGCCCTTGGGGCCGACGGCGTAGGCGTAGGCCGGGCGTTGATGCCGCCCATCCAGCAGCAGGGCCCGGAGGGCTGCCAGCACACCTTGGAGGACATCACCGGGGAACTGGCGGCGGCCATGGCCCGCACGGGCTCCCGGGACGTCCGGCATATCGACACCTCCCTGCTGTGGATAGACGGGAAGCATCTGCACTGATTTTTCCCACAAGAAAAGCCGTCGGGCATGGCCCGGCGGCTTTTTGCTGCGTGTTTTTACTGGAGGTTCAACAGGCCCTCGTCCAGCATCTCCTGGGCTGCCAAGAGCATGCCAAGCTGGCCGCTGTGGTAATTGAGGCCGCCCTGCATCCAGGCGGCGTAGGGCTCTCGGAGGGGGGCGTCGGCGGAGAGCTCGATGGAGGAGCCCAGGGTAAAAGCGCCAGCGGCCATAATCACCTGGCTGTCGTAGCCGGGCATGTCGCTGGGCTCGGGCACCACAAAGGAATCCACCGGCGCGCCCTTCTGCACGCCCTTGCAGAAGGCGATCAAGTTTTTGGCGTTTTCCAGCATCATCACTTGGATGATGTCCCCGCGCTTCTCTTCCACCGTGGGGGTAACGCCGAAGCCCAGCTGAGAGAACAGAGCGGAGGCAAACACAGCGGTTTTCAACGCCTCTCCAGCCACATGGGGCGCGTGGAAGGCGCCCATGAACAGCTCCCGGTTGTTGCCTAAGGTGCAGCCAATCTCCCGGCCGGTACCAGGGGTGGTCAGCCGGTAGGAGCACAGCTCCACCAGATCCCGGCGGCCCGCAATATAGCCGCCGGTGGGGGCGATGCCGCCGCCGGGGTTTTTGATGAGAGAGCCGGCAATCATGTCGGCGCCCACAGCCAGGGGCTCTTCCCGCTCCACAAATTCGCCGTAGCAGTTATCCACCATGACAATGGCGTCCGGCGCCTTGCGCTTGGCTATCTCCACTATGGGAGCGATGTCCTCCACCCGCAAGGAAGGGCGCAGGCTGTAGCCCCGAGAACGTTGAATATAAATCATTTTGTACTCCGGGCTGATCCGCTGTTCCATGGCCTCCAAATCGGGCATGCCATCGGGCCGCAGGTCCAGCTCCTCATACTGAATGCCGAACTCCTTTAAACAGCCGGGCTCTTCCCGGCCACTCATGCCAATGACACCCTGAATGGTATCATAGGGAGTGCCCGTGACGCAGAGCATCTTGTCTCCCGGCCGCAAAACACCGAATAAGGCAACTGTGAGGGTATGGGTGCCGCTGACAAAGTTATGGCGCACCAGGGCGTCCTCCGCGCCAAAGGCGTAGGCGTAGACCTGGTCCAGCACGTCACGGCCCCGGTCTCCGTAGCCATAGCCGGTGCTTCCCACAAAGTGGCTCTCGCTGACACCGGCCCGGTTGAACGCGGCCAGCATTTTCTGCTGGTTGTAGCGCTGGATGGACTCGATTTCCCGAAACTGAGGCCGGGCCAACTCCTCGGCCCGCTGGGCCGCCTCCAGCAGCTTGGGGGCAATGTGAAAATAGGGATAAAGCTCCATAGGGGTACCTCTCCTTACAGCTTGGCATGAACCCAGGTATCTGTCTTGGTGTAACCCAGGCCCCGGTAAAATTCCTTGTTTTTATTCTTCTCCCGGAAGACATACATGGTCTTTCCAGGGAAATAGGATTCCGCTTTCTTTACCAGCGCAGATCCCAGCCCCTGGCGGCGGGAGGACTCCTCTACGGCCAGGGCTGAAAGGATCGCTCCCCGCTGCGTGATGGAGGACACCACCGCGCAGGCGCGCAGCCCATCCCGCCCTGGCACAGAAAGAGCCAAGGCGGCCTGATGCCGGAGCTTGTGGGAAAGGTCCAGGTAGAAGGGTTCAAATTCTTCCACCATGCTGTTTTCCTCCAGCAGGGCGTAAATCTCCCGGATATTCACTGGGAACAGCGGCATGGGCGGCGCCTCTCCATGCGCCAAAGGATGCCTTAACACATCCCCTGAGACGGCCTTGGGCAGGCCAAGCGCCTCTGCGTTTCGCACAGCGCAAAAAACCTCTCTCGCCCCCACGGCACGGAAAAACACCCGCAAAGAGGAACCATCCAGCACGGTGCCGGAAAGCAGCATCACACCATCCGCAAGGCAGAACACCACATCCGCTTCTGTATCCAGCCAAAAGCAGGCAAAGCTTTTATCAAATCCATAGGCGGTAGCCCAAGAGGCGATCTTGCAACCAAAGGCTGTCTTTTCACACAAAGCCAGCAGGCGGCGCTGGTCCTGCTCTCTTTCCACCAGGCGTATCACGCAGGTGTTTCCTCCTTTCTTATCAACTCAATGAAAAACGCCCCGCGAGATCGCGGGGCGCATGGGAGCCCGATGCGGATAAAACGCGGCACCACCCGCGCCTTTACCAAACAACCGGCGCAGGATTGACGTCACACCACAAAATACAGGATGATGTTAGTGACAATTACAAGGACAAAAAAGCCGATGGCGATAAACTTGGTCCAGCGGGACAGGAAAGCGTCCACCGAGCGGGCCTTGTTCTTGGAGAGGAAGGTGTCTGCGCCGCCGGTGACAACGCCCAGGTTTTTCTGGCTGCCTTCCTGCAGCAGGATCACGATGATGATGGCAATGGCAAAGAGCAACAGCACAATGCCCAGGATGATCTCAATAGGGTTCATGTTCTTCTGATTCCTCCTAAAAGCGTTCCACGGGGATAGTGGCATATCCAAAATAACGGTGTTTATCATACCATATCTGACGGGATTTTGCAAGCATGTCCCGGAAAAAATTCCGCGCAGCTGCATAAACCCGCACAGTTTGCCCACACTATGGTCAAGCGGCCAGGAAAGCGTTTGCTGCCTGGAAGAACGGGATATCGTCCAAAAGGACCGGGGCTCTTTGGGGGGCATCGCGGAATATCCAGTTCCCAAGGGCTCCGGCCGCTCGCCCTTTGGCCGCTTTTCCTGCAGGGGAGGCGCCAAAGGGCCAGTTTTTTTCAGGGTGTTACTGCCACAGGGGCGAGGGATACTGTCCCTGCTCTGTCATGGTCCGAATCGCGTCAACCACCTTTTCCTTATCCTCTTTATAGGTGACCCCGTACCATTTGTCCGCAGAGGACAACACCGTCACCTGGGCTTTTCCCTGAGCAAGCAGATCGTTGACCACAAAGGGCAGGAAGAACTCCGCTTTTTCCGGATTTTTTGGCACATCTTCTTGGAAGAAGCGCCGGAAATCCTCCTCTAATGCCGAGGTAAAGCCGGGGGTAAAGCCCCACAGGTTCATGGAGACTACCGCGTCCGGAGACAGGGGGACCCAAGTTTGTCCCTCATCCTCTGAATAGGCAATGCCATCTTTTTTCTTCTCAATGTGGGTGCGCTCTGTAATCCCCCGCAGCATCCCGCCGGCTGTTTCACACACGCCTCGGGATACATAGCCGTTTTCCGTAACCGTGTTTTTCAAGTAAAAGCCCACCATGGCGAAATCCAGTTTTTCCCCATCTTGGGCATTTTTGAGAAACTTGTAAATTTTCTCAAAGGCCTCCCTGCCATAAAAATCGTCGGCGTTGATGACAGCATAGGGAGCGTCCCCTAAAACCCGGGCGGCAGTGAGAGCCGCGTGCCCTGTGCCCCAGGGCTTTACGCGGCCTTCCGGCACCACGGCGCCCTCCGGTACATCCGTAAGCTTTTGGAACACCCAGTCAATCTCCATATATTGAGAGGCCTTCTGGAACACGGCCTCCTGGAAATCGGGAAGAAGCTCCTCTTTGATGATGAAGACGGCCTTTTTAAAGCCAGCCCGCCGGGCGTCAAACAGGGAAAAGTCGATGATCTTCTCCCCACACAGCCCCACCGGATCAATCTGCTTCAAGCCGCCGTACCGGCTGCCCATTCCGGCAGCCATAATGACCAATACGGGATCGCTCATATAACTCGTCCTCTCTTTTGTATTCTAGCCTTATCATTCCCCTGTATAATAGGGGGATTCCTCTTCGTAGATAAAACGGCTGATGTGTTGGGAGGCCGCCGTCAAATCATATTCATACACCCAGCTGCCGCTATCTGTGTAAGCGCCGTATGCCTGCTCTTCCTCTCCGGGGATGGAGAGGGTCTGCAAGTTCAGCCCGCCAAAGACAATGGGCGTCAGAGAGAGCATCTCCCCCACGCTGAGGGATGTCTCGCAGACGGAAAAGACCTTGCGGACCAGGCCGGGGATCTGGAATATGTTCTTTTTCTTCAGGCTCTGCAGCAGGGCCTGAAGCACCTCTTGCTGCCGGGAGGCCCGCACATCGTCGCTGTCGATATGGCGGATACGGGCGTAAGCCACTGCTTGGTTGCCATTCAGATGGTAGGTGCCGCCCTCAAAGGGGCCGTTGATCAGATCCATCTCCCCATAGATATTGAGAATGTAATCAGAGGATACCACCGTACCGGGAGACTCTTGGCTTAGGGTCCAAAGGTTCTGGTTGAGCTGATAGACCTCGTCGGCAGTCAAATCCATGTCAACACCCCCAAAGGCATCCACAATCTCTGCCATTTGATGGAAATTGACTGTAACATAATTTTTGATGTCCAAATTGAAATTCTGGTTGATGGTTTTAATCGCAAGCTCCGGCCCGCCATAGGCATAGGCGTGGGTGATCTTATCATACCCATAGCCCTCAATCGCCACCTCGCTGTCCCGCAAAATAGAGGTAAGCTTCAGGGTGTGGTGCCGCTTGTCCACAGAGAGAACCATCACCACATCCGAGCGGCCGCTGTCCGTATCCTCCCGGGCGTCCAGGCCAAAGAGGGCGATGTTGACGATTCGAGAATCGGAAAAAGCCCCGGACTGGATGCCCAAGGAGCCGGAATTCTTAGAGATCGAGGTCATCGTCAGGCCGCTGAGCATATAGACGAGGCTTCCAGCCAAAACCACGACCAGAACAAGCAGCACCGCAACGATCTTTTTCCCTATACTCCCCTTTTTCCGGCGGACGGGACGGCTGCTGCTGTAAATATCCTGGCTGTTTTTGCCGCTTTTCCCCGCGTTTCTTCCGGAAGCACGCTGGGCAGAACGGCGCTGATCCTCCATAGCCTTCTGGTCGGCCCGGCGCTTTTCCGGGGAGGAATAGCTGGAAATGTCCTGAAAGGCGTCCCCTTCTTTCCATCCGCGGGGCGGTTCTTCATAATAGTAGTGGTCCCGCAGGGGCTCCCGCCGGGAACGTCCGCCATTTTGCCCACGGTTTCCCCCGCTGTGGCGGGGGCCGTTCTGATAGTCTCGATAACCCATTCCATTCCTCCGCGCTGGCCCGGCTTATTCCTCCGAGCCGCTGCTGCTTCCGTTCGCGCCGCTGGCGCTGCTTTCACTGCTGGTCACCTGCGAGGTATCTCCATAAATCTCCCAATAGGGGGAATCCTCCTCATAGATGAAGGCGCTGATGCGCTCTCCCGCGCCTTCTGTGCTGTACTGCATATGATAGACATTGTCGATATAATCGCTAAACAGGTCAGTTTCATAATCAGGATCCGGCACGCTGATCCGATCCATAGAAAACCCTGTAAACAGGATCGGGGTCATAGAGACAATATCCGCAAGGTCCAAAGAGGTCTCGCAATAGGGCATCAGCTGAGAGATCAGGCTGGTATAATCGGAAATCCCCATTTCGGTCAGCTTGCTCACCAAGGCGATCAGCACCGTCTGCTGGCGCTCCACACGGCCCCAGTCGCTGTCCACATAGCGGATGCGCCCATAGGCCACTGCCTGATTGCCGTTTAAGTGGTATGTACCATCCTCATACTCGCCATAAGCAATGTTGATCTCCCCGTTGATATCCGGGATATAATCCTCAGAGGTGATCTCCGCGTAGGTCTGTTCCTCGTAGGTACCGTTTGCCTGGTCGGTTTCTTTTTGCTGCTCCACCTCTTGGCTGAGGGCCCACAGGTTGTCATTGACTGCATCCACTTCCTCAGCGGTGAGCTCGATATCTACCCCGCCGAAGGCGTCCACAATCGCAGCCATATTGGCAAAGTTCACCGTGACGTAGTCCCGGATATTCAAGCTGGAGCCATCGACGCTGAAATTCTGGTTGAGGGTACGGATGGCCAGCTCCGGCCCGCCGTATTGGTAGGCAGCATTAATTTTATCCGTATAGTTCAAGTAGCCCATGTTGTAGCTTTCGCCCTCGATCTGCACTTCACTGTCCCGCAGGATCGAGGTCATCTTGATTTTCCCATGCTTGTTATCCACCGTGAGGATCATCACCACATCGGAAAGGCCGGTAAAATCCCCGTTGCGGGAATCCACGCCGAACAGGGCAATATTGCGGACGCTGTCATCCATAACGATATTTTCCGGATCAATCCCCAGGGTCTCGTTGTCCTTGGCGATGGAGGTGGTGGTCAAATCGGAAAGCAGGCCGGTGGAAACATAGACCAAACCACTGCCAAAAAGGATGAACAAGAGGCAAAAGAACACGCCTATGCCCCGCAGCACCGCGCGGCCCCGCCGGTTCTTTTTCCTTTTTTTGTATTCCTTGGAGGAAGAATAGCTGGAAACGTCCTCAAACTGCTGGTAGCTTTCCTGACTTTTTCGCGCCATGGGAAAAGTCCTCCCTGCTTGACATAATTTTTACTATTATACCCGAAAGCGGGTGCCACGTCAATGGTCCTGTTTTTCCTGGGATTTACGAAAAACAAACACCTTGCTGAACACATAGTTGACGATGATAACGATGATGTTTGAAAGAAGCTTCATCACCTTGTCATTGATAAGCAACATTCCCACGCCAACCCGCATGCACACCAAATCTAACACAAAGGAAAAGGCCCGGCAGCCAAAGAAACGCACCATTTCTCCCAACACAGGCCCCCAGCCTTTGGCCTTGCTCTCAAAGACCCAGATCCTGTTTGTCACATAGGCAAACAGGATGGAGGCGATTTGGGCAATGGCAGTGGCCCACAGATAGGGCACATGAAACAGATCTGCCAGCAACCAATAGCCGCCCCAGTTCACCAGGGTGGTTAGACCGCCGAAAAAAACATAAAGAATCAATTCCTTATATTGAAAAAACAGTGCCTTCCACTTTTCCATGGCTTTTTCCTTTCTCAGCCGCGGGGACACCCGCCTAGGTTTCACAACAGTTTAGTATAGCAGAAAAACTGGGAAATGGCAAGAAAAAAGCCCCCACACGGGAGCTTCTGCATCATGCAAGGGAACTACAGCCTTTTCCCCGCCATTTCCGGCAGCAAAAAGACGATTTGAGGGCCAGCCACAGAGGAAACACCCGCAACATTCTCCTGCAATTTGGCATAAGGCGTCCGCCGGGAAAAAAATTCATACACCGAGCAGGCCTTATCCACCAGGGAGACCACAACGCCTTCCCTATATTTGGGAGGCTTTACTGTAAGAGGGAACATGTGGCAGCGGATTGTGTCCTCTTCAATCGCGGTAAGGGGCATTTCGCGTTTCGCGTTTTCAGCGGCGATCCCGGGGTGACGGGTCCAATGCCACTTGTGTGCGGGGTCTCCATCCTGGGCGTCGTAAAGAAAGTAATCGTGAAGTAAAGCCCCCCGCACCATTTCTTCCCAGTGAAAAGACAAGCGGGTGATCTTAGCCAACCGGTAACTGTAGTAAGCAACGGCCACAGAATGCATCAGCCGGGTGGTGGACCCGTGCTGCAAAAACCGGCCAATCTGTTCAAAACCGGATTGCTGCGCCAGCGCCTGGTAAAAGGCATTGAACTCTCTTTCCTCACAAAGACGTTCCCAAGACTTTTTCCCCATGAAGACACCTGCCCCTTGCTTTTTGTTTTGAATGGGCTGCTGATAAAGAACGCAACTTATTTTCGGACTTTATTATAGCACGCGCAGCTTTTGAGAACAAGAGGAAAAAGAAGGGATTTTGGCGGCAGAAAACAATGGCAGAAACAGGCATACAAAAAGGGCTTTTGAGAAACACCCCAAAAGCCCCTTTTATTTTACGTAGGTATTAATTCCAACTTGAACTGGTTCCAAAGCCTGCAAACGATTTACGCTTCTTTGCTTTCTCGTCACAAAGCCGCTTGATCAAACCGGTCTGCCATCCATCTTTGAGAACCATCTTTCAGTGGGATTCCTCTATACTGTTCGCTGTGGGGAGAAAAAATTTATTTTCTCTCCTTTACAGGAATTCATCATTCAGGATAATGAATTAGTACATTGGTCTTTACCCAGTTTTCCGGCATATCAGTACCGTTTTAATGTCACCGTTCATTTATCTACCAGCCATCTAAATGGCGTTGGCTACGCTTTACCAAGCAAAAAAGTTACGGTCTTAAAACAGATCCATGCCTGATTGGTTTCCCAGCATCTGAGGAATGATCAGAATTAGGAACCTTCCTTCTATTATATTTTTAAATCTATTTAGTCTGCGGAATGTGAGTCCGCAGACTCCAAGTTCTGAGGTTCGTTTTGGCCCATGGGACTCACCCGCCTTTCTGCAAAATTATTTTTGGCCTGCTTCGCTTTTTGAGCCGTCTGCTTTTCATTTTTCGCTGCCTTTGCAGCTACTCACATTAGGAAAGCTTTCCCTACTTTACTAGGATTTCACGACTCAATCCCTTTTCACAATGCTCCTCACCGTTTTCAACCTGAAAGGATTGACCAGATTTTCCATCTCTCTTCTTTTAGATGTCATCTAAGAATCTTCAAGAAGAAATTCCTTTAGTTGGAAAACAAGTTGTTCCATTCCCTTCACTTACTTCCGGTCTAAGCGAAGCTGCCTGCTGTAGATTTGGTAGATTTCTCTTTCCCTTGTCTACGCCTATATTATAGCGCCCCTCAGCCATTTTGTCAACAGATTTTTTCAAATATTTTGAATTTTTTTATTGAACCTATCTCCCTCCCTTGGGAGGGCTGTTTTCCGCCCAAAAGTGAAGAAACAGACCCTTTGTAAAAAATCTCTGCTTGACTATACCTCCTTTTTACGGTACAATGACTTCTGGAGAAAGGAGCGTGTGCAAATGGATCATGAGTATGAAGCCGACCTTCTCACCCTGCTGGATGACGAAGGCCAGGAGCACGAGTTCGAGATTATTGACGAGCTGGAAAATGATGACGGCCATTTTTTGGCCCTGGTCCCCACGCAGCAGGAGCCGGATGAAATCGCTTCGGATGCGGAGACATATTATATTTTTGAAGTCATTGAAGAGGATGGCGAGGAACAGCTGCAAGAGGTGGACGATGACGCCCTTTTGGATAAGCTGGCCGGCATCTTTGAGGAGCGCTTTAACGAGGCGTATTTCGACGGCGAAGAGGAATAATCCACCCCTCTTCCGCGTATGCTGGAAAGGGATGCTCTTCCCTCTCGCTGCATAGAAGAATCAATTTCCTGCCCGATTCGCGGACTGCGCACATATAACCCTACACTCGATTGAAAGGGAGCCCTGTCTCCGCCTGCGGATTGCAGACCTCCCGGCACGGCTTTTGCCGGCTGCTGGAGGAAGGGAGCGTGAAACAGGAGGGGGGGCACCCACCTGCTTTTATGTAGCAGGTTATTGAGTTGCGCGATACGGTCGGGCGGGATTTTTTTGCCAAAAAGGCCGCAGGATTTTCCTGCGGCCTTTCTCCATACTGCTCCCTACAAAAAAGGGCCCGCGGTGCTTTTTGCCACCGCGGGCCCTTTGCTCTTCCATTTTAGAAGGCGACAACCTCGTTCTTTTCAGCGGACTCGAAAATAGCCTCCATCAGGCGCATAACCTCGCGCTGCTGATCCAGCGTGACAATGGGCTTCTCTTCCCCATTGACCACTTTGGCGATGTTGCGATAGTAGTCGTGGATATCGCAGTCGATGCGGGGCAGGGGCATCTCCTTAATGGTGTCATCCGTGCGAGGCGCCATGGTCTTGGTCAGGCCCGCAGCGGTAATGATCGGCACAGCGTCGTGCTTTTCGTCGCTGGTGGCCACCACGATCTTGCCGTTGACAGCGAAATCGTCGATCTGGGCGGTGCCGTTCAGGCCCTGGATGTACCAACGGGGCAGGTTGATAAAGTTGCTGGTGCCCACTTCCACAGTGAAGACCAGCCCCTCGTCGAAGGTAAAGGTGGCAGTGAAGCCGTCATCCACCTCTTCATTGGTCACGTTGGAGAGGGTGGCATATACGGTCTTGGGCATCTTGCCCATCATCATGTTCATCTGGTCCAGCAGATGGACGCCCCAGTCCAGCACCATGCCGCCGCCGTGCTCCTTGGTGTTGCGCCAGTCACCGGGGATGCCGCGGGAGCCATGGACCCGGGACTGAATGGAAAACACGCGGCCCAAGTCGCCGGACTTGGCAATCTTCTCAGCCACGCGGAAATCCTCATCCCAACGGCGGTTCTGATGCACAGTGAACACAGAGCCGGTGCGCTCAGAAGCGGCGATCATCTCTTCCAAAATGGCAGAAGAGGTGGTAACGGGCTTCTCACTGATAACCAGCTTGCCGGCCTCCATGGCCTGGATGCACACGTCTTTGTGGGCGTCGTTGGGAATGGCAACCGTAACCACATCCACATTGGGGTCAGCCAGCAGCTCCTCGTAGCTGCTGTAGGCATGAATTCCCACTTCTTCTGCGGCCTGGTTGCGCTCCGGCAGGATATCATACACACCAGCCAGATGCACTTCCGGGATTTCCTGCAGCCGGCGGGTATGCCAGCCGCCCATTCCGCCGTAGCCAACTACGGCAACATTAACGATTCTTCCCATTGTAAATTCCTCCGAAAAGAAATAGATTTATGCACAAGGCAGGGAAAAAGCTTCCGCCTGCCCTTGTCATACAACGCAAAACTCATTTGGCAGCGGCCAAAACCTTTAAATGCCCAGCACCGCCACCGCAATATTAAAGAATATAATCAAGCTTACAGCATCTAATATGGTGCTGATTAACGGGCTGGCCATCACCGTGGGATCCAAACCAATGCGCTTGGCCAGCATCGGCAGCAGGCTTCCCAGCATATTCGCCACCACCGCAACAGCCATGATGGTCAGGCAAACCACCAGTGCAACGGGGATGCCCACATGATCCAGGAGCATCAGCTTTGCAAAATTGGCGACCGCCAAAGTCGCGCCGCACAACACAGCGGTGCTGGACTCCTTTAGCAGCACCCGGGGAATATCACGGTAGCGGATCTCCCCCAGGGAAAGGCTGCGGATGATGGTAGTGGACGCCTGGCTGCCCGTATTGCCGCCCGTACTCATCAGCATGGGGATGAAGCTGGAAAGCACCAGGTTTGCCGCCAACGCCGTTTCAAAGTGGGTGATAATGCTCCCTGTAAAAGTGGCGGAGATCATCAAAAACAACAGCCAAGGCGCCCGCTTCTTCCAGTTTTCAAAAATCGAGACCTTCATATACGGCTTATCAGAGGGGGCGATGGCCGCCATCCGTTCCATATCCTCTGTGGCTTCTTCCTGAATAACATCCATGGCATCATCTACCGTGACGATGCCCACCAGACGCTCCTCCGCGTCCACCACAGGCAGGGCCAGGAAGTCATACTTGCTCAAAAGGCGGGCGGCTTCCTCCTGGTCCGTATGGGTGCTGACGAACTTCACGTTGGTCTCCATGATGTTCCGCAGCAGCTCTGTCTTGGGGGCCAGAAGCAATTCGCGCACCGTGACAATGCCCTCCAGCTTCCGGCGGCTGTCTGTAACATAACAGGTGTACACCGTCTCGCTGTCCACGCCGGTAGAGCGGATGTGGTCGAAGGCCTGCTCCACCGTCATGCTGCGCTTCAGATCCACGTATTCCATGGTCATAATGCTGCCAGCACTGTCCTTGGGATAATTGAGCACCTGGTTGATCATTTTGCGGGTATCCTCGTCCACATGGCGAAGGATCCGCTTCACCACATTGGCGGGCATCTCCTCGATCAGATCCACCGTGTCATCCAAGAACATCTCGCCCATCACCTCGTCCAGCTCCTTGTCGCTGAAACCGCGCACCAGAATCTCCTGGGTGTCGCCGTCCATATAGGCAAAGGCATCCGCTGCCAGTTCCTTAGGCAGCAGGCGGAACAGGATGGGCATGCTCTGTTCCGGCAGATCCTCCAGCAAGGCCGCCGCATCGGCCGGGTTGATGTCCTTGACCAGGGCGGCAATCTGAGGATATTTTTTCTCTTCCAAAAGCTCTAAGATCTCTTCGTGCATAGGCCCGCCTCCACATTACAGAATTGTATGGGAGGGAATGATACAACACAAAACCGAAAGCGCAGCAAACCGCGGCACAGAGAGCCGCCTTCCCCTTAGAAACCTGCCTTGTATGAGAAAAACACCTGGCAGCAAGGGGACCTGCCCAAAGCAGGGTTTAAAACATCTTCAGCCGCACCTTCCCCTCCGGGTCTTGTGCTGCCGCTACTTCGAGGAACGATCACCTTGCTCACCTCTTTTTTCAAAAGCTCCGGCGGTCTTCCACCAGAAAACCGCCAGTATTACTTTACTCGCTTCCCGGGGATTTGTCAAGAAAAAAGGAGCCTGCGGAATGTTAAATCTCCGCAGGCTTTTTTGTGAAATTACCTCTCTTTTCCCAAGAAGAACAGAGCCACTGTCCCCGGCCCGGAGTGGGCGCCGATTACGGGCCCGATATACCCCACGCGCACCTCCTGCACGCCCAGGCGCTGGCGCACCTGCTCTTCCACATAGCGGGCGTCCTCCAGGCAGTCGCCATGGCTGATAAACACCATCTGCCCCGCCGGATCCATGGCAGTCTCCTGCATGTGCTTGACCAGGGAGTCCAGGGACTGCCTGCGGCCCCGCACCTTGGAAACAGGGATCAGGTGGCCCTCGTCATCCACATGGAGCACAGGCTTAATGCCCAGCATGGTGCCAACCAGCGCAGTGGCCGTGGAAACACGGCCGCCCCGTTTCAGATGGTTCAAGTCATCCACCGTGAACCAGTGGCAAAGCCGCAGCACATTTTCCTTCAGCCAGGCCAGGACCTCCTCTAAGCTTTTCCCCTGCTGGCGCAGCTTGGCCGCGTGCCAAACGAGCAGCCCCTCTCCCATAGAGGCGCAGCGAGAATCGAAAACCTCCAGCCGGCGGTTGGGGAACCGCTTTTTCAGTTCATTCCGGGCTAAAACCGCGCTTTGACAGGTGCCGCTCAAACCGGAGGAAAAGGCGATGTAAAGCACGTCTTCTCCCCCCTCTAACAAGGGGGTAAACACATGGAGGAACTCCTCGGAATTCACCTGGGTGGTGGTGGACATAGTGCCAGCCCGCAGCTTGGCATAGAAAGCCTGTTCTGTCATCTCTCCGCCGCCGGGAATGTTGTGATACACTCTTCCACCCATCATATAGCAGAGCGGGATGACCTGGACATCCAGTTCCTGAATAAGCTCTGGGGTCAGGTCCGCTGTAGAATCTGTGATGATGCGATAATTTCCCATACCGGTCTCCTCTCCGCGCATTCTGCGCATCCAATACAACTCTTATAAGTTAAGTATACTGGATTTTAGGAAGAAAGTAAACCTGTTCTGTGATTTTTACAGGATTACTCCTGGGAGCGGCGCAGGCGGCGGGCGTCCAGGTAGTTCTGCAAGATCACCGTCGCGGCCACGGCGTCCACCACGGCTTTGCGGCGCTTGCCCCGGGTGTTGGTGTCGTTCAGATAGCCGTGGGCCGTGATGGTGGTGCCCCGCTCGTCCACAAACTCCACAGGCAGGCCGGTGGCAGCCTCCAGCAGGGCGCCTATGTCCCGGGCGTTTTGGGCGCTTTCCCCCTCGCTGCCGTCCATGTTCCGGGGCAGGCCCACCGCCAAAAGCTCCACCCGGTTCTCCTGAGCCAGCGCGGTCAGGCGGTCCACCAGGCGCTCCCGGTTATGCTCTTGCACGACGGTCAGCGGGGAAGCCAAAAGCTCCCCTTTGTCACAAATGGCCACGCCGGTGCGGGCCTTGCCCAAATCGATGCCCAGGATAATCATAGCGCCTCCGTGTGGAAGGTGTACTGCATGGGGGCCTTTTGCAGCTCTTCCGGCAGATGGGACATGTCGTTGACGGACTTCCAGCGAAGGACGCCGTCCTCCGCTTCCAGGATGCTCACACTGGTGTTGCCGAAAACAGCGCTTTTCCGCAACCCCTCAACAGAACCATAGACGATGCGGGCATTGAGATTCTTTATAAAGCCCCCATGGGTGACCACAGCTACCACCTTTCCAGGGTTTTCCTCCACAATGCGCTGGATGGTCTCCCCCACCCGTTCATAGACCTGGGCCATGGTCTCCCCGCCGGGGAACACACACAAGTCCGGGGCGTGGTCCCAGTTGTGGGCAAGCTGGGGATACTCTTCCGCGATTTCAGAAAGGGTCTTGTTTTGGATTTCCCCTACATCCATCTCCAAAAGCCCGCTCTCCCTGTGGATGGGCAGGCCGTGGAATTTGTTCACCGCCTCCGCCGTGCGGTAGGCCCGGATGAGAGGGCTGGAATAGATGGCGTCCAAATGCTCGTTGCGAAAGCGCAGGGACAGCAATTCCAGCTGCTTCTCCCCCTGCTCGTTGACGGGCCCGTCGAACCGGCCCTGGAACCGGCCGCCGGCGTTTCCCGCCGACTGGCAGTGGCGGATGATGTACAAGGTGGTCACCAAGGCTTTACACCCCCGGTCAGTTCAGACAGGCTCTGGATGCCGTTTTCGTCCATGTAGTCGGACAGGCCCTGGGCAATTTTGATGGGGGCGTAGGGGTCGGTGAACAGCACTGTGCCGATTTGCAGGGCAGTGGCCCCCGCCAGGAGCATTTCCACGGCGTCCTGCCAGGTGGAGATCCCCCCCAGGCCCACAATGGGGATTTTCACCTTCTGGCTGGCCTGCCACACCATCCGCAATGCCACGGGCAGCACCGCCGGGCCGGACAGGCCGCCGGTGTTGTTGCGGATGATGGGCCGCCGGGTGCGGATGTCGATGCGCATGCCAGTGAGGGTGTTGATCATGGAGAGGGCATCGGCGCCGGCGCTTTCCGCGGCCACGGCCATTTCAGAAATATCCGTCACGTTGGGGGAGAGCTTCACCATCAAGGGCTTTTTGCAGTGCTTGCGCACTTCTGAAGTGATGCCGTACACGCCCTCTGTGGTGGTGCCGAATTGGACGCCGCCCTGCTTTACGTTGGGGCAGGAGATGTTCAGCTCCACCATGTCCACGCAGGTGTCGTTGAGCTTCTCCACCGTGGCGCAGTAATCCTCGGGGGCGTTGCCCGCCACGTTGGCGATGATCTTGGTGCCCTGCCGGGAGAGCCAGGGCAGGTCGTGTTCTATGAAGTGGTCCACGCCGGGGTTTTGCAGGCCCACGGCGTTGAGCATGCCGCCGGGGGTTTCCGTCACACGGGGCGGCGGATTGCCGGGCCGCTCCTTAATGGTGATGCCCTTGCAGGAGACGCCCCCCAAAGCGGACAGGGGATAGAATTCGTTGTACTCGCGGCCAAAGCCAAAGGTGCCCGAGGCGGCGATGAGGGGGTTCTGAAACTCCACGCCAGCTACATTTACGCGCAAATCTGCCATTGTTCTGCCTCCTTTACCATGCCACCCGGTGGGACTCGAACACCGGACCGTCTTTGCACACGTGGCCAAAATACTGGGCGCCGTCCTCGTTCAAGAGGGCCACGGCGCAGCCCAGGCAGGCCCCGATGCCGCAGGCCATGCGCTCCTCCAAAGAGACGTAGCAGGGCACGCCCCGTTCTTGGGCTAAGGCCGTTACCGCCTTCAGCATGGGGGCCGGGCCGCAGGCCATGACGCAGTCGAACTCCTGGTCCTGGCACAGGTCCGTCACCAGGCCGTGGTGGCCGTAGGAGCCATCGTCGGTGGCAATGAGGGCCTTTGCCCCAGCGGCCAGAAAGTCCTCCTCCAAAATCACGGCGTCCTTATTGCGGAAGCCCAGCACCGCGATGGCCTTCTCCCCCAGCTGGGCAGCCACGCCCAACAGGGGCGGCACACCGATGCCGCCGCCCACCAGCAGGGTGCGCTTCTCGGGGGCGATGGGGAAACCGTTTCCCAGCGGAGCCAGAATTTCAATGGTGCTGCCGGGCTGGAACTGGGCCAGCTCCGCGGTGCCCTGGCCCCGGATTTGGAACACGAAACGCAGGGTGCCGGCGGCTTTGTCAATGCCGCAGATGGAGATGGGCCGACGCAGGGTATGGCCCGGCACCAGAATCTGGGCAAACTGGCCCGGCTGAGCCGCAGCCGCCAGGGCAGGGGCTTCCAGCACAAAGTCGAACACGTCCCCGGTGAGCTGCCGGACAGAGAGCAGCTTGCAGGGCTTGGAATCGTATTTCATGGTCTTTCTCCTTCCTCAGGGCAGCTTGATCTGGCCGATGCGGCCTACGATTTCGTCCCGCATGCGGATGGCTTCCCGGCGGGCGGCGGCGGCGTACTCCTGGCCGTCCACGCCCTCCTTCTGCCAGGCGCACATGATGCCCCGGGAGGAGTTGACGATAGCGCCCAGGCCGTTCTTGTCAAAGCCAGGGGCCACGTCGTCGGCAGCGCCGCCCTGGGCGCCGTAGCCGGGCACCAGGAAGAAGGTGTGGGGCATGGCGGCCCGCAGCTCTTCCAGCTGGGCGGGATAGGTGGCGCCCACCACAGCCCCCACGCCGGAGTAGCCGTACTGGCCGGGAAGCTTCTCCCCCCAGCCCTCGCACATAGCGCCCATGGCCCGGTAGACGGTGTTGCCATCGGCCAGGGGCTTGTCCTGGAGCTCGCCGGAGGAGGGGTTGGAAGTCTTTACCAGCACGAAGATGCCCTTGTCCCCTTTACCGCACACCTCCACCAGGGGCTGGATACCGTCGGTGCCCAGGTAGCCGTTGACAGTGAGGGCGTCCGCGCCGAAGGGCTCAAAAATCTCCTCTTCCACGGTGGTGGAGCCCAGGTGGGCGGCGGCGTAGGCGGTCATGGTGGCGCCGATGTCGTTGCGCTTGCCGTCGGTGATGACGAACATGCCCTTGCTCTTGGCGTAGGCGATGGTCTCTGTGAGGGCCTTCACACCCTGCCAGCCGTACATCTCATAGTAGGCGGCTTGGGGCTTAACCGCGGGGACCACATCGCACAGGGCGTCGATCAGCCCCTTATTGAACTGGAGCAGGGCGTCCGCCGCACCCTCCAGGGTCTTGCCGTACTTCTCGTAGCTGGCACTGCGGATGTGCTCCGGGATGTAGCTGAGCTTGGGGTCCAAGCCCGCCACAGTGGGGTTCTGTTTCTCCACGATCTTCTCAATCAGTTTATCCATGGACATAAAATCATTCTCTCCCTTATGAATATTTCCCGGGGGTCTCCCCGTTTTTGCGATGTCAGCGGCCGTCGTAGACCATGCGGCCCCGGAAGATGGTCAGGGCCACCTTGCCCTTGAGCTCCATCCCCTTGAACGGCGTGTTCTTGCTCTTGCCGTGGAGCTTCTCCGGGTCTACCACCCACTTCTTCTCCGGGTCGAAGAGGACCACGTCGGCGTTGGCGCCCACCTGCAAGGTCCCCGCGGGGATACCCAAAATGCGGGCGGGGTTGGTGCTCATCTTCTCAATCACCTGGGAAAGGGTCAGCTCCCCTTCCAGGGCGGTGAGGGTGGCAGCCAAGGAGGTCTCCATGCCGATGGAGCCGTTGGGCGCCTTGAGGAAGTCCGCTTTCTCCTGGGGCGTGTGGGGGGCATGGTCCGTGGCGATGGCGTCCAAAGTGCCGTCTTGCAAACCTTCGATAAGGGCCAGACGGTCCTCCTCCGTGCGCAGGGGCGGGTTCATGCGGTAGTCAGCGTCTTTGGACTCCAGGGCCTTGTCCGTGAGCAGCAGGTAGTGAGGACAGGTTTCCGCGGTGACCTTTACCCCCCGGGCCTTGGCGTCCCGGATGAGGGCCACCGAGCCCTTGGTGCTCACGTGGCAGATGTGAAGAGGCGCCCCAATAGAAGCCGCCGCGGCGATTTCCCGGGCGGTGCCGCAGTCCTCGGCGGCGGCGGGGATGCCGGGCACCCCCAGCTTGCGGGAGACCTCTCCCTGGTGCATCAGGCCGCCGGCAGCCAGGTACAAATCCTCGCAGTGGGCGGTGACGGTCAGCCCCAGAGAGGGGGCCTGTTCCAATGCCTCCAGCAGGCGGCGGGTGTTCACCACCGGCCGGCCGTCGTCACTGAGGGCGATGGCCCCCGCCTCCTTCAAAGCGGCCAGGTCCGCCAGCTCCTCCCCCTGCAGGTCCTTGGTGACGCAGGCGGCGGTGTACACGGCGGCGTCCGCGGTCTTGGCCCGGTCCAGCAGCGCCCGGACGGTTTCAGGGGAATCCATGGCAGGCTTGGTGTTGGGCATGGCCAGCAGGCTGGTGACACCCCCCGCGGCAGCCGCCCGGCAGCCGGAGTACACGTCCTCCTTGTGGGTGAGGCCCGGGTCCCGGAGATGGACGTGCATATCCACCAGGCCGGGCGCCGCCACCAGGCCAGTGCCGTCGATCACCTGGGTGTTTTGGGCAGGCAGGCTTTTGCCCAGCTGGGCAATCTTGCCATCCTCCAGCAGCAGGTCCATCACCTGGTCCAGCCCCTGGGAGGGGTCGATGACCCGAGCGTTTTGAATCAGCGTGCGCATAGCGGTACTCCTTTCTTTAATCCAGCAGCAGGTGCTCCACCTGCCATTTGGTCAGGGAGAGCAATTCTCTTCCGTAATATTCCGGGAACAGCATGGGGTCCGTCTCTGCCACTAGGCTGTAGGGGGTAAACCCAGCAGACTTGGCCAGCTGGGTGGCCCGGTACATGTGGAAGCCCTGGGTGACGATGGCCACCTCTTCCCCCATTTCCTGCTCCTGGGCGATTTCCATTGCAAATTTCAGGTTCTCACGGGTGTTGTGGGACTGGTCCTCCATAAAGATGCGGCTTTCGTCGATGCCCATGCTCTCTAGGACATTTTTCTGGGTGAGGGCCTCTGGACAGGGCTCATCCCCTCCCTGGCCCCCTGTGACGATGCACAGGGTCTCTGGGTTTTCCTCTAAATAGGCGTATGCACGCTCCACCCGGTTGGTCAGGCTGATGCCCATGCTCTCTGGGCCGTAGACCTGGGCCCCCAGCACAATCGCATTGGTGCCCTCTGGCGGGGGATTCAGCGTGGCGGAAAACATCAGGCAGGTGAGGTACCCTGCCCAGGCCAGGCCCAGGCAGTAAAAGGCAGCCACCAGCCGGACAGCCGCTTGTTTCCAGCCGCCCTTTTTCGACAGCCTTCCGAAAAACAGCAGGAGCAGCAGCCCCAGCAGGCAGACGCACTCCCCAAAAACAGACCCTAAAGCGAAGCCGTGCCGCAGCAAGGGCAGCAGAAAGAACACCATGCCCGCCCCACAGAGAACACACCCCAGGACGCGCAGGGCGAAAACCATTCGTTGCTTCATATTCATTCCCTTTCGTTCTTCTTTTTCTCTTCCCTTTTTCAAACTCCTTTGTGCTGACTATTATACACCAGACACCGGGGACGGCGCAACACAAAAAGGCGCACCGGGAAATTTCCCAGTGCGCCTTTCCAGAAGGGCGTATCAGTATTTCATCAATAACCGCGCTTGACGTAGGAGGTGTGGAGGATCTCGTGGGCCTTGTGGCTTCCGGGCTCGCCCAGGAACTCCTCGTAGCATTTCTGCAGCACGGGGTTCAAGTGGCTCTTGCGCAGAGGCATGTTCTTATCCTGATCGTACAGGGCCTGGGCGCGGAGCTTCTTGATATCGTAGAAGCTGTGGTTGTTGGAGCTCTGAATGGGCTGGCCGCCGCCGTTGACGCAGCCGCCGGGGCAGCACATGACCTCGATAAACTGGTAATCCGCCTCGCCAGAGCGCACCTTCTTAAGCAGTGCGTCCGCGTTGGACAGTCCGCTGACCACGGCCACCTTCACATCCATGCCGGCCACATTGTAAACGGCCTCTTTAAACCCTTCGGTACCGCGGATTTCCGTGTACTCGATGGAATCCTGGCTTTCGCCGGTGAGCAGGTCCGCGGCGGTGCGCAGGGCAGCCTCCATCACGCCGCCGGTGGCGCCGAAGATGACAGCCGCGCCAGTGGAAACACCCATGGCGTCGTCAAATTTCTCCTCGGGCAGGCGGTCGAAGTTCAGCTGGGCCTTCTTGATCAGGCGGGCCAGCTCGCGGGTGGTGATAGAGATATCCACATCGGGCAGGCCAGCGGCATTCTCGTCATCCCGCCGGATCTCAAATTTCTTGGCGGTGCAGGGCATGACAGACACGGAGACAATGTCCCGGGGATCAATGCCCTCCTTCTGAGCATACCAGGTCTTGATGAGGGCGCCGGTCATGTTCTGGGGGGACTTGCAGGTGGAAAGGTTGTCCACCAGGTCGGGATAATAGTGCTCGCAGAACTTGACCCAGCCGGGGGAGCAGGAGGTGATCATGGGGAGAACACCGCCGTTCTTCACACGGTGGATGAACTCGCTGGCCTCTTCCATAATGGTCATATCGGCGCCGAAGTCGGTGTCGAAGACCTTGTCAAAGCCCAGGCGGCGCAGAGCGGCCACCATCTTGCCCTCCACGTTGGTGCCGATGGGCAGGCCGAACTCCTCGCCCAAGGCAGCCCGCACAGCAGGGGCAGTCTGAACGATGACAATTTTGCTGGGATCGTTGATGGCGTCGATGACCTCCTGGGTATTGTCCTTCTCGGTCAAAGCGCCGGTGGGGCAGCTGACAATGCACTGGCCGCAGGCCACGCAGGCCACATCGCCCAGGGGCTTTTCAAAGGCGCAACCAATCTCGGTATCAAAGCCGCGGTTGTTGGCGCCAATGACGGACACATGCTGGTTCTGGCAGGCGGCAACACAGCGGCGGCAGAGCACGCACTTGGCGTTGTTGCGCTCCAGATACTGGGTGGAGAAATCCTTCTTGCCGGCGGGCACAGCGCCCTCAAAGCGGTTCTCCTCCTCGATGCCCATGTCGTTGCACAGCTTCTGGAACTCGCAGTTACCGCTGCGCTCACAGGACAGACATTTCTTATCGTGGACGGACAGCAACAGCTCCAGGGTCATCCGGCGGGATTCCTGGACCTTGGGAGAATTGGTGAAAACCTCCATCCCTTCGTTGACAGGATAGACACAGGCCGCTACCAGAGAGCGGGCCCCCTTCACCTCCACCATGCACATGCGGCAGGCGCCAATCTGGTTGATATCCTTCAGATAGCACAGGGTGGGAATATCAATACCGGCGTAGCGGGCGGCTTCCAGAATGGTGGCATCCGCCGGCACTTCATAGGAAACGCCGTTGATCTTAATATTGACCTGATCCATGTTCGCACACTCCTTCTTTATTTTCTCACCACAGCGCCGAATTTGCACTTCTCCATGCAGACGCCGCACTTGATGCACTTGGTGGTGTCAATGACATGGGGCTGCTTGACGGAGCCGCTGATGGCGCCCACGGGGCAGTTGCGGGCGCACAGAGTACAGCCCTTACACTTGTCGGCCACAATGGAGTAATTGGTCAGGGCTTTGCAGGCGCCGGCAGGGCAGCGATGCTCCACCACATGGGCCTCATACTCGTCGCGGTAATACTTGAGTGTGGAAAGCACGGGGTTAGGCGCGGTCTGGCCCAAGCCGCACAGGGAGTTTTCCTTGATGTAGTAGCACAGCTCCTCCATCTTGTCGATGTCCTCCAGGGTGCCGTTGCCAGAGGTGATCTTGTTCAGGATCTCCAGCAGGCGCTTGGTGCCCACGCGGCAGGGCGTACATTTGCCGCAGGACTCGTCCACGGTGAACTCCAGGAAGAACTTGGCGATATCCACCATACAGGTGGTCTCGTCCATGACAATCAGTCCGCCGGAACCCATCATGGAGCCAATGGCGATCAGGTTGTCATAGTCGATGGGGGTGTCAATGAGCTTGGCAGGGATGCAGCCACCGGAGGGGCCGCCGGTCTGGGCAGCCTTAAAGGTATGGCCGCCGGGCACACCGCCGCCGATTTCCTCCACAACCTCCCGCAGGGTGGTGCCCATGGGGACTTCCACCAGGCCGGTGTTGGTGATCTTGCCGCCCAGGGCAAAGACCTTGGTACCGGGGGATCGCTCGGTGCCGATGGAGCGGAACCAGTCCGCGCCCTTCAGAATGATCTGGGGAATATTGGCGTAGGTCTCCACGTTGTTGAGCACCGTGGGCACGCCGAACAGGCCCTTCACCGCCGGGAAGGGAGGCCGGACACGGGGCTCGCCGCGCTTGCCCTCGATAGAGGTCATCAGAGCGGTCTCCTCGCCGCAGACGAACGCGCCGGCGCCCAGGCGGATGTCGATGTCAAAGTCAAAGCCGGAGTCGAAGATGTTCTTGCCCAGCAGGCCGTACTCACGGGCCTGCTCAATGGCGATCTGCAGGCGCTTGACGGCAATGGGATACTCGGCACGGATGTAGATGTAGCCCTGGTTGGCGCCAATGGCGTAACCGGCAATGGCCATGGCCTCCAGCACGCTGTGGGGATCCCCCTCCAGCACGGAGCGGTCCATGAATGCGCCGGGGTCGCCCTCGTCGGCGTTGCAGCAGGCGTACTTCTGGGGGGCGTCGTTATTGCGGGCAAACTGCCACTTGCGCCCGGTGGGGAAACCGGCGCCGCCGCGGCCCCGCAGGCCGGAAGCCAGCACCAGGTCAATGACCTCCTGGGGGGTCATCTCTGTGAGGACCTTGCCGAGAGCGGCGTAGCCGTCCTGGGCGATGTACTCGTCGATATTCTCAGGATTGATGACGCCGCAGTTGCGCAGGGCAATGCGCATCTGCTTGGCATAGAACGTGGTCTCATTCAGGGACTTGGTGGTATTGTCATCCACCACTGTCTCCTGGTACAGCAGCCGCTTGACAATGCGGCCCTTGAGCAGGTGCTCAGAGACGATCTCCGGCACATCCTCTACGGTGACACGGCTGTAAAAAGCGCCTTCCGGATAGACCACCATGATGGGGCCCAAGGCACACAGGCCAAAGCAGCCGGTGCGGATGACATTCACTTCCTTCTCAAGGCCCTGGGCCTTGATCTCTTCCTGCAGCTTTTCAATGATCTGCTCGCTGTTGGAGGAAGTACAGCCCGTACCTCCGCAGACCAGCACGTTTGAACGAAACATTCCTTTCCCTCCTTATTATTTGGCTCCGATGGCATTGGCTCCAATGGTGTATTCCGATACCACATTGCCGTTCACAAGGTGGTCGTTCACAACTCGGACGGCCTTTTCGGGGGTCATCTTCACATAGGTCACCTTTTCCTGGCCGGGGGTGACTACCTCTACAACAGGCTCATACTGGCAGATGCCAATGCAGCCGGTCTGGGTGACCATCACGTCCTGCAGGCCGCGCTTGGCCACCTCCTCCACAAAGGCGTTAAGCACGGGACGGGCGCCTGCAGCAATGCCGCAGGTAGCCATGCCCACCATCACGCGGGTGCCAGCCTCCGCGTTTTCGCGCAGAGTGACGGAAGCCCGGGTCTTATCGCGAATTGCCTTGAGTTCCGCTAACGATTTCATGCTACTGACCATTCCTTTCCGGTAAAATAAAGGAGTTGATTTTCAATCTCAGGTCTCTTCTGCCTGGGTGGAGCCGGGCTCTAAAAGCTCTGCGGTCTGCTCGCTCAGGTAGTCCTTGATCCACAGGACCACGTCGGGGGTATCCAGGGGAACATCCTCCCCCAGAACCTGGCGAAGCTCGGTGGTTTCCAAGGTGAACTCCCGCCGCTCTCCCTTTTCATCCCGAAGGGTGCGGTGGAAGATAAAGTCCAAGCCGGGGTTGCAGGAAATCAGCAGCTGCACGGTGCCGTTGATATCCCCCAGCGGGATCATGTCCACACTGGAGGGCTTAAACACCGCCGTAAGGACAGTGCCCTTCCCCAGCGTTGAATCAATTTGGAAGCTGCCTCCGGTCATCTCCGCCTCCATTTTAAAGAGGGGAACCCCCAATCCCACGCTGCGGGTAGTGCGGGTGGTGTAAAAGGGGTCGATGACCTTTTGAACCGTCTCAGGGGACATGCCCTTCCCGTTGTCCTCCACCGAGATGGAGAGCGTATCTGCCAGGCGGTCCTCCTCCACCGTAAGGGTGATGAGAGAGGCCCCCGCAGAGATGGAATTCTGGGCAATGTCCATCACATTGAGAGAAAGCTCACGCATGGCTGTTTACGCCATATACTGGGCCAGAATGCTGTCCACATCCTCTGGGACCAGGCGGCCGTACACCTCATCGTTCACTGTCATAACAGGGGCCAGGCCGCAGGCGCCGATGCACCGGCAGGCTGTAAGGGAAAAGGCCCCGTCCTCTGTACATTCTTCCGGCTGAATTCCCAGCTTTTCTGTAATGCGCTCCAGCACCTTGTCAGCGCCTTTGACATAGCAGGCTGTTCCCAAGCACACCGAAATGTGGTTGCGGCCCTTGGGGGTGAGGGCAAACTGGGAATAGAAGGTGGAAACGCCGTAGACCTCTTCCAAAGAGACACCCAGGCCCTTGGCGATCTTCTCCTGGACCTCGATGGGCAGATAGCCATAGATGTCCTGGGCCTGATGCAGCGCGGGCATTACAGCGCCGGGCTGGTCCTTCAGGCTTTCGATGACCGCATCGAGCTTTTGCGCCTGCTCGGGAGTATCATGAAACGGCAAATTACTGATACGCTTTTGCATGGTTTTTCCTCCCAATATATTGTAGGATTTTAATGGTTGCCCTGTGGCGGGACACAAAGGCCCGCCGGAAAAGCATCGAATAAACTATAGCAAAACCGGCGGGCATTATAATTCTATTTTAGAATTAAAGCTGTTGCATTGACAAATAATTGTCGAAAACATCTCCCCATTCCATAAATAATTACCAGAATATCAATATCCTGGGTTTCAATAAAAGCCGCGCACCGCGTTCAGCACCGCTGAAGCGGAACGCTCTGGCAGAGAAATGCTCCACGGGTCGCCTGCCAGGCTTTCCAGATAATGGGCGTCTGAGCTGCGGAAAATTGAAAGGCCCGCAAGCTCCGGATGGAGGACCTGAAACGCTTCCAGGCCGCAGTCCCGGGTCACTTCCGCAGCGGTAAACCCGGCCTCCGGGGGGATCGCTCCCAAGGAGGCGATGACGCTGTAGGAGTCCCGGTTCACATGGGCCGGGAAGGCCACCCCGCCATATTCCCCCGTCAGGGAAACCACCTGGTCCACCCCGATGAAGGAAGAGACAAGCAGCAGGTTCTCCTCCTCTCCCACCTGTTCATCCTCCCCGTTGAGAATGGGCTGCTGCCCAAAAATCTCCGGCCGGTTTTTCACATGGGGCATGTTTTCATACACATAGCGGTCGAAGGCCAGGGCGCCTTCCAGCGTCTCGAAAAGGCACACCACATGGGCCTCCTCGGACGTGCACAGCTCCATGCCGGGAATGACCAGCAGCCCGGCGCTCTCCCCCGCCTCCATGGCGGCGGGGACGTTGCGGCAGGTATTGTGGTCCGTCAAGGCTATGATATCACAGCCGGAAAGCAGTGCCATCTGCACCAGATTGTTGGGAGTCATGTCGCTGTCGCCGCAGGGAGAAAGGCACGAGTGGATGTGAAAATCGTAATGATACTCTTTCATTGCAGCAACTGGTGGACCTGGATGGCCGTCTCATAACTGTTGGCGGCACAGCCGTATACGGGGATGCCCTGCATCTCCGCTTTTTTGGCCGCGTCAGCGTCCAGGGCCGCATTTTCCGTCAGGACAATGCAGCACACATCCGTCAGGGTTGCCACCGCAATGGCATTCACATTCCCCATGACGGTAATCCATACATTGCCCGACTGGGCTCTTGCCATCACCCAGCTGAGCAGGTCCCCTACATAACAGCCATCGGCTTGGTTGTCCTCGCCCTCCCCGCCGGCCAGCAGGTTCCAGCCGCAGGCGGCGGCGATTTCCTTCGCGGTCATTTCAATTCCTCCTCTGTGGGGCCAGGCTCCTCCCGGGGAAAGCGCCCCATGCTCTCCTCCAGTTCCGAAAGGGTGCTGGCAAGATTCTTCATCCTCTTGCGGTAGACAAAGATGCACTCGGTCTCCTTGCACATGCCCCGCACAACATCCTCAGCAAACGCCCGGCAAGTGGGGGCACCGCAGGCGCCGCAATCCAGGCCGGGAAATTCCTGCTCGATCTGGTCGATCTTCACCATCATCTGCATGGCTTCTTTCAGGTCGTTGGAGAGGGTGAGCACATCGGAGAACTCCAAGGCCTCTTGCCATTCCATCAGATCCGGCACAGGCCCGCCCTTTAAGTGGTTTTGAGAGACCGGAAGATATTTCCGCAGCCGCTGAATGCGGGCTTTGGCCACATAGGGGTTCTCCACGCAAAGCACCCCGCCCACGCAGCCGCCGGAACAGGCATTGAGCTCGATAAAGTCCAGATCGCCAATGCGCTCGTCCTCAATCTCCTCTAAGACCCGGATGACGTTCTCAATGCCGTCAGCAGCCAAATATTTTTCGTTGAGAAGTGCGGCTGCCTCTCCCCCGCTGGTGGACCAGCCTACCCCGATGATGCCGGAGTTGGCCAGTGGTTCCACTTTCTCCAAATGGTCCATCTTGTGGGAGAGGACCGGGAAGACCTCACTGATGGCGATGGCGCCATCCACCTGGGACTTCTCTATGCCCAGGGGCATCTCGATGTCCGTCACCTTGGCGGGGCAGGGGGTGAGAAAGAAGCAGCCGATCTGCTCTTCCGGCAGGCCGGTCTTCTTCATGGCCTCCTGTTTGGCCAGGGCCGCCGCCGTCTCCATGGGGGATTTCAAGGGCAGCACATGGTCGCACAAGTCAGGAAACCGCACCCGGATCAGCCGCACCACGGCGGGGCAGGCTGAGCTGATGACCGGCCGCTTCAAGGCGCCAGCATCCATCAGCTTCCGAGTGGCCTCACTGACCAGCTCGGCAGCCCGGGAGACCTCGAACACGTCATCGAAGCCCAATTCCTTCAAGCCGGTGAGCACATAGTCGATGTCATCTAAATTGTTAAACTGCCCGTACAGGGACGGCGCAGGCAGGGCGATGGTATAAGTAAAGTCACTGAGCTGGGAAAGGTGGCCGTGCCGGGCCCGCTTGGCGTGATGGGGACAAATGCGGATGCACTCGCCGCAGTCGATACAGCGCTCGCTGGCGATGACCGCTTTGCCCCCCCGAACCCGGATGGCCTCGGTGGGGCAGCGCTTGATGCAGTTGGTGCAGCCAACACACTTTTCCTCGTTCAGTGTGACGGAATGGTAGAATTCAGCCACGGTTGCGTACCTCCCTAAGAAGAAAACGCGGAGAGGGCGCCCGTTATCTTCCTTCCTCTTTTCTTCCCGGGAACACCGTCATGGTCACCGTAGTGCCCTCTCCCACAACGGAGTCTATTTTCATCTCATCGGAATACTTTTTCATATTGGGCAGGCCCATACCGGCGCCAAATCCCAGGGCCCGCACGTTGTCCGGGGCGGTGGACCAGCCGGCCTGCATGGCCTGCTCCACATCCGCAATGCCGGGGCCCGTATCCTTCAGGACAATGTCCACCCGGTCTGGGTCGATGTCCACAACGGCCTCTCCCCCGTTGGCGTGGATGACCATGTTAATTTCCCCTTCATACATGGCAATGGACACACGGCGCACCGCGTCCGGCTCGTAGCCGAGCTTCTTCAGCTTGTGCTTCACGTCTCCAGAGGCCTCTCCCGCCCGGGTGAAATCGTCCCCAGGCACCTGATAGGTCAAATGCAGCATGCTCATCGAATTTCACAACCTCCCCGCAGCCCATTGGAATACAACAGCCCGCAGGCCGTAAACATCCTGTAAGGGGATGCCAGCACGGTGATCTCTTTCTGCCGGGCCAGGGCCACCACATTGGGGTCGATTTTCTTTCCCCGGACGAACACGATGCAGTGCATGTCCATCATTTCGGCCGTGCGCACCACCTGGGGGTTCATCAGGCCGGTAAGCAGCACGGACTGGTCTTTTACAAAAGCCAGCACGTCGCTCATCATGTCGCTGCCGCAGGCGGTTTTGACCTCCTCCTCCATGTTGGCCTCGTTGAGCACCTGGCACTTCAGGATCTCCACAATGTCCTTTACCTTCATAAAATTTCCTCCTGTGCGTCATCCTTTTCCCAAAAGGCGGGCTGGGGGACACCCCTGCCTCATACATATGAGGGGGGAAGGACTCCACCCCACCCCCGCTGCGCGGATTGCGTTGTAAATCATTATACCATAATTCCCTTTCAAACACAAACATTTTCGTTGAAATCTCCTTGATTTCTTTAAAAGGGTCTGCGAATCCCCCCAGCTATCCAGCAGTTCAACCAAGAAACCACCTGCGGGAGGATACAACAGCGTTTCTTAAGGGTACCGTCCACAGGGACAATGTCTCTGATACAGAGACATTGTCAAAAATATTTTTTCACTGACGGACAAAACAAAAGATTTTGTAAAAAAATCACTTTTTTCCTTGCATTTGCCGAAAAGAGCCGTTATAATAGGGAAAATATTTTATCAATTTACATGGGTAAAACGCCCAGGATATTCAGAGGAGGTAAAGCGTATGTCTCGCGTATACAATTTCTCCGCAGGCCCTTCCATGCTGCCGGAGGCCGTGCTGCAGAAGGCTGCCGCAGAAATGATGGATTATCAGGGCAGCGGGCAGTCTGTGATGGAGATGTCCCACCGCTCCAAGGTGTTTATGGATATCTACCAGGAAGCCCAGGCCCTTTGGCGGGAAGTGATGGGCATTCCTGAGAACTACAAGGTGCTGTTTCTGCAGGGCGGGGCCTCCTCCCAGTTTGCGGCAGTGCCCATGAACCTGATGGTGAAATCTGGCAAAGCGGATTATGTGCTTTCCGGCCAGTTCTCTACCAAGGCCTATAAAGAAGCGGCCCGCTATGGGGACGTAAAGGCGGTGGCCTCTTCCAAAGAGGACAATTTCTCCCGCATTCCAGCGCTGGATCCCAAGGAGTTCCGGCCTGACGCGGATTACTTCCACATCTGCATGAACAACACCATCTACGGCACGGTGTGGCACCAGCTGCCCGACACCGGCAGCGTGCCCCTGGTGGCGGATATTTCCTCCTGCATTCTCTCCAAGCCCATTGATGTGAGCAAATTTGGCCTGCTGTATGCCGGCGCCCAGAAAAACGTGGCTCCTGCCGGCCTGACCATTGTGATTGTGCGGGAAGACCTGCTGGGTGAGCCCATGGAGTGCACCCCCACCATGTTCAACTACAAGACTATGGCGGAGAACGACTCCATGTACAACACGCCCCCCTGCTGGCCCATTTACATCTGCAAGCTGGTGTTGGAATGGATCAAAAACGACATCGGCGGGCTGGAAAAAATGGAGGAGCGCAATGTGCGCAAAGCCCAGCTTCTCTATGATTTTCTGGACAGCTCTTCCCTGTTTAAGGGCTGCGCCGGCAAGGCGGACCGCTCCATTATGAACGTGACCTTTGTCACCGGCGACAAGGACCTGGACGCCAAGTTCGTTAAAGAGAGCACGGACGCGGGCTTTGTCAACTTGAAGGGCCACCGCAGCGTAGGCGGCATGCGGGCCTCCATCTACAACGCCATGCCGGAAGAGGGCGTTGCAAAGCTGGTAGAGTTTATGAAGAAATTTGAAATGGAGAACAAGTGAGGAAGGAGCTAACCCCCATGTATAAGATATTATGCCTGAACAAGATCAGCCCGGTGGGCACCAAACGCCTGGGAGAGGCCTACACCTTTTCCCCGGAAATTGAGAATCCCGACGGCATCTTGGTGCGTTCCGCTGCCATGCACGACATGGAGCTGGGCGAGAACCTGCTGGCCATCGCCCGGGCGGGGGCCGGTGTGAACAACATCCCTGTAGACAAATGCCTGGAAAAGGGCATTGTGGTGTTCAACACCCCGGGCGCCAACGCCAACGCGGTGAAGGAACTGGTGCTCTGCGCCCTGCTGCTCACCTCCCGGAGGATTGCCCCGGCCATGGACTGGGTAAAAACCTTGAAAGGCCAAGGGGACCAGGTGGAAAAGCTGATTGAGAAGGGCAAGAGCCAGTTCGCCGGGCCGGAAATCCAGGGCAAGGCCCTGGGCGTGGTGGGCCTGGGCGCCATTGGCATCCTGGTAGCCAACGCCGCCAGCCAGCTGGGCATGGAAGTCTATGGCTATGACCCCTATCTCTCGGTGGAGCACGCCTGGCATCTGTCCAGCGCAGTGCACCGCTCCCTCTCTTTGGATGAAATTTATGCCAAGTGTGATTACATCACCCTGCATCTGCCCCAAACCAAGGACACTAAGGGCATGGTGAATGGGGACTCCATTCAGAAAATGAAGGACGGGGTGCGCATTCTAAACTTTGCGCGAGGGGCCTTGGTGGATTCCCCCGCCCTACTGGAAGCCCTGGAGAAAGGAAAGGTGGCGGCCTACGCCACGGACTTCCCCACAGACAGCATGCTGGGGACAGAGGGCATTGTGGCCCTTCCCCACTTGGGCGCCTCCACTCCGGAAAGCGAGGACAACTGCGCCGTGATGGCCGTGGACCAGATCAAGGACTATTTGGAGAACGGCAACATCCTCAACTCGGTAAACCTGCCCTCTATCTCTATGGCGCGGGAAGCCGGCACAAAGCGCATCTGCATCATCCACAAAAACGTGCCCAATACCATTGCTCTGTTCGCCTCTACCTGCGGGGAAGCGGGCATCAACATTGAAAACATGCAAAGCAAGTCCAAAGGGGAATACGCCTACACCATTTTGGATGTATCTGGAGACCTTTCCCCTGCCGCCGTGGACGCCCTGCGCGCTTTGGAGCCCATTGTGAAAGTGCGGGTCATTCAATAAAATTGTTTACAAGGATACGAAAGCAGCAAGGGCTCTCCCTATAAACGGGAGGGCCCTTGCTTTTTCTTTTTCAGCAACCGCAAAACCTCTGGGGAAGGGTGGCTTAGGAAACTTTTCAAATTCCCCCTTACCGTGGCTTTGGGCCGCTGGGATATTGAGGCGGAACCGGTGGGCGGGGCAGCACTGGCCCCACAGGGTAGACCGGGAAAGCCGGCGGGTAGCACAGGAAGGTCATCTTCCGGCGGTACTCGCTGAGAAGCCGGGACAAAAGGATCATGGCAACGGCGGAGCACAGCATCTGCAGGCCCAGCACAGGGAACATCATGCAGAACATCATGCCATACAGTATCCCGAATACCGCAATCACCATCATAAACCCCGTAAGCAGCCCTGGCACACGGTTGTCAGGAACACCGGTGGCCGCGGTTGCTTTGATGCGGTTGAGCGTCTTAACGGCACAGACCGCAAAAGCGATCCAAAGGGCGCAAAAGCCGCCCATCATAAGGATCAAAAGCACAAACATGCCGACCACCATTTGCAGTGGTGCAGCGCCGTAATTTTCCCCGTTCACATAATAGGGGATTTCCGGCATGGAAGCGGATGAAACCACGGAAAATATCCCCAACACCAGGAGAAGGAGGGCAAGCAAGCAATAAACCGCCAACTGGATATAGGCCATCACCTGAAAAATGGTGAGGCCCGCCGTGGAGACATTTCCTGTCTTTCTGTTGCGGCAGGCCGCGTAAAACAGCCACAGCGCCGCCGCGGACAAAGCTGCCGGGGCGGCGAACAGAATTCCCGAAAGACCTGTGGCCTGGTCCATAGCCCGCACCAGCTCTTCAAAGTCCTCGGGAGTGATGGCGCCGCTTGCGCCAATGTAATACAGGGGGCTGGTCACCGCTCCCACCCCTAAAAGCGAAAGCAGGCCCAGGAACACCACTGCGGAATACAGGACAGCCGCTGCCAGTAGCTTTGCAGAAACGCCTAAGGTTTTAATCAGGTTGACCGCCGGATTGGTGGAACGCAAAGGCGCGCCACAGGGGCAGGGCACTCCATCCGGCAGCATCCTGCCACATTTGGGGCAAAGCATTGCAACCCCTCCTTCCGCATGAGGAACTTTTCGCTCCAGCCTTACTGCTGGGGCGGATAAGGCGGCATGGGGGGCTGGGGATAAACCGGCTGCACCGGAGGATACAGCAGCATGGTCATCTGACGGCGGTAGTCGCCCAGAAGCAGTGACATAAGGACCATGCACGCGGCAGCAGCCAACGAGGCAAGGCCGCCCAGAGGCGCTGTAAACAAGGCCACCAAGCCGCTCAAGCCGTTGAGCACGCCCATTATCATCATAAAGACAGTCAAAAACCTGGGCACGCGGTTATCCGGCACACCGTGCAGAGCGGAAGCCTTAATGCGGTTGATGGTCTTAATAACGCAGATTTCATAGACCAACAATAGGGCAAGCACTGCCAAAGCCACCAGCAGGACAAAGATAAGCAAAGCCATCACCGCGGCCACGACGCCGTCGCCATAGCCATAAGAATAATAGCTGGAGTAGAGATCGCCGCTGCCCCCCACCGCAAAAAGCACGAGAAAGAAGCAGACCACCAGCAGCAGGATCAACAGGCACACGCCTACCAGGCCGATATAGGAAATCACCTTGCAGATGGTCAGCCCTGCTGTGGAAACATTGCCTGTCTGCACGTTGCGGCAGCTGACATAAAACAGCCAAATAGACACCCCAATCAAAATAGCGGGGATCAGCCCAATCACTGCGCCTGCAATGCCGCCCCCTTCCGCCGCTTCCATCACCGTGTAGAAAGCATCAGAGTTCAATCCGTAATTGGCTGCGTAATAATAGAGCGGGCTTGCAAGTGCATCTGTGTTGAAGACAGACACAGCAGAAAAGAGGGCCGCCACAGAGTACAAGATGGCCACCGCCAGGAACTTAGGCGAGGAACCCAGTGTCTTGATGACGTTTACTGCCGGGTTGGACGACAGCAGTGGCGCGCCGCAGGGACACTGCGTACCATCGGGGATTACCCTTCCGCATTTGGGACAGATCATAACAATTCCCTCCAAGCTACGTTTTTCGCTGTTCCGCGCACAGGGGCAGGGCCCCTTTCAAAGGTACACGGATGGCTGCTTTTATATTACAGGAAAGCAGGGAAAATTGCAATTAAATTCGCAGAAGGCAGGAGATCTTTTCTAATTTTCCAAAAAAGGTGGACTTTTTGACGGAAAGATGGTATATTATGTAAAGTAATTTTCCATGCAGCGAGGAGGAGAATGAGGAAATGAAAAAGAAAATGAAAAAAACGCTTTCCCTGTGGCTGTGCGTGCTGCTCTTTGCGGCGGGCCTGCCTTTGGGGGCGCAGGCCGCTTCATTTTATGATGTGCCCTCGAACGCTTGGTACAGCCAGGCCGTGAATTCCCTGGCAGACCAGGGCATCGTGTCCGGCACGGGGGGCGGGAATTACTCCCCCAAGGCCACCCTGACCCGCGCGGCCTTTGTCACCATGCTGGCAAAGGCAACCCTTTCCGCCACAGATTTGTCGCAATACACCTTTTCCAGCTCTTTCAGCGATGTGAAGAGCTCCTATTGGGGCAACCGTTACATCAACTGGGCAGTGGAAACCGGCGTGGCCAACGGCTATGAGGACAACACCTTCCGGCCAGAGCGGGCGGTTACCCGCCAGGAGATGGCAGTGATGGTGAAAAACCTGGCGGAGAGCACGGGCAAGCAGTTCCCCAACATCAACAGCGCAATGACTTTCCGGGATCAGGGCCAAATTGCCTCTTGGGCAACAGAGGCTGTGCGCCTGTGCCAACAAGCCAGCGTGATTAGCGGCGACGCAGACACCCGCATGTTCCGCCCCACTGGGCGCGCCACCCGGGCAGAGGCGGCCTCGATCGTTTACAAATTCCTGCAAAACTGCAAGCATGGCGACTACATCATCGTGCAAAAACGCGTCAACGGCGTGGCCACGAGGGCCTTGGTCTTTTTCCCGGACGATTTCAACGCCGGGCTGGCGATGGCGCAAAACATGGTGGATGGGCGGGAAAGCGCCTCGTCCATCATCCAGCGCACGGGGGCCACGATTGCTGTAAACGGCGCGTTCTTCAACATGGACGACTACACCCCCCTGGGCACATTGATCAGTGATGGGCGGGTGCTCACGGTGGATAACACCTATGCCCCGGAAAAAGCCGCCTTGGTCATGTCGCCCTCCGGCGACTTTTCCGTGGAGAGCTTCTCCACCTTCTTCACCGCCACCCTGGTGGATGAATCCGGCGCAGAAGTGGCCTCCTTTGAAAAGGTGGGCGTGAACAAATGGCCCAGCAGCAGCTCAGACGCCACACGCTTGATTATGACCCGGGACTGGGGCACCACGCTGAATTTCTACACCCGGGACGCTGTGGTGGTGGACGCAAACGGCGTGATCACCGCAGTGTACACTTACGCCGAAAACGTGACAATCCCGGAAGGAGGCTATGTGCTGTGCCAGCGGGCCCGCCGGCAGTACGAAGGCAGCTTCTTTGATTCCTGCAAAGTTGGCATGACCATCGAGACCAGCCGGCAGTATGTGGACGCTTCTGGCAGCGAGCTCTCTTTTGACCCGGAGATTTCCATTGGCGCCGGCCCCCGCATTGTCAAGGGGGGAAAAATCTATGGCGGCTATTCCACCTATGAGGAGGAGGGCTTCAGCTATGGCGTCACCTCTGGGAACACGCAGCGCGTGTGCGCGGGCATCCGTTCGAACGGGGCTATGGTGCTGGTGGAAGCCAACACCAACCTTCCCACCCTGGCGCAGATCATGTTGGCCTTCGGCTGCCAAGACGCAGTAAACTTTGACGGCGGCGGCTCCGTGAACCTGTATGTGGACGGCTACTGGCTTTACGGGCCCCAAAGCCGCCTGCTGAACAACATGCTTTACTTCACCCGGTAAGCCCCGCCACAAAGAACCTGCAACACAAATGTCCCCCCTCCCAAGCGGGAGGGGGGACATTTGTGTTGTGATAAGAGAGAAGGCCAGTGGGAGATTCCCTTCCCGGCTATGGGAGGACTTCCTCCAGGGAGGGGCAGGTGTAATAGCCGTTTTTCCTCCCCCTTCCCTTATAGTCGATAGCGTGGACCGGGCATTTGTGGATACATCCCAGGCAAAACATACAGCGGGTCCCAAAGGTGATGGCTCCCTGCTCCAGCGCAATGTTGTTGGCAGGGCATTCCCTGACACACTTCCCGCACTGAACGCAGGCATCTGACACCCTAAAGGAGCGGCTGTTGGCCATAAAACGGTTGAAGCTCCAGTTTACCGGTCCGGATAACAAACGACCCACGGGGCTGTGCTGCCTGTTAGGAAGGGGCTCCCCCTTCTGAATGGCTGCCGCGGCCTGCGCCAGAACAGGAAGGGCGGATTTGATGATAGAGGCCGCCTCTTCCCTGCTTGGCATGGGGTAGGACACCATATAGTTGTCCGGCATGACAATGCCTTGGAACCCCATAAAGGCCATGCCGTTTCCCTCAACGGCGGCCTTGCAGTATTCCCACGCGGCCCCGGAGGACTGGCCCATGGTGGCGAGCACATAGATCTGCCGGTTCCCCAGGAGACGGGCGCGCTTGAGAAAGGCTTCCACTTGCTTTGGCAGCCGCCAGGCATAGATGGGAGCTACCAGCACATACGGCGCTTCCGACCGGAACACCCATTCTTTCCGCGCTTTAAAGACCTCGTTCAGCGAGACCAGCTCATCCCCCAGCTTTCCCGCCAAAACCTGCGCCGCAAGGCGGCTGTTTCCTGTGGCGGAAAAACACAGCACCATACGGCCTCACCCCCTTTCCCTTAGGATTTGCGCCAATGCCTCAATGATACACGGCGGCAATGTTCAAATGCTCATCTAGCACAACCAGGTCAGCCCGTTTTCCGGGGACAATGCTGCCGATTTCCTCTTCCATGCCAATGGCCCGGGCAGGGATCAGTGTGGCAGCCTTCACCGCTTGGGCAAAGGGGATGCCGAAGGAAACCAGGTTTTTTACTTCCTGATGCAGGTTGGAAACAGACCCGGCCAGGGTGCCGTCGGCCAGGGTAGCTTTTCCCTCATGGACGGTAACCATCTGGCCTCCCAGGTCAAAGGGCTCCCCTTCCGGCATGCCGTTGGCCCGCATAGAGTCACTGACCACCAGGGCCCGGTCTCCCAGCACCCGGAAGGCGGTGCGCAGCACAGCGGGGTGAATGTGGAACCCGTCGCAGATCAGCTCTCCTCTCACCCGGCTGTCCTCAAACACTGCGCCCACCACACCGGGGGCCCGGTGGCTTAAGCCATTCATCGCGTTGAACAGGTGGGTGGCGTGGGTGACACCGCTGTCAAAGGCCCGCTTGGCTTGCTCATAACCGGCGGTGGTGTGGGCGATGGACACGGTGCACAACTGGCTGGCCTTCTCCGCAAACGCATAGCCGCCAGGCTGCTCGGGGGCGATATCCACCAGCCGGACGATACCGCCGCTCAAGTCATAGAAGTGCCGGAACAGCTCAAAGTCCGGGGGAAGGATGTCCTCCTCCTTTTGGGCGCCCTTTTTCTCCTTGGCGATAAAGGGGCCTTCCATGTTCACGCCCACCACCCGGGCGCCGTCCTCCATAGGGTGGTCCATCATATCCTTCGCGGCCAGCAGGGCCCTCTCGATGGTCTCCCGCCCCGTGGTCATGGTGGTGGGACAGAAAGAGGTGACGCCCCGCTGCAGCAGGAAGCGGGCCATGGCCTCCAGGGCTTCCCGGGTGCCATCGCAGGTGTCCGCGCCGCCGCAGCCGTGGATGTGCACATCCACAAAGCCGGGCACGATGGTGTAGCTCCCCTCGCAGTCCACCGCCAGGTCCTCTTCCCTTCTGGGCAGGTCCTTACCCACCCGCAGGATTCTCCCCTCCTGAATCTCAATATCCCCTTGAACGAGCTGGAAATCTTCATCCAGATAGTTGGCATGAATGAGCAGCATTTGAAACATCCTCTCTTTTTCCATCGGCCAAACCCGCCCTTCACAGCAGGGCGTTCAACAGCACCAGCAGCGTGACCCCAGGAACACCCAGCAGCCCTGCCGCCCCTATGCTCAAACGGTTGAGGGGCACCAGAACCCCTGTATAGTCCCCGCACAGGTTGACAAGCGCCAGGGCCGCAAACCCCAGCACTGCCGAAAGCAAAAAGTCCTTCATGGAAATACGCCCCCTGTTTGTCCGGTATAGTGATACCTATGAGGGGGCATTTTTCTTTATGACGGATTCCACTCAGGGTTCTTGGGGCATAAAGTCCACACGGCCTGTTGCCACATCGGCGGCGGCTACAATAATACCGATCTCCTCACCCATCATCAGAACCCGGCCAGAGCGCAGATCCCGATGGGAGACTTCTCCATCGTATTCAAATTCACAGTTTTCAAAGTCGTTGAGGCTGACAAAGCCCTCCGCATTGTTCTCCAGCTTGACAAAGATGCCCTTGGGCGTCACGCCGCTGATGATGCCCATGTGGCGCTCTCCCAGATGGGCCTTCATATACTCGGCGATATAGCAGTCCTCGGCGGAACGCTCGCCAGTGACGGCCCGCACCTCTGTCTTGGAGGATTCGGCAGCGGACAGCGTGGCAAACTCCCCATAGCGTTTCTTCAGAGTGGTCTGGTCCGCCCCCGCCACCAGGTCGCTCAAGATCCGGTGGATGGAGGTGTCGGGATAGCGGCGGATGGGCGAGGTGAAGTGGCTGTACTCTCCCAGCGCCAGGCCAAAGTGGCCAATCTCCCGGTCAGCATAGTGGGCTTTCTCCATGGTGCGCAGCACCCGCTGATTCACCAGAGAGGCCCGCGGCGTGTCCTTCACCCGGTCCAGAATAGCGGCAAAGTCCTTGGTGGAGGGCTTTCCCTTGCGCAGCTCCCGGCAGGGGATGCCCAGGCGTTCCAGCAGCTCGGCCAGCTCATCCACGCGGTCAGGCTGGGGCCGCTCATGGACCCGGTACAGGAAGGGGATCTCCGCTTTCAGGGCAGCCTTCGCAGCGGCAATGTTGGCGGCAATCATCATCTGCTCGATGAGCTGCTCGGCCTCGCCGGTGGTGCGGGGCAGCAGCTGAACGCACACACCGTTCTCATCCAGGACGAACTTGGTCTCGTCACTGGAAAGGTCCATGTTGCCCCGGCGGCGGGCGGCCTCTTGGAAGACATGGTACAGCTCGTTGGCCGCCATCAGGCTGTCCATGACCGGGGCGTACTTGTCCAGAATCTCCTGGGTGGCGGTGCCGTCCAGGATGGTGTTCACCTCGGCGTAGACACCACGCACTTTGGAATTGATGACCGCCTTTTCAAAGCGGTAATCCAGCATGTTTCCCTCGTTGTCAAAGTCCATCAGGGCGGAGAAGGTCAGCTTCTCCGTGCCTGCGTTCAGGGAGCACACCCCGTTGGAAAGGGCCTCTGGCAGCATGGGAATGACCCGGTCTGCGAAATAGACCGAGGTGCCCCGGCGGAAGGCCTCTTGGTCGATGGGGGTGCCAGCCTTGACATAGTGGGATACATCAGCGATGTGCACCCCCAGGGTGTAGCCGTCCACCGTTTTGTGGACGGAGATGGCGTCGTCCAGGTCCTTGGCGTCGGCACTGTCGATGGTGAAGATAGGCTCGTCCCGCAGGTCCAGCCGCTGGTTGATGTCCTCCTGAGTGACAGTCATTTTGGAGATCTCCTCCGCCTGGGCCATCACCTCCGGGGGGAACTCCGTGGGGATGCCGCAGCGGACGATGATGGCGTCGGCGCAGACCCGGGCCCTCTCCCCTGTGCCGAACACGGAGAGGATCTCCGCCTGGGTCCAATCCCCCCGGCTGTCCTGCAGGGGCTTGATGAGGACTTTATCCTTGTCCTTGGCGCCGTTAAGGCTTCCTGCAATGCTCAGGTCATACCGGAGAGAGCCGTCGGGGGTGACTCGCTTGCCCTCCTCGTCCATGTGGACAGTGCCGGTCATAGGCTCTTCGGACCGGGCCACAATGCGCTTGACCCGGCCGCTGGGACCCTTGTCCCGCTTTTGCAGGTCCGTGAGGATGACGGTGTCCCCCACGAAGGCGCCCTTCAAAGCGCTGCCAGGGACAAAGATATCCTCCCCGCCCAGCTTGGGACGGGCAAAGCCAAAGCGCTCTGACAGGGAGACGATCTGGGCCTCAATGTCCCCGCCCCGGGGGATCAGCTTGACCCAGTGGTCCTTATCCACGGTGATTTCGCCCTTGTCCTTCAGGGAATGGAGGGCATCATAAAAAGCGTTCTTGTCGCTGAGGCCCGCCTCCCTCTGGAGGGAGCGGGAGGGCACCCCGTCTCCGCCGCAGCGCTTCAGGGCCGCGACGATCAGCTTTTCCTCCCAGCTGCTGGCGGCGCTGGGCAGCTCGTATTTCTCCGGGGGCGCAAAAGTGCGCTTGCCATAGCCATTGCCGCGGCCCCGGCCGTTTCCGTTCCTACCTCTGCTGTTGTTAAAATTTCCTCTTCTCTCCATACACACACTCATTCTTTCCCGGGGCCGTGCCCCGCATTTCACTGCAAACCATTTACCAATTCCTTGTAATGTCTCCCGCGCACCTCAAAGTTAGGGTACAAGTCAAAGGCAGCGGAAGCCGGGGACAGGGAGACGATATCCCCCGGCTGGGCGTGAGCAGCAGCGGCGGCCACAGCCTGCTCCATATTTTCCACCCGCAGAATCTCCGGGGCGCCCTCTTTGTAATTTTCCGCCGCTTTCACGGCGTCCTCGATCTTCTGGGCCGTGGCACCCATAAGGATCAGAGTCTTCACCTTGCCGCACACCACCGGGCCCAGGGGCTCGAAGGGGATGTGCTTGTCATATCCCCCGGCGATCATCAGGATCTTCTGGGGGAACAGGGACAGGGTGCCCGACATGACCCGGGTGGGGCTAGTGGCAATGGAGTCGTTGTAATACTTCACGCCGTGAAGCTCCCGGACAAACTCCGCCCGGTGTTCCACCCCGTTGAAAGTTGCAGCCACCTGCCGGATGGTCTCCGGCTCTACATCCCCCCACACGGCGGCGATGGCCGCCATGTAGTTTTCCACGTTGTGCCAGCCCGGAATCTTGATCTGGGAAATGGGCATCAGCTTCTCCTTGTGGACGTAGATATTCTCTCCATCGCACCAGACGCCCCGGTCCACCGGCCCGCCCCGGCGGAACATCCAGCAGTCCCCCCGCACCTCTGGTGCGAAGGAGGCGGTGACCGCATTGCCGGCGTTCAGCACTGTGCGGGAAAAGGCATTCTGATGCAGCAGGATGTTCTTCTTGGCGTCGATATACTCCTGCATGTCCTTGTGGACGTCCAAATGGTTGGGGGACAGGTTGGTCACCACCGCCACGTCAGGGCTCTCCCGCATGGAGATCAGCTGGAAGCTGGAGAGCTCCACCACAGCGCAGTCCTCCGGCTGGATGGACCCGATCTCCGGCAGCAGGGGCTTGCCGATGTTTCCACCCAGGTGGACGTTTTTCCCCTGGGCCTTCAACAGCTCCGCGATAATCGAGGTGGTGGTGGTCTTCCCATCGCTGCCAGTGACGGCGTAGATTTTGCAGGGGCAGAGCTGAAAGAAGACCTCCATCTCGCTGGTGACAGCGGCGCCCCGGGCCCGGGCAGCCTCCAGCTCTGGGAGATGATAGCGCATGCCGGGTGTGCGGAAAATGATATCCTCGTTAAGATTCTGTAAATAGTCTTCCCCCAGAATGAGCGTTACTCCCAAAGCCTGTAACGCCTTCCCGTTTTCCCCCAGTTCAGCGAGGGAACGCTTATCCCGGGCGGAGACAAGGGCCCCTGCCTGCTGGAACTTCTCCATCAGGGGCATGTGGCTGCGGCCGATGCCGCAGAAGGTCACGGTCTTGCCCCGTACGCTGTTATAAAACTGCTCTTGGTTCATGGTTCTTCCTTCCCATCCTTTCCTGGGGGCGCTCAGGCCTTTGCCTGGTCCGGCAGGGTGTTGTCGTCAGCGTAGCTGCTGTACAGGTGGTAATAGATGCCCTTCTTTGCCATCAGCTCCTGATGCGTGCCCTTTTCCTCAATGCCGTTATGGGTGAGCACCAGGATAACCGTGGCATTTTTAATGGTGGTCAGCCGGTGGGCAATGGTGAACGTGGTGCGCCCTTTGGCCAGTTTTTCCAGAGAGGCCTGCACCAGCTTCTCGCTTTCATTATCCAGGGCAGAGGTGGCCTCATCCAAAATCAAAATGGGAGGATTCTTCAAAAAGGCCCGGGCAATGCTGATGCGCTGCTTCTGCCCGCCGGAAAGCTTGACGCCCCGTTCGCCCACAAAGGTATCGTACCCTTCGGAGAGCTCTTGGATAAAATCATGGGCGCCGGCCTGCTTGGCAGCCTGGATCACCTCTTCCCGGCTGGCGCCGGGCTTGCCGTATTGGATGTTCTCAAACACGGTGCCGGAGAACAGGTATACATCCTGCTGGACAAACCCGATTTGATCCCGCAGGGACTTCAAGGTCACATCGTGGATATTCTGCCCATCAATGAGGATACGGCCCTCATCCACATCATAAAAGCGGGGGATCAAGTTGCACAGGGTGGTCTTCCCGCCGCCGGAAGGGCCCACCAAGGCCACGTTCTCCCCGGCCTTCACATCCAAATTGATGTGGGAAAGCACCTGTTTGCCGTCATCCGCATAGGAAAAGCTGACGTTTTCAAAGGTCACACCGCCTTTTTTGATTTCCAGGGGCTTGGCGCCGGGCTCATCAAAGATTTCCACGTCCGCGTCCATCACCTGGAAGAAGCGTTCCACACCGGTCATGCCCTGCTGGAACTGCTCCGCAAACTGCACCAGCCGGCGGATGGAGGTGATCAGCGTGCCCACATAGAGCATGTAGGCCACCAGGTCTGCGGGCTGGATCTGCCCATTGATCATAAACAGGGCGCCGGCCACCAGCACCAGCAGGTTCATCAAGCCGTCGAACAGCCGGTTGGAAGCCTCAAACCCACCCATGTAGAAATACCGGTGGCGCTTGACGTTGTAAAAGATCTGGTTGCCCTTTTCGAACTTCTCCTTCTCCAGCTCTTCATTGGCAAAGGACTTGACCACCCGCACGCCCAACAGGCTGTCCTCCACCTGAGCGTTGATCTCGCCCAGCTGGACGCGCTGGCGGCGGAACTGCTCCTTCATCTTCCGGTTGAAGTAGATGGCCGCGATGATGATGAAGGGCACGATGGTGAACATGATGAGGGTGAGCCACACATTGACCCCGCACAGAATGATGAAGGAGCCAATGATTTTGATGCCCGCGATGAAAAATTCCTCCGGGCAGTGATGGGCAAATTCCGTCACATCGAACAGGTCGGTGGTGATGCGCGTCATAATCTGGCCCACCTTGGTGTTGTCAAAGTAGTTGAAAGAGAGCTTCTGCAGGTGGTCGAACATGGCGGTGCGCATATCGGTCTCGATCTTCGTGCCCATGATGTGGCCAATCGAGGCCATAAAGAAATTGGCCGCTGCATCCACCAGGCGCAGGAACAGGTACAGGGCGCCGATTTTGAGAACGACCCCCACCGTCAGGGAGGCCAGGTCGTTGATACCCGCGTTGGTCACATACCGCACCAGCATGGGCAGCACCAGCTCGCACACCGTGGTCAGCGCCGCACAGAACAGGTCAAAGAACAAAACAGCCTTGTACTTTTTGAAATAGGGAAGGAACCGGCGAACCAGCCCCTTGGGATGTTTCCTTACCTTGCTTTCCAAAAGTCCCACCTCAAGTCTTTCCAAAAAATTTCCATCTTGCATTATGCCACAAACCGCGGACAGAATCAACCCCCCGGGGAAAGCCTCTCACCTATGGGGAAGGCACAGCAGCGCCAGACACGCTCCGTGGATCGAAGCCATCAAAAAGGGACCGGCCGCTCTGAAGAGCTTTTTCAGATAAATTCCCACCAAGCCATCCACCGCCTGCACCAACAGCATGGCCCCTGTGGCCGCCGCCAAAATCCCCACGGAATGGCACCAAACAGGGATGGCTGCCAAAGCGGTCAGCCCCAGGCTTCGGGCCAGCATATACAGGGCGCTGGACCGGGCCGGCCCCTGTTCCCGCCGCACCGCCCCCAAGGAAAAAGCTACGCCCAGCAAGGCGCTGGCCAATGTGGCCGCCGCTGTAATCCCATATTCCATCCGCATCGCCTCCCGCTTTTTCCGGTACTGCTATTGTAGCATGGCCGTGCAAGGCAAGCAAGGATCTCTCTCCTGCCCTGCCGCCGGTTGCAAAGGAGGGCCGGGCGATGTATAATCAAAACAGGAAGGAGGGAACGCCCATGAACATTGTGGTTCTGGACGGAGGCACCACCAATCCCGGGGATCTTTCCTGGGAGCCCTTGGAGCGTTTGGGAGATCTGACAGTGTATGGCCAAACGCCCCAGAAATTGGCGGTTCAACGGCTGGAGGACGCTCAGGCGGTTATTCTCAACCGCCTCTCGTTGGGGCGGGAGGAATTCTCCAGGCTGCCAAAGCTGCGCTATGTGGGCACCCTGGCCACGGGGTACAACACCATCGACGTGAAGGCGGCCCGGGAGCGGGGGATTACTGTGTGCAATGTTCCCCACTACTGCGAAGAGGCAGTGGCTCAGCACGCCCTCTCCCTGCTGCTGTGCCTGTGCAACAAGGTCCAGCGCTCCGCTGGCATGGTGCGGGACGGGCACTGGGCCCAAGCGGTGGAGGAGAGCCACCTTTCCCTTTCCCCAGTAGCGCTGGCCGGAAAGCGCCTGGGCATTGTGGGATATGGCAGCACAGGACAGCGCATGGCAGCGCTGGGGCTGGCCCTTGGAATGGAGGTGCTCCTTTTCAGCCGCAGGGAAAAGCAGGCCCCGGCAGGCTGCCGCTGGGTGGGCCTGGAGACCCTGTTCCAGGAGAGCGACGCGGTCTCCCTGCACTGCCCGCTGACAGAGGAAACCCGGGGCCTGGTGGGCAGGAAGCTGCTCGCCTTGATGAAGCCCACGGCGTTCCTCATCAACACAGCCCGGGGCGCCCTGGTGGATGAGCTTGCTCTGGCAGAAGCATTGGACCAAGGGCGGCTGGCTGGGGCGGGCCTGGACGTACTCACCCAAGAGCCCCCAGAGCCGGGAAACCCCTTGCTCTCTGCTCAAAATTGCGTCATCACGCCCCACGTCGCCTGGGCGGCGAAAGAGGCCAGAGAGCGCCTCATCCGGATCGTGGCGGAAAACCTGCGCCGCTACCAGGAAGGACGCCCGCAAAATGTGGTGAGCTAACCCGTTTCCATGACAGCGGATTTCCTTTTTCCAAACTGGCAAAAGCATTTTACAGCCTACTATATAGGGAAAAGAACATTGAGAAAGGTTGGTAGTATCCTATGAACAGCTTTACATTCCAAGCACCCACTAAGGTTGTCTTCGGCAAGGACGCAGAGGTCCAGGTAGGACAGCTCTGCAAGGAACAGGGGGCCACCAAAGTGCTGGTTCACTTCGGCGGGCAGAGCGCCAAGAAAAGCGGTCTGCTGGACCGGGTGTATGCCTCACTGGATGCGGCGGGAATCCCCTATGTATCCCTGGGCGGAGTGAAGCCCAACCCCCGGCTCTCTCTGGTGTATGAGGGCATCGAGCTCTGCCGGAAAGAGGGAGTGGACTTTTTGCTGCCTGTGGGCGGCGGCAGCGTGATCGACTCCGCCAAGGCCATCGGCTATGGGCTTGCCAACAGCTTTGACGTATGGGACCTCTACGACCACAAGAACACCGCCAAGGGCTGCGCCCCTATCGGCGCTGTGCTGACCATTGCCGCGGCGGGCAGCGAGATGAGCGACTCCAGCGTCATCACCAAGGACGAGGGGAGCATTAAGAGAGGATACAATTCCGACCTGTGCCGCTGCCGCTTTGCGGTGATGAACCCGGAGCTGACCTACACTCTCCCCTCTTACCAGACCGCCTGCGGGGCAGCGGACATCATGATGCATGTGATGGAACGGTATTTTGTCCAGGAGGACACCCTGGCCCTCACCGACAGCATGGCAGAGGCCCTGATCCGCACGGTGATGAAAAACGCCCCCATTGCCCTGCGGGAGCCGGACAATTACAAAGCGCGGGCAGAAATTATGTGGGCCAGTTCTCTGGCGCACAACGGCCTGATGAATTGCGGCGGCCCCAAGGGAGATTGGGCCTGCCACCAGCTGGAACACGAACTGGGCGGCATGTTTGATGTGGCCCACGGCGCAGGGCTTGCCGCTGTGTGGGGCAGCTGGGCCCGGTATGTCTATGAGGAGAAGCCGGAGCGCTTTGCCCAGTTTGCCCACCATATTTTCGGCATTCCCTGCAGCGGGGACGCCAAGGCCACCGCTCTTCAGGGAATTGAGGCCATGGAGGATTTCTACCGCTCCATCGGGATGCCGGTGAGCATTCACGAGCTGGGGTACGACCTGACAGAGGAGCAGATCCAAACCCTGGCGGAGAAGTGCTGTTTTGGCGGACGCACCATCGGCCTGTTCAAGGTTCTCCACAGGGAGGACATCCAGAACATCTACCGCGCGGCAAAGGGCAATTAAAACCCTGGCAGTTTGCGGGGACCCGTTGACTGGCAAGCCGTTAAATCAAGAAACATTCTCACTCTGTTTCACAAAAAAGAAGGCAAAAGGAAAAGGACCGGTAAACCGGTCCTTTTCCTTCTTTTGGGGAGGAGTTGTATTGAAAAGTGCGGCTTTCTGCCGCTAGACTTGTACTCTTGATTACGGTACAATTATAATATTTCAGAGGCATCTTGTCAACGGTTTCACGGAGAATCTCTTTTTTTGCTAATCCGCCCTATCCCCTCCCCCCCTTTTTGTAAAATCAGCACAACGAAAAACCCGCAAACCCGCATTCTGCTTGAGTTTTTAGAGCGTGTGTGCTACAATCATGGACAGTGAATGACGGGGGGAATGGCCAATGGCACTGGTTCAAAAAAATGAGATCGTAGAAATAGAGATCACTGGGATGACCGCCCAGGGCGCCGGAGTGGGGCACTATCAGGGGATGGCAGTTTTTACGCCCTTAACTGCGCCAGGGGACGTGGCGCGGGTGCGCGTTGTCAAGGCCGCGAAAAACTACGCCTACGGGCGGCTGGAAGAGCTGGTCTCCCCCTCTGCGGACCGCATGGAACCGGACTGCCCCTGCTTTGCGCAGTGCGGAGGATGCTGCTACCGGCACATCACTTATGAGGCCGAACTTGGGATTAAGGCGGCCCGGGTTCAAGATGCCCTGACCCGGATAGGGGGCTTCCGCAGCCTTCCTGTGCGCCCCATCTTGGGAGCGGACTCTCGGGATGGCTACCGAAACAAGGCCCTGCTGCCCTTAGGCACAAAGAAAGACGGGAGCCTTTCCATGGGCTTTTACGCTGTGAACTCCCACCGCATTGTGGACTGTGAAGAGTGCCGCCTGCAGCCGGAGGAGTTCAACCGAGCGATGGCGGCCTTCCGGCAATGGGCGGCCGCTTACGGAGATCCTGTGTACGACGAGGCAACGCATTCCGGAAGGATGCGCCGGCTGTACCTGCGCAAAGGGGAAATGACCGGCCAGATTTTGGCCTGTGTGGTGGTCAACGGCAATGGGCTGCACCACGAAACAGAGCTGGTACAGGCCCTGAAACAGGCAGTGCCGGGGCTTGCCAGCGTGGTCATCAATTCCAACCGGGAGAGGACCAATGTGGCCTTAGGGCAAAAATGCCGGACCATCTATGGCATGGACACCATTGAGGACACACTGTGCGGCCTGCGGTTCAAACTCTCTCCCCTCTCCTTTTACCAGGTCAACCGCACCCAGGCGGAGCGGCTTTACGAAGTGGCGGCAAGGTACGCCGGGCTGACCGGTCAAGAACTGCTATTAGACCTGTACTGCGGCGCGGGAACCATCGGGCTTTCCATGGCCGGGATGGCCCGGCGCCTTCTGGGGGTGGAGATTGTTCCCCAGGCAGTGGAGAACGCCCGGGAGAATGCCCGGCTCAACGGCATTGAAAACGCGGAATTTTTCTGTGGGGACGCGGGAGAGGCAGCCCGGATGCTGGCGGAGCGGGGAGAGCGGCCCGACGTCATTGTGCTAGACCCGCCTAGGAAGGGATGCTCTCCGGACTTGGTGCGCACGGTGGCGGAGTTTGGGCCCAAGCGCATTGTGTATGTCTCCTGCGACCCGGCAACCCTGGCCCGGGATTTGAAACTGTTCGCGGAGCTGGGCTATCCTCCGGTGGAGGCCATGCCAGTGGATATGTTCCCGGGAACGGCTCATGTGGAGACGGTTGTCTTGCTTTCCAAGGGAGAAATCGACTCAAAGAAGGTTCGAGTAGAGTTCTCTCTGGAAGATATGGATATGTCCGGGTTCCAGAAGGGTGCGACTTATGAACAGATTAAGGCGTATGTGCTGGAAAAGTACGGCCTGAAGGTGTCCAGCCTGTATATCTCACAGATCAAGCGAAAGTGCGGTCTGGATATTGGCCAGAACTATAATCTATCGAAGAAGGAAGATGCCAAAGTGCCGCAGTGCCCGCTGGAAAAGGAAGCTGCAATTATGGATGCGCTAAAGCATTTTCAAATGATTTAGCAGGTACTAAATAATAGATTCAATGTAAAATTGACAATACTCCGCCCAAAGTATACTTTGGGCGGAGTATTGTTTAGGATATAGAATCTATTTCTGTTTGAATTACGGACAAAAAGGCTTCTAATAGTTTTTGTTGAATCACAAACCGTTGTTCTTCAAAGTCGGTAACGCCAGCTGTATCCTCGTTCCAAAATTCTTTATACTTCTTAGCGACATCGGGGTTTAGTTCTAGGTGGTCGCTAGAATGGCGATAAACCTTTATTCGATGTAGTACGTCAAACAAAGCCGGATATGTTGACTTGATTTCATTCCAGAAATATTTCTTTTTCCCCAATGATTTGCCGTATTTTTCGATTGACTCAACGAAGCAACGATTACAAATATTGAAGAAATTTTCAAATTCTGGCTCGTTAGACACTGGTCCTACATTTACGAATCTATCTGCCTCGGGGAAAGAGTTTTCGCCAAAAAGTTTG
>OIYW01000175.1_pt1 | contig 62778 bp, 59 predicted proteins | sample 1588351 | NCBI WGS metagenome assembly OIYW01 (sample SAMN03283268) | human gut metagenome | biome: human-associated habitat; material: feces | host: Homo sapiens | place: USA | collected 2013 | reverse complement strand
AGGTTTTCGACACCTGCAGTCTGGAAGAGGCCCAGCAGCACTTTGAGGAAAGCCCATACTGACTTCTGGACACTTTGTCCAGAGGTAGCCATTTAGCCGGACGGCCAGCACTTCTCGGTGCTGGCCGTTTCTGCTCACTATTGGAAATACTGGCGAATAACTGCAAAGGAGGTTTTCTGTGAAGCTAAACGCACAAGTGATCGAAAAGATGCGGAGCGTCAATCTTGACGCAGTGGATAAGGAAACGCTTGTTGACGCAAGCGGTTTTGTTTTTGATAATTCGTTGCCGTTGGAAAAGCGAGCTGCTCGTATGCTGGAACAGTTGAAAAACCCCTATTGTTTCCGCTATGGCGACATGGCCATCAAGCTGGAATTTGCCGAGGACGGCCCCTCTCTCCAGGAACTACTGACTGGCTTTTTCCTGCGGCAGAAAAGCGGGCTGTAACGATCCGCCACTTCCAGACACTTTGTCCAGAGGTGGAGTCATCCTTGTTGTACCCCCGGTGCAGAGGTATAATATAGATGTAATGTGATAGGAAGGAGGACACATGGCAAGAACAGCAAACCGGGGGACAATGAGCGCCAGTTCCCCAACTTCATACAATGTGATGCGCTGGAGATTAGGAAAATACATCCGCCTTTCTAAAGAAGATTTACTCCGTGGCCGCGATGAAAGCAACAGCGTTGTAAACCAGCGGCGGCTCCTGGAACAATACCACCAGGCCCACCTGGATGAGTTCTATGAAGGCGCGGAAGCGGACGTATATGTGGATGACGGAAAAACAGGTACGGACACCAACCGCGAGGACTTCCAGCGGCTCTTGTCCGATATATCCAGCGGCAGGATTAACTGCGTGATTGTAAAAGACCTGTCCCGTCTTTCCCGAAACTATACCGATGCCGGAAACCTGATCGAAAATCTTTTCGTCCGGCTCAACGTCCGTTTTATCAGCTTGGCGGAGGGCGTGGATAGCTACCGCAACCCCGACAGCGTATCAAACATTATCGTTCCCATCACCAACGTAATGAACGATCAATACTGCTACCAGACCTCAAAGAAAATCCGTCAGGTGTTTGATATGAAGCGCCGCAACGGTGAATTTATCGGCTCGTATGCTCCGTATGGATATGTGAAAGACCCCGGCGACAAACACGCCTTACTGATTGACCCGGAGGCAGCCGAAGTAGTCAAAAGCATTTTTTCCATGTTTCTGTCTGGCATGAACAAGCGCGGGATTACCTATTATCTGAACGATCATGGTGTCCTTTGCCCTACGGCCTACAAGAAACAGCAGGGGCTCAAATACAATGCGCCTAACGCCCAAAGCAATCCAATGTGGAGCACGATCACCATAGACACGATCTTGAAAAACCGCGTCTATGTGGGGGATATGGTGCAGGGCCGTCAACGGGTGAAAAGCTATAAAATCCATATCCAGGAGCGGGTGCCGGTGGAAGAGTGGTTTATCGTAGAAAATACCCACGAGGCCATAATTGACCGGGAAATCTTTGATAAGGTGCAGGGGCTGCTCAAGCGCGATACGCGCACCGCTCCAAAGGCAAAGCAGCTTTACCTATTCAGCGGCTTTCTGAAATGCGCCGACTGCGGCAGGGCGATGTCCCGGATCGCTTCAAAAGGCATTTATGTCTATTACCAGTGCGGAACATATAAAAGCCTTTCAAAAAAGGCTTGTACCATGCACTCTATCAAGAGTGACCGACTGGAGGCTGGTGTCCTGTTTGCAATTCAACAACAGGTGCATTTGGCTGTTGCCTATTCAGAGCTGGTGTCCCGTATCAATTCCGCGCCCCTCAAAAAAAGCAAGTCAAAGCGGCTGGAGGATGCCATCGCCGCAAAGGAAAAAGAGCTTGCTAAAATCATGCGATATAAGCAAGCCCTTTATCAAGACTGGAAAGATGGAGAAATCACACGCAACGACTACCGCCACATGAGCGAGGACTATGAGCGGCAAGCCGAGGCCCTAAATAATGTCCTGCGGACGCTGACAGACGAGCAGGAACAACTGGAGAACGGCGTGGACGCAGAAAATCCTTTCCTGGCTGCGTTTCTCAAATATCAGAACATCGACAAGCTGACACGGGAAATTCTGGCCGAGCTCATTGATTATATCAAAGTTTACGAGGGCGGCAATATTAGCGTGAAATTCAAATACGCTGACGAGTTCCGCCGCATGGCTGAATATATCGAGCTCAACGCCCCTATGGTTCAAGGTGTGGGTTGATATATGGCCCTATCACCAATTCCGTTTGCTGGTTTTCCTAATATATATTGCCCATATGTAGACACGGCAGGGAAGAACACGAAACGGATCGCGGAGTACATCAAGCACCAGCTGGATGAAGACCAGATGGCGGAGCAGATGACGATGGGAAACATCTAAGCAAGGAAGGCCCGTTTACGGGCGGCAAGTAACAGGATCGCGGCTGGCAGACCGTACCAACGCGCTGTGCGCGTGCCGCTAGTAACAAAGGGCTTTGCCCGTCTATGAAATACCCCCGGCTTCGCCGGGGGATTTTTATTTTGTATGCTTTATCGAAATGAGAACCCCCAGCTCTGCTGGGGAGAGTAAAAAAGCTTTAGCTTCAAGCATCGAGCGAAGCGAGAAGAGAGCAACAACTTGGCTATTGTAAAGAAGTTGATCCTGGATAAACAACGCCCGTTTACGGGCTGTGGGGCAAGTGATGCAAGTGGCGGATTTTTCAGTGCCTCTTGAGAGGCATGCCGGTACGATGCCCTTCTAGGGCTTACACAAGCCCCCGGCTTTGCCGGGGGTCATGACTTGCGCCGGGCAAGGCGCCTTTAAAGGGGTTCGCGGCCCGCTGTTTTCCGGGGCTGGGGAACGCGGGAAAGGGATTGTCCGGCTCCTGTGCAAAAAGGAAAATTTTCCTCTGGAATTTCAGCGAAATACCGAAGGAGAATTTTGGAAAAACCCCTTCCCTTTTTTGGAGCGAGGGCTATAATTATGGGAGCTTGGAATCGAGCCCTTTCCGGAGAGGGGGAAGGGCCCGGAGCCGGCCTGAAAGGCCAGGTTTTCGCCTTTTCAGGAGACATGACGCACGCCGGGCTGCCCGGCGCGAAAAGGGAGGAATTGTATGTTTCAGTTAAAGTGGGTGTGGAAGCAGATGGAGGGCTTCCGAAAGCGGTACATCTTTGCCCTGTTCTCCACGGCCCTGCTGGCAATGCTGACCCTGGGCAACTCAGTCATCACCGCCAGCATTATGGACACGGTGTTCCAGCCGCTTACCGAAAGCGGTGTGGTCACCCAGCAGGTGGTGCACCATCTGGCGGTTCTGGTTGCGGTGCTCATTGGGTTTACGTTGTTCCGCACCAGCTTTCAGTACCTGTCCATTATGACCTATGAGGGCTGTTCCCAAAAGCTGATCTTCAAGCTCCGCCGGGACCTGTATAAGAATATGCAGGAGCAGGACCAGGACTTCTTCTCCAAAACCCGCACCGGCGACTTGATGACCCGCCTCACCGGCGACCTGGATATGGTCCGGTTTGCCGTGGCCTGGGTGGTGCGGCAGCTGATCCACTGCACAGTGCTGTTTGTCACCACCTCCATTGTGTTTTTGGTGACAGACTGGCTCTTTGCCCTGTCCATGCTGGCGGTAACGCCCATCATCTTTGCCCTGACGCTGGCCTTCTCCAAGCGGGTGCATCCCCTGTATGTGGACCTGCGGGAGCGCCTCTCTTTGCTGAACACCCAGGCCCAGGAGAACATCTCCGGCAACCGGGTGGTAAAGGCCTTTGCCCGGGAGGACTATGAGATCGACCGGTTCGATGAGAAAAATGCCGACTATAAAAAGGCCAACACCAGGGCCTCCCTGCTGTGGCTGCAGTACAGCCCCTATATTGAGGGCCTGTCCCAGTCCCTCTCCATTGCGGTGCTGCTGGTGGGGGGCGTGTTCCTCATCACCGGGCGCATCTCAATTGGGACCTTCACCCTGTTCAACGGCTTGACCTGGACGCTGACCGACCCCATGCGCATGCTGGGCATGCACCTCAACGACCTGCAGCGTTTCTTCGCCAGCTCCAATAAGATTATCGAGCTGTACTATGCCAAGTCCACCATCACCTCCCGTCCCGACGCCAAAAAGGTGGACACCCGCCTGAAGGGGGAGATCGACTTCTCCGGCGTGGACCTGAACCTCCACGGCCAACCGGTGCTGCGCCACATTGACCTGCATATCAATCCCGGCGAAACGGTGGCCATTATGGGGCCCACCGGCTCTGGAAAGACCTCGCTGGTGAATTTGATCCCCCGGTTTACGGACGTCAGCGGCGGCACCCTCACCATAGACGGCACGCCGGTGGGGCGCTATGACCTGCAGGGCCTGCGCCACGCTATCGGTATCGCCACCCAGGACGTGTTCCTGTTTTCCGACACGGTGGACGGCAATATCGCCTATGGCGACTCCTCCCTCTCCGAGGATGACGTGAAGCGCTATGCCAAAATGGCGGATGTGGACTTTATGGAAAAGCTGCCCGATGGCTTCGACACCCTCATCGGCGAGCGGGGCACCGGCCTTTCCGGCGGCCAGAAGCAGCGCATCGCCCTGGCCCGGGCCCTGGCCGTGCGGCCCTCCATCCTCATCCTGGACGACACCACCAGCGCCGTGGACCTGGAAACCGAGAAGTATATCCAAGAGCAGCTGGCCAGCTTGGACTTCCCCTGCACCAAGATTATCGTGGCCCAGCGCATTTCCACCACCAAGCGGGCGGATAAGATCGTCATTTTGGATAAGGGCCGGGTAGTGGACATCGGCACCCACGAGGAGCTGTCCCAGCGGCCCGGATACTACCGGGAAGTGTTCCTGCTGCAAAACGGCATGGAAGAGGAAAAGGAGGTGGTTTAAATGGCACGCAACAAGTTTGACGTGGACGAGACCCTGGAAACCCCATTTAACATAAAGCATCTGCTCCGGGCTGGCGTGTACATTGGCCGCCACAAGAAAAAGATGATTTTGTCCCTGCTGTTCTCCGCCATTTCCGCCGCCTGCTCTCTGCTGGGGCCCATGCTCATCCAGCGGGCCATTGACGTGTCCGTGCCCCAAAAGGACTACACCGAGCTGGTGGTGCTGGCCGTCATCATGCTGGTGTCCATTGTGGCCTCTGTGCTGTTCGCCCGGGCCCGCTCCAAGTACATGATTGTGGTGGGCCAGGAGATTATCTACGACATCCGCAAGGATTTGTTCGAGCACCTGCAGAAGCTGCCCTTCCAGTTTTACGATGACCGGCCCCACGGCAAGATTTTGACCCGCGTTATCAACTATGTCAACTCCGTGTCGGATGCCCTCTCCAACGGCATCATCAACTTTGTGCTGGAGATCTTCAACCTGATCTTGATTGCCGTGTTCATGTTCCTGTGCGATGTGCGCCTGAGCCTGATCGTCATGGCGGGCATCCCCCTGTTTTTGGTGATTGTCCTGCTGATTAAGCCCGCCCAGCGCCGGGCCTGGCAGGACGTGTCCAACAAGAGCTCCAATATCAACGCCTACCTCCACGAAAGCCTGGACGGCATGAAGATCACCCAGGCCTTCACCCGGGAGGAGGAGAACCGCGGCATCTACGAGAAGCTGAACAAGAAGTGCTATCAGACCTGGATGAAGGCCCAGTACACCTCCAACCTGGTGTGGTACTCTGTGGACAACATCTCCACCTGGGTGGTGGGCGCCATGTACCTCATCGGCCTGTGGATGCTGGGGCCCGCCATGCAGATCGGCACCCTGATTGCCATTTCCTCCTACGCTTGGCGGTTCTGGCAGCCCATTTTGAACCTGTCCAACCTGTACAACACCTTCATCAACGCGGTGGCCTATCTGGAGCGCATCTTCGAGATGATTGACGAGCCCGTCACTGTGGACGATGCCCCCGGCGCCACCGAGCTGCCCCCCATCACCGGCCGTGTCACCTTCGATGACGTGACCTTCTCCTATGATGGGCAAATCAACATCTTAGAGCACTTCAACCTGGATGTAAAGCCCGGCGAGTCCATCGCCCTGGTGGGCCCCACCGGCGCCGGCAAGACCACTGTGGTGAACTTGATCTCCCGGTTCTATAACATCGACAGGGGACGCCTGCTGCTGGATGGCCACGACATCGCCCAGGTGACCCTCCGCTCCCTTCGCTCTCAAATGGGCATTATGCTCCAGGACAGCTTCATCTTCTCCGGCACCATTATGGACAACATCCGCTATGGCCGCCTGGACGCCACCGATGAGGAGGTCATCGCCGCGGCCAAGACCGTGCGCGCGGATGAGTTCATCCGGGAAATGGAGGATGGCTATTACACCCAGGTCAACGAGCGGGGCTCCCGCCTGTCCCAGGGCCAGCGGCAGCTGGTGGCCTTTGCCCGCACCCTGCTCTCCGACCCCAAGATTCTGGTGCTGGATGAGGCCACCTCTTCCATCGACGCCAAAACCGAGCGCCTGGTGCAAGAGGGCCTCAATGCCCTTCTGAAAGGCCGTACCAGCTTTATCATCGCCCACCGCCTTTCCACCATCAAGAACTGCGACCGCATCCTGTACATTTCCAACAAGGGCATTGCGGAGATGGGTACCCATCAGCAGCTGTTGGAGAAGAAGGGCTATTATTACCATCTGTACACGGCCCAGCTGGAGAGCTGAACCGGGAGAGAGCTCCCTCTGGGATAACGGAATAGAGCGCAAAAGCAAGCGCGCAGCCCACGGCGCCAGAGCGGCGGCAGGGTTCGCGCTTGCTTTTTTTCACAGGGAAAAAGCAGGCGGTCCTCCAGAAGGCTGCCTGCTTGAAATGCCATTGAAGCATGAAAAGAAAAGAGATTGCTTTTTGGGCATGGGTCTGCTATGATGGGGAAAAAGAAAGGGGGAAAGGCCTGTGGAAATTCGGGTTTTGCGGTATTTCCTGGCGGTGGCGCGGGAGGAGAGCATCACCAAGGCAGCCGAGCTGCTTCACCTCACCCAGCCTACTTTAAGCCGGCAGATCGGCCAGATGGAGGAGGAACTGGGGGTCAAGCTGTTTGACCGGGGCGCCCGCAAGATTGCCCTTACCAATGAGGGCCTGCTGCTGCGCCGCCGGGCAGAGGAGATTCTGGAGCTGGTGGATAAGACCGAGAAGGAACTGACGGAGCAGGACGAGCGGATTGAGGGGACTGTTTCCCTGGGCTGCGGAGACCTGGCTTCTGTGGAGCTGCTGCCGCCGCTGTTCCGGGCATTCCGCGCGCGCTATCCCGCGGTGCGCTTTGACCTGTACACCGGTACTGCCGACCACATCCAGGACAGGATGGACCGGGGCCTGACGGATATTGGACTGCTGATGGAGCCGGTGAGCGTAGAAAAATATGAATACATCCGGCTGGCCCGGCAGGAGCAGTGGTGGGCGGTGATGCACCCTGACGCCCCCTTGGCCCGGCTGGCCCGGGTGACTCCTCAGGATTTGGCCGGCCAGCCTTTAATTCTTCCTCGCAGGCTCAGTGTGCAAAGTGAGCTGGCGGGCTGGTTTGGAGAGGAGTTTGACAAGCTGAATGTGGTCTTTACCTCCAATCTGCCGGCCATCAGTTCCATTGTGGCCCATAACCAGCTGGCCTATTCCATTACGATCCGGGGCTCCCTCTCCTTCTGGGACCCGGAAAAAATCACCTGCCGCCCCCTGTATCCAGAGCTGAAGGCCACCAGCATCCTGGCCTGGAAGCGCAAGCAGCCCTTCAGCCCGGCGGTCTCCAAGTGGATTCAGTTTGCCAAGGAAACCCTCCGTCCAGCCGGTTGAGCGCTTTTTATGCCCTGTAAGCATTGCGCCTTATGAAAAACGGGTATTAGACAGGCGGCTTCCCGTCCCCTATAATGAGAGTGGAAGGGCACTTCCCAACACAAGACCCTTTTGGGGAGAAACGGGGGGAGACACATGGACCTGTTGGAAGCGGGCAGAAGGTTCCGCCTGGCGCCGGAACTGCTGAGGCTGTATGAGGAAAATGGGCTGCTGCAAGGGGTGCAGGCGCCGGACGGTACCCGGCATTATGGGGAGGAAGCGCTGCAGCGGGCAGTTTCGTTTCGGTTTTTGCAGCAAGCCGGGATGGAACTGGGCACGCTGAAGCATTTTGCCAGGCTGGTGGAACAGGGATCGGATACAGTCGGGGAGCGGCTTCGGCTGCTGCGGCGGTGCCGCTGCTGCCTGTTGGAGGAGATCCATCAAAAGCAGCAGGCTTTGGATCAGGTGGATTACCTGATCCGCGAGCTGCGCGGGAAATAGCCCGCGCCTTCCAAACAGCATAGGAATGGACCTTGACGGGGGTTGCCCAGCGTTCTACAATGGTGTCAATCACCTGCCGCCCTGCGGCGTAGAAAGAGAGGAAGAACGCTGTGCGCACAATACGCGATGCCAAATTTGTCCCCCAATGGGTGGACTTGACCCAGGAGTACCCGGTCCCGCTCTTCGGGCATATTACGCGGCAATATCTCAATCTGTCCTATGGTGGGCATCCCCTGCAAGCGGTGGACCTCTATCTGCCGGAAGAGGGAAAGCCCCCTTTTCCCACGCTCATTCTGATCCACGGTGGGGGATTCTCCCGGTGTGATAAGAGGGATTTGAGCGTATACCCTGGCTTTTACGCCCTGCGGGAGGGGTTTGCCTTGGCCTCTGTCAATTACCGCCTCGTGCCGGAATGCCGCTTTCCCTGCCAAATCCATGATGTCAAAGCGGCCATCCGCTTTTTAAAGGGCCATGCGGGGGAATATGGGCTGGATCCGCGGAGCTTCTTTTTGTACGGCGACTCGGCGGGGGGCTACCTTGTCTCCATGGTGGGGGCCACCCAGCACGGCAGCTCGCTGGACGGCGGAGCGGCGGGGCCGGAGGGGGAATCCTGTGCGGTGCGGGGGGTGGCGGCCATCGCGCCCTTGATCAATTTGGTGCGCCATTACGGGCAGCTGGAGCGGGTGGACTATCTTTCCCCTGACCTGCACAAAGCCATGCTGGAGGAGAGCAGCGCCATTCTGGCCGATTACTTGGGAACCCCCAAGGGGCGCTTGGGAGCCCTGGCGGAGAAGGCCTCTGTGGACACCTACCTGACCTCTGCCGCGCCTCCTTTTTATATCCAGCACGGCACCCGGGACACCATTATCCCACCCATCCAGGCCATTGACTTTGCCGGGCGGCTGCGGGGCCTGATTGGCGGGGAGAAGGTGGTTTTGGATTTGATTGAGGGGGCCAAGCACGTTGGAACCTCCCCAGAGTTTATTGAGGAGGAGCATGTCCTGCCCATTTTGCGGTTTTTCAGAACCCTGCTGTGACCAAATTCCTTTTGGGAAAACAGCCCGGCGCGCCTCCCTGGTTGTGCCGGGCTGTTTTTTGCGCGAAACCCTCTGGGGTGGCCCCTTCTCCAGTGCCTTGGCCCTTCTTCCGGAGTTCTCTTGCGTCAGGATGGCTTTGAGCGCCTGCCCGTCCCTATGTGAACGGGGCGGACATGGAGATCCCGGCTTTTGCCCGGTGGTGCAAGGGTGCTGGGCGGCAAGGATCGCCACCGGGCTTGTGGCGGAAGCTGTTTTCCCGGTTTGGGGGGAAATGTGTGGAAAAAAGAAACAGGAACCCCACCTATGCATCTCTTTTTCAGAGAACATCCTTTTTTGTTTCTCTATAGCAGCATAGCTCCGGTGCCGGCCAGAATGAGCACCAAGCCCATCCCCGCCTTGCGGCTGAGCTTTTCTTTCAGCACCAGGCCGGAGAACACGATGGTCACCAAGATGCTCAGCTTGTCAATGGGGACCACTACGCTGGCCAACCCATCCTGGAGGGCTCGGTAGTAGCAAAGCCAGGATAGACCTGTGGTGATGCCGGACAGAAGCAGGAAGAAAGCGCTTTTCCGGTCAATCTTTCCCAGATCCTTTTGTTCCCCGGTGACGAAGACCATGGCCCAGGCCATCACCAGCACCACAATGGTCCGGATGGCAGTGCCCAGGTTGGATTCCACGTTTTCCACGCCCATCTTTCCAAAGATGGAGGTCAGGCTGGCAAATACCGCGGAGAGAAGGGCAAACAGAAGCCAGCTTTTGCTTTGGGGCTTCTCCTGGTCCACCTCTTTTTTGGAAATCATCAAAAGGGTTCCAATGCCAATTCCCAGCACTCCCAAAATCTGGGGAAGGGAGATGGGCTCCCCCAGGAAGAGAAAGGCCAGCAGAATGGTCAGCACAGTGCTGGACTTGTCAATGGGCGCCACCTTGTTTACATCCCCCAGCTGCAAGGCTTTGAAGTAGCACAGCCAGGAGGCCCCGGTGGACAGGCCGGACAGGATTAAAAACAGCAGGGTTTTTCCAGTGATCTGCCCTATGGTATTCTGAGAACCCACCACAAAGACCATCAGCCAGGAGAAGGCCAGAACTACCACGGTGCGGACGGCGGTGGCGAGAGTGGAGTTGATGTGCTCAATGCCGATTTTCGCCAGTACCGCTGTGATTCCCGCAAAGAACGCGGAGCCAAAAGCGAATAAGATCCAAAGCATAATCTTACCCCTCCTTTATGTCCGGGTAAAAGGTGTGCCCGTGGGCCATCACACCCTCCCCATGGGGAGACGCCTGCTGATCCAGGCGGCAGGCTTCCTTTCCATGCTGCGTTGCACGGCGTCCGCGCCTTTTTATTCCTGGTGTTGGAAAGCAGCGCACAGCGATCCATTCTCCGCCTCTTCCGGCCGCCCGGCAGCTTTCAAAGGCATTGCGCCCCGAGCCATGCCCTTTCGCGCTCCGGAAACCGCGGAATTTTGCGCTGAGAGGAGCCTTCACTGAACCAAAAAACAGTATAGCATGGTTTCCCTCCCTCTGCAAGCGGGAGAGCCCCTAACAGAAGAGGGGAGGCCCCGAAAGGCCTCCCCTGTTTCCACAGTATGAAATTTGCGATGCCTTATTTTTTCGGATGCAGCCGGACGGTCTTGACCTCGAAGGGCCGGAAGTGGAGGGACACGCCGCTGCCTTCCACAGCAAGAGGCGTTTCGCTGGCAGCTTCCTCCAGCATGTTGCACAGGTAGGCGGACTCCACCGGCAGATCCCAGCGGAGGGTACAGCTGGTGTCGGCGTGCTTGCTCTCGTACAGGCGGAGGACGATATCGCCGCTCTGGTCCTCGGCGGGCTTCACCGTGTCGATGACAACATTCCCGCCGCCCTCCAGGGAGAAGAAGCTCCGCCGGCCGGGGGCGCCGGTGACGATTACAGGAGAAACATTCAGCTCATAGCCTTCCCGAACCACGGGGCTTTCCAGCAGGCTGCCCTCCCAGGCGGTGAAGGCGTATGTGAAGTGGTGGGTGCCGTTGTCGGCAGCCATCTCGGGAGAGGCCGCCGCCCGCAGCAGGGTCAGGTTGATGGCGTTTTCCAGCATGCTCACGCCGTACTTGCAGTCGTTGAGCACCGCGGCGCCGTGGCCCTCGTCGCAGAGGGCGGTGTAGCGGTGGTTGCAGACCTCGAAGCGGTCCTTGTCATAGGCGCGGGAGCGGTGGGTGGGCCGTTTTACATACCCAAACTGCATCTCGTTGACGGCCTCCGTGGCGGTGACGTCCACCGGGAAGCTGACCTTCAGCAGGCGGTGCAGCTCGTGCCAACCGGCGATGGTGTCGAACTCCACCCGGATGGCGCCGCTCTCCAGGGAAACGATCTGAGTCAGGGTGGAGTTGCCGATCTCCCGCTGGATCTCAATGGCACAGCGGTAGGGGCTCTCCTCCGCCACCCGAATGCCGGTGCAGCGGCCACTCTCCACAAACTGCTGCTCGTAGTTGCTGTCGATATCCCAAGCGTCGAACACGCGGGGCACATCCTTGTACAGAAGCAGGCGGTTCATGGGCCGGCGGCGAACTCCCGGCCGCTCTCCAGCAGCACAAAGGAGGTCATCTCGCCGTTGTTGTCAAACACGGCCTTGACCTTGCTGTTTTGCAGCACAGCGCCGTTCCCGTCCAGGGAGACAGTGACCGCTTCCTCCGGCGCCAGGCCGCTGTCCGCAGCGGGGGCGTAGCCGCAGGCCGGAACCTTTACCCGGGCATAGCTGCCATCGGCCTTTTTCACCACAGCATCCCGTTCCCAGGACAGGGAGTTGAACACCAGCTCAGCGCTGCCGCTGCCCGCGATGGAGCCTGCGGCGGAGGCGGCTATCCCCTCGCCCGAGGCGATGACCTGGTCGTGGAGCTCCTTGGCCTTCTTGTACACCGGCCCGATGCAGGAGCCGGGCAGGATGTCATGGAACTGATTGAGGAGCACCTTTTTCCAATCGGCGTCCCACTCCTCATAGGGGAAGGCGAAGCCGCTCTGCTGGGCCACAGCGCCCCACAGTTCCGCCTCCCGCAGGGCCAGTTCCGACTTCCGGTTGCCCCGTTTCACAGAGGCTTGGCTGGTGTACACGCCCCGGTGGCAGGAGAAGTACAGCTCGCCCACATAGGTGTTCTCGGGGCCGCCCTCGGCCTCCAGGTCCTCAAAGATTTTGCTGGGATGGGCCATCTCCACCTTGGGGCAGCCCTCCAGGTCCTTTTCCCGCAGGGCGAACTCAATGTAATCCCGGCTGGGGCCGCCGCCCCCGTCGCCGTAACCGTAGGGCAGCAGGAACTTGTCCAGGCCGTCCTTCTGCACCCGGTTCTCCCATACGTCGATGAGCTGCTTGGGGTTGGTGGTGTAGGTGTAGCTGGTGGGCAGATAGGAAACGATCTCGCTGCCATCCATGCCCCGCCAGGTGAAGTAATGATAGGGGAACTGCTCGCCGCCGTTGTAGCTCCAGAAGATCTTCTGGGTGACCAGGTACTTGATGCCGCAGTTCTTCAAGATCTGGGGCAGCGCCGCCGTGTAGCCAAAGGTGTCGGGCAGCCACAAGATCTCGCAGTTGACGCCCAGCTCCTCCCGGAAATAGCGCATGCCGTGGACCAGCTGGCGCACCAGGGATTCGCCGGAGGTCATGTTGGTGTCCGGTTCCACCCACATGCCGCCCTCGGCGATCCAGCCGCCCTGCTGGATGGCAGCCTTGATCCTCTCGAACAGCTCGGGATAATACTGCTGGCAATAGGCGTAGGTCTGGGGCTGGCTTTGCAGGAATTTGTAACCCGGGTATTTTTCGATCAGCCGCAGCTGAGCCGCAAAGGTGCGGGAGACCTTCCGCTGGGTCTCCTCCAAGGGCCACAGCCAGGCCACGTCCAGATGGGCGTTGCCGATGCCGTAGAAAGTGGGGGCTGTGCTGCCGTTGACGCAGGAAAGGGCCTCTTTCAGAACCTCGCGGCCCTTTTTGTAGCTGGCAATGCGGCCCTCTAAGGGCTGCTCAAAGTCCACTGTAAGGGTGAACTTTTCCAGCGCCCTGCCGATTTTGGCTGCCCGCAGGCTGCTCTCCGGCAGGCAGGACATCACCTCTGTCAGGGTGACCACGTCCATCCAAAGCTGATAGGCTTCTTCGTTCCAGATGCCAAAGGTGTTCTCGCCCATGGTGGCCCGCAGTTTCCCCTCTAAAGGATCGGTATAGGTGCCGGGGATCACGGGGCCGGTGGAGCAGCCCGCCACGGTGCTTTCCGGGTAGAAGTGGCCCGCGTAAGCCTCTGCCTGGAGCAGGTAGGTCTCGCCGGGCTTGCCGTTCTCCGTGAGGATGTTGTCCTCGATAAAGTGATGGGGCACAGAGACCCACCCGGCCCGGTAGGTGCCGAAGGAGGCCCCGTTGACAAACAGGGTGGTCTCGCCGCCGGGGTTTAAATTGAGCACGATCACTTGCCCTTCTGCCTCTGGGGGAAGGGTGATCTCCCCCTTCAGCCACATGTACTCCCACTGGTGCCCCCACACAGTTCCCGCGGGAACAGGGGCGTAGCCGCTGTGCTCCAGCGCTTCTTGCGGGGGGATGTGGTCATAGGTACAGAAACCTTCGAAGGAGATCTCCCCCAGGGGGCGGTAGAAGTCCCTCTCCAAGGTGGCGGTCCAGTGCCGCAGCCGGTCGTGCCATTCCGGTGCCAATTTCATGGATATCATCTCCTGGCTCATGCAATCGTTTTGTTGGGATGAGGCGTGGGACGGCCCAGGGCCTCCCCCGTATCGTGCCAAGTATAGCACACTCCTTTTACCGCAACAAGCGTGTATTTTGTACATTCTTCAGTCCAATATTTTACATAGCTTTCCAGCAGCGGGCCGCATGCGCGAGTCTCTCTTCCACAATTGGAGCCGCAGGAGGGCGGGGTTGAATATCCCGATACAGCGCACTGCCCCTGCGCGGGAAACCATGCCCAGACTTTCCCCAAGCGCTTGGGGCGTTTTTCCTGTGGGCTCTGCGCCGCGAAGGGCCACTAAAGCGCGACCGGGGCAATGACAAAAGCGGGCCGAACACAGAGGGGTTCGGCCCGCTTGGCAGCGGATTTGTTTTGGATCGGAAAAGCACAGATTCCGCGGAGCATGGGGGCGCTCATGTGCCTGTGCCGCTATTCCACCAGCACTTCCACTTGTGAAATTCCGTAATATTCAAACAGTGCCAGGGCTTCTGGAGCGATCCGCTCTCCCGAAACGGCAATGGGGATGGCGGGTGGGCATCCCACTGTGGGCAGGCCGCAGATCCGGCCCAGGGAATCGGCCGCCGCCACCGTCTCACGAAAGGAGAAGGCTGCCTGACGGATGGAACAAGCCTGTTCCCCGCGGGCCAAGGGCAGCTGCGGGGGCTTTGGCTGGCCCGGACATGTGCCCAAGGCCGCGGCCGCCCGGGCCAGTTCCTCCGGGGTATTCTCCGGAGTGGCCATCAGCACCAGAAAGTCCCGGTCGGCGTACTCGCACTCCACGCCCTGGCGCCGCAGCCGCTGGGCCAGCTTCTGGCCGGTCACCTCGCTGGGGGTGGCCACTGTCACCCGCAGGGGGTCGCTGGACTCCACCTGCCAGCCCGCTGCGGCCAGCTTTTCCCGAAGCCCCTCCAGGCGGCCTACAGTTTCCGCCAGGCGCTGGGGATATCCCTCCGCCAGGTACCGGTTGCATAAATCCAAGGACGCCAGCGTTAAATAAGAGGGGCTGGTGGAGCCAAACAGCCCCAGGGCGGATTTGGCCATGGCGGCCAGCCGCGCCGGGGCGGCAGGGGAGAGGTGCAGATAGGCTCCGCCGGTGAGCACCGGCAGGGTCTTGTGGGCGGAGTCGCAGCACAGGTCCGCCCCCAGGTCCAGGGGGTGGAGGGAGGGTTCTAAAAACCGCAGATAGGCCCCGTGGGCGTTGTCCACCAGCAACAAGGTACCGTGCTGGTGGCACACCTGGGCCAAAGCGGGGATTTCCGCCATGCCGCCCAGATAGTCCGGGCTGGTGAGGTACACCGCCGCCGGAGGCTCCGGCAGGCTTCCCAGCGCCTCTTCCAGCTGGGCGGGGGAGATGGGGCACCCGCACAAAGAGCGGCTTTCCTCCGGCCAAAGCCAGCGGATTTCCAAATCCAGCAAGGCGGCGGCGGAGACAAAGGCCCGGTGGACGTTCCTCGCCGCCACCACAGTGCGGGAGCCGCTGGCCGCCACCGCAAGGTACAGCATAGCCCGGATGCACTGGCTGGAGCCCTCGGTGGAGTAGCAGGTTCGCTGGGAGCCAAACAGGGCGGCGGCGTTTTGTTCGCTCTCCGCCAGGATGCCCTCCGCCTCGTAGAGGGCGTCCGCCCCGTGGATTTCCGTGATGTCCCAGGGCTCGCAGCCCAAAAAGCAGCGGCCCTTGTGGCCGGGCATGTGCAGCCGGGCCGTGCCCGCCTTGGCGTAGCGCTGGACAAAGTCCGCTACCGGCGTGTTCATTGGCCGGCCTCCTGGGCGGCTTTCATCATAATGGCGCACTCAATGCGCTTGCGGAACAGCTCGCAGCCCGCCTCATAAACGCCCCGGATGGTGCCGGTGGCGTGGTAGGCGTTGGCCGCGCAGCCGCCGGAACAGTACAGCTTGGCCCAGCAGCCGGCGCAGTCGGGCCGGGCGTAGGCGTTGCAGGCGCGGAACTCCTCCCGCAGGGCGGTGTTGGTCACGCCGTTCCACACGTCCCCCAGCTTGTAGGCCTCCTCGCCCACAAACTGGTGGCAGGGGTACAGGTCACCCCAGGGGGTGACGGCCATGTACTCCGTGCCGGAGCCGCAGCCGGAAATGCGCTTGTACACGCAGGGGCCGCCGGTTAAGTCCAGCATGTAGTGGTAGAAGGTGATGGGGTGGCCCTCTTTCTCCCGGCGGAGCATGTCCTTGGCCAGAATCTCATACTGCTCCTTTACAATCTCAATGTCCTCCGGCGTCAGGGCAGCGGGGTCATCGGGGGCGCACACCACCGGCTCCATGCTCAGCTCGGTAAAGCCCAGGTCGTCCGCCATATGGAACAGGTCCTTGGTGAAGTCCGGGTTGGCGTGGGTGAAGGTGCCCCGCATGTAGTAGTTCTTCCCGCCCCGGGCCGCCACCAGCTTTTGGAACTTGGGCACAATGCGGTCGTAGCTGCCGTTGCCCGCGTAGTCCACCCGGGTGCGGTCGTTGATTTCCTTGCGCCCGTCCAAAGAGAGCACCACGTTGCTCATCTCCCGGTTGGCAAAGTCAATCACATCGTCGTCGATGAGCATGCCGTTGGTGGTGAGGGTGAAGCGGAAGTTTTTGCCCCGCTCCTTTTCCACGCTGCGGGCGTACTCCACCAGGCGCTTGACCACGTCCCAGTTCATCAGCGGCTCTCCGCCGAAGAAGTCCACCTCCAGGTTGCGGCGGGTGCCGGAGTGGTCCATCAGGAAGTCCAGGGCCTGCTTACCCACCTCAAAGCTCATCAAAGCCCGGTCGCCGTGGTACTTGCCCTGGCTGGCGAAGCAGTACTCGCAGTTGAGGTTGCAGGTGTGGGCCACGTGGAGGCACAGTGCCTTCACCACGTCGCCAGAGCGCTCTTTAAAGGTCCCCGCCATGCCGGCGAAGGTGTCCGGGCTGAAGAGCTTCCCGGCGTCCTTTAGGGCCTGCACGTCCTGGATGCAGCCCCGCACATCTTCCTCCGTTACATCCGGGCGGCCGCCGTACTTCTCCAGCATGGCGGCCACAATCTCCTCCGGCGTGTGGGTTTCGAAGAGGGCGATGATATCGTAGGCCACCTCGTCCACCACATGAATGCTGCAGGAGCAGCTGTCGAGCACAATATTATAACCGTTTAACTGATATTGGTGTACCATTCAGGTCCTCCTGACACAAAAAAGGCCGCCCGAAGGCGGCGCCTTTTTTTATTTCTCTGCGTTCTCGCATTTCTGGTTGGCCACGCCGCAGCTTGTCTTGCAAGCGGACTGGCAGGAAGTCTGGCACTCGCCGCAGCCGCCGTTCTTGGCGCTCTCGCACATATCCCGGGTTTCCAGAGTCTTGATTCGTTCCATGACACATAGCTCCTTCATAAGTTCTTCTGGCCCATGCCGCAGGGCGTAAACCAGTGTACATAAGAAATCCTATCATAGTTGGCCGGGAAAGTCAAGGCGGCAGCGGGCTGCCTGTGAAAATTTGGGTATGCGCGTATTTTTTGCCGGAGGACAGCGCTGGTTTCTCTCCCTGCGGAAAATAGAATAGGAGGGACGGGTTCTTCTCCCCCTAGAAATGCGTTGCGTTTGATGAAATCCAAAAAATGCCTACCCTATCCTGGAAAGGGTGGATACCTTTAGGTGCCGCCCCCTGCGCGGGGGCCATGCCGTATAAAAAGAAAGAGTCTGAACGCGAATTGCGTCCAGACTCAGTCTGGAAGGGGTGGACACTTTAGATGCCTCCCTTTTACGTAGTCGTAATACGCTAAAAAGCAAAAAATAAATTTCGCATCCCCACTTTTGCGCTCAGTACCCTTAATTCACGAGCGCACATTAGCGAAACTCTCGCAGGGGTAAGTATAGCACACGAACCAAATCTTGTCCAGTGGATTTAAACTGCATTTTATATTGGGGGGTATTAGGATGACATGGCAATCATGGAATGAACAGTTACCCACAAAAAAATAGCGCCGATGCCTCGCTTGAAGACATCGGCGCTATTTTTTTGCAGGCAACCTATTTTTGCAATGGCAGGGTGGTATCCAGTTCATACCCTCCGACAAACCGGATCCTTATTTGGGAGGCAGAGAGTACGGTCACTTGTTCGATGATCCTTCTGATGAAGTCATCGTTAAACTCAGTGAGGTTCAGGTTTTCCTCGTTGTTGATATAGATGAGAGCCTGCTGGTATTGATACTCCAGAGCTTGATTCTCTATCTTTTTCTTTTGGAGCTCCTGCAGCTGGCGGGTGAGATCCATCTTCTGCTCTGAAAGTTGCCGGAGCTTGGCGGCGTAGAAGTCGCTGTCACCGCCTTGCGCTACGATCTTGACTAAGGCGGACATTTCCTGCTCCAGCTTGTTGACTTGCTTTTCCAGTGATTGAGGAGTGGCTTGGCTTCCGGAAAAGAGGATAATGTTCTCTTGGACATCCCGGAGGTTTTGCATGATGTCATCCTTGTCACCGGCCACGGTTTGAACGCACTGCAGGATTGCCTGATGTAATGCTTGCTCAGGTAGGGTCGGAGAGTGCTGGCAATACTTCGTGCCGAACTCAAGGCGATTGATGCAACGCCAGACAACTTTTTTCTTGCCCTTTTTAGACCAAGTGGTTCGCCGGTACATGGAACCGCATTCTCCGCAAACCAGCCTTTCGGATAAAGCGTATTTGCTGCAGTATTTCCCCAGCACGCTCTTGGTTTTCTTTTGGGAAACCTTCTTTTTGCTATTTCTGCGGGCCAGTTCAAGTTGGGCATTCAGGAAATCCTCACGGGGAATGATGGCAGGGTGGTTATCTGTTATGTAGTATTGGGTGAGTTCCCCGTTGTTTTTCTTCTTTTTCTTGCTTAGGAAATCCACCGTGTAGGTCTTTTGCAGGAGGACATCCCCCATGTATTTTTCGTTCCGCAGGATATGCTCAATAGTTGAGAGACCCCATTCGGTATTCCCTCGTGGAGTTAGCACATTCCGCCGCTCCAGGGCTTCTTTGATCTGGCGGAGACTCCGGCCCAGCAGGAACAGATTAAAAATCATTTTGATATGTTCCGCTTCTTCTGGCACGATTTCCGGTTCACCATCCTCGCCCTTCCTATATCCCAGCATACTTGAATATGGGAAGGCAAACCTCCCTTGGCTGTACCCTTTCCGCTTGCCCCATTTGACGTTGTTGCTCAGGGATTCGCTTTCCCCCTGGGCAAAGGCGCTGGTCCATGTGAAGAATATCTCGCTGGTCACACGAGAGGTGTCCAACCCTTCTTTTTCAAACCGGATGATAATACCCCGGTCCTTTAACATCCGTATGTATGAAATGCATTGGAGGGTGTTCCGGGAAAAACGGGACAGCGACTTGGCAAGTATCATGTCGATTTTCCCCTTTTTGCATTGCTTGATCATTCCCATAAAGCCGGGGCGGTTCTCATCCCTGGTGCCGCTGATGCCATCGTCCGAAAAAACGCCGGCGTATTCCCATTCGGGGTTTGAGCGAATGAGATCCTCGTAATAGGTGATTTGGTTTTCGATACTGGTCTGCTGTTCTTCCTGCTCCGTACTGACTCGGCAGTAGGCAGCCACCCTCAGTTTGTGGTTCTTGGTCCGAGCCTGCAGCACCGGCGATGGCTTGATTTCTCGAATGATTTTTTGCCTTACAGGGGGTTTTTGCTCCATATAGATGCTCCTTCCGGCTATATTACTTTCCCATTCTGCAGCTGAAGGCGAACGGAACCATTTGAAAAAACGAGGATTTTCTCTGCTATGCTACTAAATAAATCATAGTCAAAGGCGGAAATCAGCGGTTGCCCGGCCAACCGTTCCTGTATAAGCTGGGTAGCCTGCTCCGAAGCACCACTGTCACAAACTTTGTATTTTGCTTCGGCGCAATCCATAATAAGTCGGAGCAGATGATCGGCATCTGCACAAGGATTGCCCATTTGCCGTTCAATTTCATTGTTCAGCCGGATGACTTCAATGGAGAGGCATTCGCAATGCTTTTCGTCCGGAGTCAACTGTTTCCTATTTTCAATGGCTCGGTTCAATAGGGTGGTTACGTTTTGCAGCAGCAGCTTATCCGGCAGGTAATCTGTGGTGACGCCGCATTCCGGGCATTCCCATAGGATATAGCCTGTTCGCATATTGATGCGCTTGAGCGTTTGCCCACAGGCTCCACAGCAAATCTGCTGGCGGATTTTCTTCATCTCTGCAGACAGGCTTCCACCATACTGTTTTGCCTTTGCTGCTCTGAGAGAGGTGGTTTCTTGAAATTGTTCCGCTGAGATCAGCGGAGGAAACCCTTCGGTGCCTATATACTTGCGGTTATCTAAAATTCTGCAAACCATGATTTTGTTCCACCCCACAGCCCCTTCCCGATAGGGAATACCTGAAAGGGTTGCAAATTTGGCAAGTGCGGAAAGGGCTTCCCGTTCAAGATATTTTGAAAATATAGCCTGTACTAAAGGCCCCTCGGTGGGGTGCGGAGCAATTTCTCCATTTTTCATTTGATAGCCGAAAGGCAAATACCTTTTCTTTTTCACGGTATAAACTCCTATCTTCGCTCTGCCAGTTCCATGCCGTTTATAAGGCGGAACCGGATGGTGTCCGCAGATATTTTTACTTTGACAACCATGTTGCGAAATGCAGAAGGCTCAAACTGCAATATGCTTTCCTGTCCTTCGAAAATCTTAAGAAGCAAATGGCTTCCATCCAGTATTTCGTGATAATCGTTCAGGTCACGGTATCGTTGGAGTTCCCTGCGGAGGGCCTCCAATTTGGCGTTATTGGCATTGGTTTCACTCATAAAAAAGGCAGAATCAATGCACTCTTTGGCTCTTAAAGTAGCCAGTGCATGATTCTGCTCTAACAGATCCGCTATTTCCTTATTAAGCTGCATTGCCCCCGGATGGGACATGAAGTTTTTATCACGCAGGTTTTCCACATGCAGAATGAATGGAGTTAAAATCTCTGAACGATTTCTCCCCAGCTTGTTATATAAGGTGATGAACGCCTTTTCCACTTCTGACTCCTGCACGTTTTCCATGGCGCATAATTTCTTGTCACGGAAATGCCGGTAACATGACCATACCACGGTTCCGGCCTTGGTCACTCGCCTGCAGAACGTGCTCCCGCACTCGCTACACTCCAGCATTTTGGAGAAGGTGTAAGATTGCATTTCTTTTTTCCTGCCATGGAGTTGGCTTTTCTTTTTTAGAAGTTCCTGCGCCAGTCGAAACACATCAGAGCTGACAATGGCTTCATGGGTACCTTCAGCATAAAATTGGCTTTTCTCGCCACGGTTTTTTACTTTCTTAAAGGGAAAGGCATCGGTGGTAAAGCGTTTCTGGAACAATTCGTCCCCCATGTAACGCTCGTTGGTTAAAATGTAGGAAACCCCGGTGGCACTCCACACGGGGTTTCCTCTCAATTTGGGAACTTGAGCTTCGGCAAGTTCATTGGCAATCTCCCGGATGCTTTTGCCGGAGAGAAAATCGCCAAATATCTTCCGAACGGTCCGCGCTTCTTCAGGGCAGACTAAGAAACCACCATATTCGTCTAAACGATACCCATAAGGGGCCTGAGAGAGTCGGTAGGTTCCGTTCTTCATTCGCATGGCTGCACCACGGCGCATATTCTTTGCGATAGAAGTGGATTCTTCCTGAGAGAATGCACTGTACATGGAAAAATACATCTCACTGGTCATCTGGCCAGTATCGATTCCCTCTTTTTCAAACATGACAGCGATTCCCAGCAACTTCAGTTCTCGCACGGCCTGAATGCAGTCGGTGCTGTTCCTTCCAAACCTGGAAATTGACTTGACCAAAATGCGGTCAACCCGTCCGGCTCGGCAATCCCGCATCAACCGCTGGAATTCATCACGCTTGTCGGCCCTTGTGCCGGTGATGCCCTCGTCGGCGTAAATATCTACGAATTCCCAATCACTATGGGATTGTATGAGCCGAGTAAAGTATTCTACTTGTGCAGAAAAGGAATTGAGTTGATCGTCAGAGTCACTGCTCACACGGGCATACGCACAAACCCGGATTTTTTGCTCTTGCCGTTTTATGGTAGGTTCTATGATTTGCACCTGCGGCATTCTCTGCACCATCCTTTCTGCGTTTTCTCAGGCGGCATCTATTTTGACCACCCCGTAGCGACAACACTACCACAATGGCTGGCACAAAGCTATTACGACAACCACTAAATATCGTATCTCGAAACTCTGTACTTTTCGGCAAGAGCAACAGTGGCTTTCCTGTAGTTTTCCGGCGCTATTATTCCATTGGTTAGCATCTTCTTTAGTACGGAAACTGCCATATAATACTTGACTTCGTTGATCACGACCAGGGACGGTGCTTCTGGATTATATGTGACACGCATAAAAGCACAGCCCCCTCACCATGGAAGCCGGAGCCCTTTTTGGGCGGCTCTCCTGAGAAAATGTTGTTCCAGCCCTTTGATGTAGAGTTCATACCGCAGGTCGCTTTCGGTGGTGATCAGTACCGCATTGTGATCCTGTAGGAACTCCAGTATCTTCATAAGGATGGCGGGGTCATGGCTTAGGCGGGTGAGATTCTGCACAAGGACAGCTTTGGCAATGCCGCCTTTCACGGCCCGCATCATCTGCTTCAGGCCCATTCTGGCCATGCTCTTGCCGGAACCCATATCCTGCGAAGTGCCTGCGACAGTGTATGCTCTGCGATTCGATTCATCCAGCAGGTTTTGCATCTGCTGGAACAGCACCTTCAGATGCTTATCGCTGCTGCGGCTGTACAGCCACATGGGGCGGTCTGAATACGGAAAACTCACCGTGCGTCGCCCCCTTTCCCCCTTGAGGGCGGTTTTGGAGACAGCGGAAGGGAAAACGCAGAGGCGTCTTTGGCGTGAATGTGTACCTTCTGCTTTTGAAATTCGGCCAACACAGGGAGGATTGCATCGAAATCCCGGCCAAGATGATGGAGGCTGGGCATCATCACCGCACCCACCCTTCCTTCACGGACAGCCGCCAGCATTTCCTGAACGCCGGGCCGCTCCATGGGCGGCAGCTGCCTGCTGGAATCAGTGGAAACCCCGGCAACGACAAGGCCATTTTGCCGGGCCGTATGTTTCATGGCCTCCACATTCAAATCTCTCCACTCTGTCTGCTCTGAATGTTTGGAACTGGCGTAGAGCCAGACTTTTTGCTCTATTGGCGTAGTGGCTGTTCGGAAATAAACTGCCACCCTCATTTTCTTGTCCATCTATGGCAACTCCTTTATGGCATAAAATAATCCGGGCCTTTCTTTGCCCGGATGAAGTCCTCCACATCTTCCATTTTGGTAGTGATGCGGATCGGTGGCAGGGTTTCCAGCACAGCTTTATGGTATCGCTCTCCGGGGGTGGCACGGTGGTCCAGGATGCTGACCACGCAGGTGTCGGTCTCCGTGCGGATGGCACGGCCAAACCCCTGGCGGAGTTTTACCTGCATATCGGGTATCACCACAGTTTTAATGTAATCCTGCAGGATGGGGTACTGCTCCCGTTCCGCTTCGCTCAGTGGGTCCGGGACGGGGAAAGGCAGCCGCACAATGATCAGCGACGATACCATATCTCCGGGAAAGTCCACCCCTTCCCAGCAGGAGCCCGCTGCGAACAGCACAGCGTTTTGAGCCTGCTTGAAGCGATGGATGACATCCTGGGAATGCCGCCAGACCTCCATCAGCGGGAAGGCCATCCGGCCCTTCACCTGGTTGTAGACAGCGCCCATGAGAGAATAGGAAGTAAACAGCACCAGCGTGTGGCCATGGGTGGCGTCCACCAACCTGCAGATCTGTTCTGCCAGGCACTTTGCCTCCATTTCGCTGCCCATTGGCGTTTTCGGCAGGTCCCCCGGAATGTAGAGAATGCAGTTTGCCCGGTAGTTGAAGGGGGACTCCGCAATGAAATCCTCCAGCCGCTGGCTTGAAGACAGCCCCATGCGCTGCCGGGTCCGGTGAAAACTGCCCCCGGCCATGAGGGTGCCAGAGGTAAGAATGGCGGGAATGTTGTTGCGCCAGAGCGCACGGTTCAGCTGCTCCGGCATCTGCCGGCTGGCGGCGCATAGGCTTGGGCTGCCGGTCCTGTCGTATTGGATGTAAAGGATATAACGGCGGTCCCCCGTGAAGAACAGGTTCAGCGCCTGCTCTGTTGTTCCCAGCCGGTGAAGGATCCACCGTGGCAGGTGGGGTGCTAACTGCTTTTGGAGCACCCGGAGAAGGGAGAGGCAATCCCGAAGGGCCGCTTCCCGTTCTGCGGTCAGCACGAAGGCAGTGCGCTGCGCTTCCTCCAGCAGCTCACCCCGGCACAGGGCGCCCATCAGCGCCCGGAACTTTTCCCGCAGGTTCTGCGCCGCAAGGATATATTTCTCCTTTGTGAGCAGAGAACAGAGTTCATGAAAATCCTCCGCCGACAGGCTCTGCCCATACATCTGGCGGGCAGCATCCGGCAGCTTGTGGGCCTCGTCGATGACCAAAGCCCGGTAATCGTTCAGAAGGGGCCGCAGTTCCTGCAGGCGATGGGCTGCATCGGCCAGCAAATAGTTGTGGTTGCAGATCTGGACGAAGATCTCTGCACTTCTGGCCTCTTTCAAGTATTGATGGTAGCGGCAGCTGTTCCGCAGCCGGCAGGTTTTCTCGCAGACCTTCGGAACGCACACCTGGCGGCGGTCAAAACCGCTCAGGCCGGTGACAGCGTCCAGGTCATAATTGCTATTAAGAGAGAACAACGCTTTCCGATGTTCCTCGTTTTTATTCTTCCCCTTGCGAACCATGGCCCGAATGGGCTTCGGGATAATATGGTTTTCTAAAAAGATGCGGGATAAGAATGGGATGTACTCTCCGATGATAGCGTCCTGCAGGGCCACACTGGAGGTGGAGACCACCACCGGCTGGGAACCGGCAGGCCCGGATGGATAAAACTTTTTCAAAAGGATGCAGGCGGTCAGGTAGGCGTAGGTTTTTCCGATCCCCACCCCTGCATCGCACAAGGCAATTTTATTGTGGAGCAGGGTGTCCAGCATGGCATGGCACAGGGCAATCTGTTCTTCCCGCACCGCCAGCCCGTTTTGAGGCAGAAGGATGCGGAAGATTCGCTCGATCTCACCATGGGCCTGCTCCTTCGGGTCTATGTTCATATCGGCACATTCTCCTTGGTGCGTTGGCGGCAAACTGATGCGGCGCAGCAAAAACTGCGCCGCACGGATTCGCCGTCAACGGCAATCTGAAAAATAAAAGGGTTGATTCTGATGTGCCGTATTTGCAACTCGCCCCCCGGCAACCTTGGGAACCATGGGGGCAGGCTTGCAGTTTACAAGCCGTTCACTGGCTCTCCGGGGGTCTTGCTGATTACAACCCAGGGTCGGCCAACCCATCTGACGTGTGGGCAAACGGTAATGTGTATCATAATACTCCGGCCAGGGTCGTGGCGAAAAGGGCAACTGCCCCCTCTTTTCGGTCAAAAGGGATCGCTCGAAGCAACGACACAAGCTGCCATCCCATTGGGGAGTGGCAGCTGTGCCGCAGCTTGTCATGGCGCTTTTTCCATCGTCGCTCGCCTGGACGGGAACGTACCCGCATGGCTGGTATTGACTTTTCAAGCTACAGGCTGAACGTCTTTTTTCCCCGTTCATCCCATAGCCCAGGAAAAAGGGCCGATAGCTTCACGCTTCAAAAAACTTTTTCAGTTTTTTTCTCAGGCGCACCATCCGAAGGTTGACCGCCTTTTGTGTCAGGCCGGTTTTCTCCGCGATTTCATACCCGTTGTAGCCGGACATCTTCAAAAAGGCGATTTGGATGGTGAGCTTGTCCTCCTTGGAAAGGATACGCAGCAATTCCATATCCTCAATGCTGTCCATGAGGGATTCCACATCCTCTACGGGCAGTTCCAAGTCCTGCGCCGAAATCATATCCACATAGGGCGACCACTCCACCTGCCGCTGCAGGTACCGGCGCTCCCGGTTGAATTCGGCCCAGTCGTATGTATGCAGGCGCTGGATGGTTTCCTCGTCCACACCCAGCTCCCGGAGTTTCTTTTCCTCTGCTTCCTTCCATTTGAGCCACTTCTTTTCGGCTCTGGCTTTGTTATAAGCCATGGCTGTTTCCTCCGATCAATCTGAAATTTGAGAAAATTCAGATTGTCGGGGGCGGCGGCCTGCCGCTATGAGTCCTTAGCCATGACCTCCTTCCGCAAAAGCAAAAAAGGCGCACTCGTCCCTGGACGAATGCGCCGGATAAGGCTGATTCACAAAAAATACGGCATGGCTGTTCAAAACAAACGAGCCATACACGAAAAAAGGCTGCAGCTTCGGGTGAAGCTGCAGCCAAAATCGTATGATGCGGTTTCCAACGCCGCATTGCTGGCATCCCCTCTATGTGGGGAAAGCCGGCGACCTCCCGCTATACCAGTTTTCCCCAACCAAATTCAGATGGGGCCAGTATAAAAAGGGGAAACTATTTTCTTACTATCTTTCTCCTTCCAATTGCATATTTCGTATTGGGATATTCGACAAATTATGAATTCATCCGGCAGAGCAGGTAAAACGGTACCCTGGCCCACGCCCCGTATCTTCATCGACGATCCTGCAGGGGGAGCCCGGCTGATCCAACTTCAGCTTTTCCCGCAAAGCAGCTATATACGCCGCCACTTCTTCTTCGCCGTGTTCCGAGTCGGGGTGGGTCCAGACGGCATTATGGAGGAAGGCGGCTGGCAAAGCACGGTTCGGATGCTCGGCAAGCAGTCCGAGAAGCTCGAACTCCCTGCGGGTCAGATCCACCGCTGCTCCGTCGAGGGTCACCTCCTGTTTTGGCTGGTCGATCCGCAGTGTACCGAATTCATAGAGTTTTCCCGGCCCATGGTATGGGTGGTACTCATATTCAGCAACCATGTTTTTGAGCTGCTCGACCATGCGGTCAGCTTCTTCATCGCTGCACTCGATAATAATCATTTTAGGCATTGTGGCGCTCCTTTCGCAACATTGATGATTGGGATAGACTTTTTCTTCGCATATCGGCAGGCCTGATAGGCTCCACCGTATTGGCGAATGATATAGGAAATCAGGCAATCTGCCTGGTCTACCATCCAGCGGTTCCGCTTTGGAATCGCTGCTTTGTAATGGGCATATTCTACCCCGTCCGGCATTAGAATTTCATCGTATAGAGATTGAAAAAAACTTCTATCTGCATTCAATTTACCTGAGAAATACGGGATAACTAAGCAAAGTTGGATATCCTTCTCCGGATGTTTTTTCTTCAGCCAACGAACGGTGCCGGCACAGAGCGCATCAAACTGGCCCATGCCCCCGCATAGGAACACGAGCCGGTGTCCTCTCCCTATCAGGCTTTCCAGCGTTTCTTTTACTCTTTCCTCGATCTTCGGCTCAAAAACCTGCCTGTGACCGGCAAATGTGCAGACAAACTCCGGACATACGTCCTGTCTGTCCTCGCAAAACATGAAAATCACCGCCCGTCAACTTATCAAATCGCTAAATACTTTCATTATATACTTAGCCATACACGAAGGTCAAGCGGGTAAAATATAGCTGTACGCTAAGTTCGAGGATAAAGCGAGGTGAGATGGGATGTTTGATTTTGGGAACCACTTGCGGATGCTGCGTGAACGGTATGGCATTTCTCAGGAGGAGCTTGGACGGAGAGTAGGCCGGGCCGGATCGGTCATCAGCAACTATGAGAACAATATCAAGATCCCTACGCTGGATGTCCTCACGACCATGGCTCGGATTTACAACGTATCGCTGGATTACCTGGTTGGCTTCGATAAGAAAGACCAGGTTGTGCTGGAAGGCATGACCGATGGGCAGCGGGAACTGATCCATCGGCTGGTAAAAGAATTGAAGGAGAGCACCAAGCCGAAAAACGGCGGCTTGTCTGCCGACCAGCAGGAGATCCTAAACCTCATTATGCAGGAGTTTTCAAAGTAGCATAGTTGATATAGCGTCTCTGAATTCAACGGCGGCCTGATTTCTCAGGCCTCCGTTACTTTTTTTCAAAAGTAACACTTACTCCATCAAAACTCCATCTTCGTATGGTAAACTACTACCTGGAGGTGCAGACCATGGCGAAAACGATTTTAATTATAGAGGATGAAGAGGCCATTCAGGGCGTAGTGAAAGCGTTTCTGGAGGATGAAGGATATAACGTAGTGCTGGCCAGCGATGGATTAGAGGGGATGGAGAAATTCCATGAGTATCGTCCAGACCTCATCCTGCTGGATTTGATGCTTCCAAAAATGAACGGTTTTTCTGTCTGCGAGGCGATCCGGAAAGAGAGCCAAGTCCCCATCATCATGCTTACCGCTTTAGACGATGACGCCAGCCAGATGAAGGGCTTTGACGCTCTGGCAGATGATTACATCACCAAGCCCTTTTCCATGCCCCTTGTGGTGAAGCACATCGAAGCGGTGCTGCGCCGGGCAGAACAGGGCACCGGGGTGGAGACGAACATCCTCCGCTATAAGGATCTCACCCTGGATACGGACAGCTTCACGGTCCTTGTCAAAGACGAAAGCGTGTCCCTGACCATCCGGGAATTCGAGATATTGAAACTCCTGGTGGAGAACCAGGGGCGGGTGTTTACACGGGAGAGCCTGCTGGACAGCATTTGGGGATATGACTACTTTGGCGATGAGAAGATCGTGAACACCCACATCAAGAATATCCGCAAAAAGTTGGGTGTGGATTATATCGAAACCATTCGAGGGGCGGGATATAAAATTGAGAAAGAGAATTAGCGAGAGCATCCAGGCAAAGACCTTCCTCAGTATGCTGGCCCTGCTGGTGGTCTGCTGCATTATCATCTACGGCATGGTGATGATCTTCCTGCCGAGGAATTACCACACGCAGCTGGAAGGCCAGGTCACGGCGGATTTCTACGACCTGGTGGAGATCTTAGAGCGGAACGGCTGGGAGGCCAGTTCGGACAGCCTGTTGGAATTCTCCATGACGAACAACGCTTCGGTGGAAATCAGTGATGATATTGGCAACAGCCTGTTTTCCGTGAACTATGCCGACATGGAGAAGATGGATTCCTCCGCACCATCCATGAGCTGCTCTGCGACGTTCCTGCAAAACGGACGAACCTATCACCTCTTTGCAAACGCTTCCTTGGTAGCAGTTTCGCAGTCCTACGATATCCTTCTGAAGCTGATCCCCCTCATCACCGCTGTGATCCTGCTGATCTCCATCATCGGAGCGGTGATTTGCTCCCGGTACTATTCCAAGCCGCTGGTAGGCATCAGCAATGTGGCGAAACGGATGACCACTCTGGATATGACCTGGAAGTGCGATGTACGGCGGAAAGATGAGATCGGTGTGCTGGCCGCCAGCCTGAATGAAATGGCCCAGCGTTTGAGCGATACGATGGACAGCTTGAAAGCGGCAAACTGGCAGTTGAAGAAAGATATTGAGCGGGAGCGCGAGCAGGAAAAGCAGCGGGTGGAATTTTTCACCGCTGTCTCCCATGAGCTGAAAACCCCCATCGCCATCATTAAGGGGCAACTGGAGGGTATGATCTATCAGGTTGGCGAATACAAAGACCGGGATACTTACCTGCGCCGGTGTATGAAAACCACCAATGACATGGAGGCATTGGTGAAAGAAATCCTTTCTGCGGCCCGGATGGGCGGCAGCGATTTCCACCTGGAGCGTACCGACCTGGACATCAGCCAAATGCTGCGAAAGGTCTGTCAGCAGTTCCGTGGCCGGATGGAGGACAAGCAGATGGAGCTTCGCATGGACATCCAGCCGGAATACCACTACCAGGGTGACCGGCGGCTCATGGAGAAGGTGTTCACCAATGTGATCGGAAACGCCGTGGCTTATTCGCCGGTGGGCGCGGTGATCACTGTCATCCAAAAGGACGAGGTGTTTTCCGTGGAGAATACCGGCGTCCACATTGCCGAGGAAGATTTGGAGCGTATCTTCACCCCCTTCTACCGGGTGGACAAATCCAGGAACCGGAACAGCGGCGGCAGCGGCCTGGGGCTTTATATCACCAAGACCATCCTGGATCACCACGAAATCATCCATAACATAGTCAATACGGAAAACGGAGTGAAGTTTACGGCGTTTTTGTGGTAAATAGTGCGTTGGAAAACACCATAAGACTTTATAATTCGCCCAATTATTATGACGGCATTAACTAAACATTAGTGCCGTCATTTTCTATGTAAGTCCTGTTAAGGGGCATGGAAAATGTGCCGGGAAAGTGAAGTTAAAAATATTTCACTTTCCTATTGACAAGCGCGGCATGAGGTGATATATTTATAACACAAACAAGTTACAAATATTTCACTTGGAGGTCTTACATTATGAAAAACAAACCTATTAACTTGAGCGTCTGGATGTTCTCGAAAGCTATCCCTTCTGCCTTGCTGCTCCTGTATTACGGGATGTGTAGCTGGGGTGGGTATGATCCCACACTCCGTTATCTGCAAGCGGTGTCTTTGGTTTTGGCAGGCGTTATCGTTCTGTGGCAGGTATCCTACGCTAAGAAGAAAAAACTCTTTGATGAGTTTGCGCGGGAAAATCTGAAAACCACAGATTCCATTTGCCTGAAAATCGCTTATGCGCTCATGGTCATTGCAGTGCTGGCCTGCGTATTCGCAGATTTCTCCGGGATTATCGCCGGGTACTTTGTTGTGGGTGGCATCCTCTTGTTGACAATCGTTAGAGCCGTTATCTTTGCGGTGATCGACAAGAAAGGGATGTGATACACTATGCTGAAAACGAAAATCAAAGAGTACCGGGAAAAAGCAGGTTTGAAGCAAAGCGAATTGGCGGAACTGGTTTCCGCCCGGCGGGAAACGATTGTCCATCTTGAAAACGGCAGATACAATCCGTCTCTTAAATTAGCTATGGATATTGCCCATGTGTTTCACGTCACCGTGGAAGAACTGTTTGAATTTACAGAGGAAGAAAGCTGATTGGAGGAAACGAAAATGAAATGCCCATACTGTGGTAAAGAGGAGTTCGTTACGGGAAAGCAAGGTGTGGCCTATGCTGGAATTACCGTGTCCTTGCTAAAAAGCAAGGCTGTATATCACGAAATCTGTGTGAGCTGTGGCACCATTGTACGATCTTATGTGAAAAATCCGGAAAATCTTCGGAAAGCACACAATTAAGTACCTATATAAGTGGTGGGCCGAGAGGTTTTCCTTGCGAAAGCCCCTCGGCTTTTTTCGCTCTATCGCCAACTCCACCTAAAAAATATCTCAACTCCACCTCAACTCCACCTTCGTAGTGTACCATAAAGGTGTTCCTGGTAGACGGGACACCACCGGAGCGGGAAATGCCCCGAAAAAAACTACGTTAGGAGGTACACAAGTGAACCCACTGGTTTTACTCAAAGGAAATGAGGTGGCTCAGACATGAACCTGTGCAAACGGGCCTGCCTGTATTCCATCCGCAAAAAGGGCAAGACCCTCACGCTGCTGGCGTTTCTGCTGGTCATGGCCACGTTAATGCTGACATGCCTTTCCATCCAATCGGCCACGGAAACAGCCAACGCCAATATTAAAAAAGCCCTGCTGGGCTATTTCACCATCAACGCCAAGACGCTGGAAAACGGCATCCCGGAGGATACGGTGAGCCAGATCCTTGATGTGGATGGTTTGAGCGGCAGGTACACCCTGCGCTCCTACACCTACGCTACTTATTTTGACGCAGACGGGAACCTTCTGGAAATTAACACCGAGGGCGCTGCCCAGGTGCCGGAGGGCTATGAGAACGCCGGACGGGTGGTGGCCAACTCGAACTCCCAGGAGGACAGCTATTTCACCGATGGCGGCTTTGAGATGGTGGAGGGCAACCCCATCACCACCGAGGCCGGCAGCCAGGCGCTGATCCATGAGAAATTCGCCCAACGCAACGGCCTGTCTGTGGGCGATACCATGCTGCTGGGGAATGTGGAGGACAAAGATAAGACTATCCCCGTGACGGTGGCCGGAATATTCACAAATACCGAGGAACAGGATTCCATCGGCATGGCCCCGTCCTATGACCTTTATGACAACATCGTTTTCACCGACCTCTCCACCGCCTCTTTCCTGCTCTACGGCAACGAGGGAACCACCAATGTCCAATACGGGGATTTCTATGTGAACGACCCGGACGAGCTGGAGCGCATTATGACCGATGTGCAGGAACTGGATGGCGTGGATTGGGAGAGCTGTACCCTGACCCGCTATGACAACGACTATCAGAACGCCAAAGAATCCTTGGAGGGCTTGCAGAACATCGTCTTTATCGCCATTGCGGTGGTATCGGTGATCTGTTTCCTGGTGCTGGCCCTGTTCCTGACGCTGCGGCTCCGTGGGCGAATCCATGAAACCGGCGTCTATCTGGCGATGGGCATTTCCAAAGGCTCGGTGCTGCTGCAATACCTGCTGGAAGTGATCCTTGTGGCGGCCATCGCCCTGGTGATCTCCTTCGGCACCAGCACAGCCATTTCCCATCAGATCGGGAGCAGCTTGCTCTCTCAGGTGACAAGCGAAACCTATGAAACGGTGGACTTGACCGGGGAAAGCGAAGCGGCCCAAGAACCCACCGAGGATTTGGACCTTGCCGAGATCGAGGTTGCTGTTTCCGCCGAGGATTACGCACTGGTGTGGGCTTTTGGCATGGTGCTGTGTGTGGCCTCTACCGCACTGGCGGCCTATCCCATTATGAAGATGAAGCCCAAGAGTATTTTGTCGCAGATGAGTTAAGGAGGTGCAGGCGATATGAATTTAGGAATACGAGCAATTTTATATAGCGCACGGAAGTGGAAAAAGACACTGCTGGTGTTCTTCCTGCTCCTGGCCATTACCACCCTGGTGCTTTCCGGCCTTGCCATAGCTGACGCTCAGGAGGAACAGGCCGAGGAAGTCCGGGGAACCACCGGGGCCAGCTTCACGGTGGAGCGAGACATCTCTACGGGCGGCTGGAACGGCAATTACAGCACACAGGAATTTATGTCCGAGGACATGATTCAGGAGATTGCCGCAGTGGATGGCATTGCGGGGTATGACGCCACCCTGATTACCCTGCCCCGTATCTTCAATGATAAGGGCGAGGAACTGGCCCATGAGAATTACAGCTTCTACAACTACGGCTCCTACAATTCCCAATACCATGAGCTGTTTCTGTCGGGCCGGTTTGAACTGGTGGAAGGCACCCACATCACCGATGATATGACCAATAGCATTATTATCAGCCGGGAAGTGGCTGAGTGGAACAATCTAAAGCTGGGAGATACCGTGACCGGGATTTACTACCCGGAGAATAACACCCCGGCAGTGGATATGGAGATCGTCGGTATCTTCGATGTGGTGGCGGACAAGGACGACCAAGTGAATATGTATGATGATTCGTCCTATTATGCCTATTCCAGCTTTGTTTTCTGCAGCATGGACGCAGCCGAAGGCTTGATTAAGGGCTGGGGCGAAGATGGCGAGGGCATTTCCGAAGCCTACTATTACGTCACAGACGCCGCCCAATTAGAGAATGTGATTCGGGAAGTGCAGAGCATTTCCTCTATCAACTGGAACAATTACAAAATCACCGCCAATGATGAGGTGTATCAGAATATCTCCAGCGCCCTCTCTGACACAGGTACTTTGATTACCACTTTGATTATTGTCATCACGGCTGTGAGCATGGTTTTGATAATTCTCATCCTCTCCATGTCCATCCGCAGCCGGAAACGGGAAACCGGCATTCTGCTGGCCGTTGGAATCGCCAAGCCTGCGGTCATTCTCCAATATGTGCTGGAAACCCTGCTGATCGCGGTAGTGGCCTTCCCGCTGGCCTACCTCTCCAGTAAGCAGGTTGCCGGCACCCTGGGTACGCTGTTCGGCAAGGCGGCGGAGAATGTCATCGTCACGCCGGAGCACTTCATGCTGGTAGCTATCGTGGGCGGTATCCTGCTGGTGGCGGCGGTGCTGGTGTCCAGCATCTCGACCATGCGGCTGAAGCCCAAGCAAATCTTAGCGCAGATGGAGTAAAGGAGGCGCAATATGAACCACAAAACGAATTTAGGAATACGAGCGGTTTTACATACCGCGAGAAAATGGAAAAAGACCTTGCTGGTGTTCTTCCTGCTCTTGGCTATTACCACCCTGGTAATGTCCGGGCTGGCGATTGCAGACGCACAAGAGGAGCAGTCGGAAGAACTGCGTGGCGTAACAGGGGCCAGTTTTACTGTCAATGCCAACAACGGCTATACCCTGCAGCCTGTCACAGACGAAATGATTGAGGAAATCGCCGCGATTGACGGAGTAGAATCCTATAACACTTCCCATTGGACAATCGTAAATCTCTATCATCAAGATACTTTGATGAAAGGGACAGATGAACGAGAATATGTAGCAGACCTTTTTTATGGAACAGGCTGCTTTGATTCGGAGTATTCTCCACTGTTTCTTAGTGGAGCCTTGCGTTTAACAGAAGGCTGCCATGTAACGGAGGGTAATAGTGGAATTATTTTGTACGAAGGCTTGGCTGAGAAATATGGATTGTCCCTTGGCGATACGCTCGAAATTAAAAACGGGAATCCAGACGACCCGTTGGTTGAGTGTGAGATTGCCGGTCTGTTTGAGGTCATCGCGGATGATGACGACGAGCAGGCAACTATGGCAAAGCCCTCAACCTTATACGATTACGAGAACTATATCTTTACAGATATGGATACCATGTCGGCTGTTTCTGCGCCCTATACGGCCAGCAATGGAAATGGAATTACTTCCGTTGACTTCTTCGTTTCGGACGCTGCTAAGCTGGAAAGCATTGTCCAGGAAGTGCAGAACAGCACCTCTATCGACTGGAACTCCTATTACATCACCGTGAGCAATGAAGTGTACGAGCGCATTTCCAGCTCTATTGCGGATACGACTACTTTGGTTACGACGCTGATCGTGGTGATTACTGTGGTGAGCATGGTTTTGATAATTCTCATCCTCTCCATGTCCATCCGCAGCCGGAAACGGGAAACCGGCATTTTACTGGCGGTGGGGATTGCCAAGCCTGCGGTGATTCTCCAATATGTGCTGGAAACCCTGCTGATCGCGGTGGTGGCATTCCCGCTGGCCTACCTATCCAGTAAGCAAGTGGCCGGCGCCCTGGGTACGCTGTTCGGCAAGGCGGCGGAGAATGTCATCGTCACGCCGGAGCACTTCATGCTGGTGGCTATCGTGGGCGGCGTCCTGCTGGTGGCGGCGGTGCTGGTGTCCAGTATCTCGACCCTGCGGTTGAAGCCCAAGCAAATCTTGGCGCAGATGGAGTAAGACCATCCACCCCCTAAAATAATGAAATGAGGTAATCGTTATGAGTATCATGGAAATCAAGCAAGTGGGATATTCCTACGATAATAAAAAGAAAGTCTTAAAAGGCGTCAACGCCGAAATGGAACAGGGCAAACTCTATGCCATCCTGGGTCCTTCCGGCTGCGGCAAAACCACCCTGCTCTCCCTGATCGGCGGCCTGGACAGCCCCGGCAGCGGCCAGATTTACTTCGATGGGCAGGACATTGCCAAGACTGGCCTTTCCGACCACCGGAAAAACCATGTGGCGTTTATCTTCCAAGCGTATAACCTGATTGACTACTTGACACCCGCAGAGAATGTGTCGCTGACTTCCAAGCTGCCGCCGCTGCCCATTTTGGAGCGCCTGGGCCTGACGAAAGAAGAAGCCAAGCGCAATGTGCTGAAACTCTCCGGAGGCCAGCAGCAGCGGGTGGCCATCGCCCGTGCCCTGGCAAGCGAGGCCCCGGTGATCCTGGCCGATGAGCCTACCGGCAATCTGGACGAGGACACCGCCCAGGACATTACCGAGATCCTCAAAGAGAGCGCCCACAAGATGAACAAGTGTGTGGTGGTCGTTACCCACTCTAATGAGCTGGCAAAACAGGCCGATGTGGTGTTCCGGCTGAGAAAGGGTGAATTGCAGGTTCTGGAGCGTGTTGATGACCTCTCGGCCCCGCACCAGTCCCGCAGAAACAACGCTTCTCGCAGCGAGAGGAGGGCAAGATGATGGACGAGTTTTCTAAGCCCTCCAAAAAAGGCAGCATCCTCGCTGTGGCCTGCTACGTTTTTGCTGTGGCACTGCTGATCACGGCCTTTGTCTCCCTGGCGGCCTGCCACCAAAACATCTCCCGGCAGCTTGAGCAAGGAGTCCCTGTGCAGGGAAATGAACTGGCCATTGTGAATCTCTACTTAACAAGCTGTGTGCAGTATTTCGCCTTTGCCGCCGCCATGGTGTTTTGCGGCAAGGCAGCCCCCAAGGTGCTGGCGCTCAAGGGCGAAGCGCCGGTACAGGTCACGCCCTATATGCTCAATCCCCCGGCAGAGGCCCCTGGCTCCACCTTTACGGAAGAGATGGAACCGGAGGAGGACGATGACGATTGGGAAGGCTGGGAATTTCGGGAGCAAGACAAGTAAATCAAGGGTCCTCATGCAGCAGCACGAAGGGCAAACAGAATCTCGTTCATAAGCATGGGAGGTGATAGAATTAGACGAGTCATTATTCTGGAGCTGCAGGAAGAGGATGGGGAAGTTTTTGAGGACTTTCTTTCGTTTTTGCAGGATCATCCCGAAATCGAGAACTGCAAACAGAACAAGGACTCCATCATCTCTCTTCCAGGGCTTGAAATCTATCCACGACAACGCAGGGTGTATCGAAATGAGCAGGAGATCCCCCTTACTAAGACGGAATATGAAATCCTTCTGTACTTATTCCAAAACTCCAACCATGTCTTAACGCACAGCCAAATCTACGAGAGGATTTGGCAGGAGCCAGACTATGGGGAGGCCCGGAAGCTGGTCAGTCACCATGTGCAGGCCATCCGGCGCAAGCTGAATTTGAAGCCGGATTCCGGTGTTTACCTGCGGTGCATCCGTGATGTGGGATACAGTTTCGAGAGAAAGAAATGAGGGGCAGCAGCCTGGTTCAGGCTGCTGCTTCCTTTTACTCTTTGGCTCTGAAGAAGCTGAGAGCGTCGGTGCGCTGCCCGTTTTGCCACACCTCGAAGTGGAGATGGTTTCCGGTAGAGTTCCCTGTGGTGCCTACATAGCCAATCACCTCGCCCTGCTTGACCTCCTGGCCTGCCACCACACAGATGGAGGAGCAGTGGGCGTACAGGGTTTCGTAGGTGTCGTTGTGGCGCACTTTGATATAGTACCCGTACCCGCCGCCCCAGGAGTCTATTCCGTTGGCGATGGTGACGGTGCCATCCGCAGCCGCAAGGATGGGGGTGCCGCCCGGAGCGCCGATGTCGGTGCCGCTGTGGTAGTCGATCTCCCCGGTAAAGGGATCCGCCCGGTAGCCGAACCAAGAGGTAATGGTGTAGCTGTGAGGCAGCGGCCATTGGAAGATGCCCGTTCCTTCCCAGTTGGTATTGGGGTCTATGATTTGCCCGCCCCCGCTGACGTAACCGCCCAGCAGTTCGGCCCACAGGTTTTCATTTTCCGGTTCTGTCATCAGGGCCAGGTATTCGTTCTGCCGGTCATTAAAGCTGTATTGCTGGGCCATTTCCTCCGGTGTTTTGTGGGTGATGGTGATTTCCAAAATGGTTTCCGTCACCGTCTCCGTGCTGGTAACCTCATTACCATTCTCATCTGTGGAAGTCACCTCTACGGAACTGCTCTCCGTGCGGGTGGTGTAGCTGATGGCGTTCATCTCCCACATGATACTCCGCAGTTCATCCACCTGGGCATCATTCAGCGAGGCCACCTGGGAGCCATCTTCTGCGCCCGTCACTTTTGCAGAGAATACCGCAAGGACATCTTCCCAATTGACAGACAATATCCCATCGTTGGAGGTGACCTCTTGCCTGTCGTGGGGGTTGGCGGCTTCAATCTCCTGAATGTGTGCCTGGTATTCGCCGTTGAGGTCAGCCACCGCCTGGGTCACGCTGGTCCCAGTCCCAGTGGACTCTGAACCGAAGAACAGGCCGAAGCAGGAGCCGACAATCAATGCAATCAGGCATATCAGCAGGATGATCACCACAGCGACCCAGCCACCGGCAGCGATGGCGGCAATCAACCCCTTCACCGCCGCGATGGTCGCTTTTATAGCTGTGGCAGTCACCTTAACAGCGGCCTTGACCCCAGTGGCCGTAGCTTTCGCTGCGGCTCTGGCGGCATGGGCGGCTGCCCTTGCCGCCTTTGCGGTGGTCTGGGCTGTTCTCTGCGCCACCTTAGCGGATCTCTGTGCGGTCTTGATGCTTTTGGCGCCCTGCTTGACTCCCTTCAGGGTCCTGTTGGCTGTTTTTACCGCTTTTGCCGGCTTCCCCTTGACACCCTTCACCACAGCGTTCTTGGTCTTGATTTTGGAGGCCGCACTCTTGGCGGCCTTTCCCGTTTGGGATGCGGCTTGGGAGGCGGGACCCTCGGCCCGCTTGCGAATGCGGGCCACCTCACGTTTCTCCCGCACTTTTTTGGCGGTAGTCTGCGCCAGCTTTTTGCCGCCCCGATAGGTCAAATCCGCTCCCTTCTTGGCAGTGCTCTCCATGCCGGACAGCATCTGATCCCCGGCAGTGTTGGCCGGGGCATTGGAGGACTCCCCCTGCTGGCTGGCGAAGGGCGTTTCCTTTAACTCTGAGATGGATTTCTCCTTGGACTTCAGCCACAAATCCTTCATAGCTGTTTTCGGGGCTTTGGCCGCACTCTCCAGCAGTTTGGGCTTGCCGCCCACCGGTTTGGTCTTTATTTCTTTCAAAGGCATACCTCCTGCAAAAAAAGAATACAGGGAGCCAAAGGAGGCCCCCTGGGAAATGACAGATTCATGGATGTTACACCCCTCTCAGGGCTTCATCCGGCTTAGTGGTCATCAGCTGGTACAGGCGGGTGTTGCGGGGGAAGCTGTTCTCGAAGGGGACGATGTTCCCGGCGCAGCGGATAAGGCCGCAGCCCGCCGACACATTGGTGATGTACCCCAGCTGGGTGTCGGAGATGTGCAGGAGGCCCGCCAACTCGTCACGGTCTGTGGCGGATTGATTCAGCAGGATGAGGAATTCGCTGTTCGCCAGCATGAGGCGGGCGGTATCGGAACGGAGCAGTTCCTCCACATTCTGCGTGAGCCCCGTCACAAGGCCGTTGTACTTGCGGATGCGCTTCCACAGCTTGTAGAAAAAATCGGCGCTGTACTGATAGCGGAACAGCAGATAGAACTCGTCGGCAAACACCCAGGTGGTCTTGCCCTTCTTCCAGTTCTGAATCACCCGGTTGAAGATGGCGTCCAGCGTGACCAGCATCCCGATGGGCATGAGCTGCTCACCCAGTTCCCGGATATCGTAGGCGATGATCCGCGCCTTGGTATCCACATTGGTGGGCTGGGCGAAGGTGTTGAGGCTGCCGGTGATGAAGAGCTCAGAGGAAAGGGCGAGCCCCCTGGCCTCCGGCTCCGGCTGCTTCAGGAGAGATTGGTACAGATCCTTCAGGGTGGGCACCTCGCCCTGGTAGTTGTTGGCCATATACTCCCGGTACACATCGTAGGTGCAGCGGTCCAGGATAGATTTCTCCTTGGCGGAAACACCTCCGGCGCCCACCAGCTGTTCAAACAGGGAGAGGATGAACTCGGATTTCTCAATCAACGGGTTGCGCTCATCCCCATAGGCTTTGTCCATGTCCAGCGCATTGATGTGGGTATCGGAAGAGGCCGACACCCGGATTACCTCGCCGCCCAACGCTTCCGTCAGGAAGCCGAATTCGGATTCGGGGTCCAGGATGAGGATATCGTCATCGGTGGACAGGGCGATGCTGACGATCTCCTCCTTGGCGGAGAAGGATTTGCCGGATCCGCTGACACCCAAACGAAAGCTGTTCCCGTTGAGAAGCTTGCGGCGGTCCGCCACAATCATGTTCTTGGAAACAGCGTTCTGCCCGTAGTAGATGCCGCCGCCCTGGAGGATCTCCTGGGCACGGAAGGGAATCAGCACCGCAGTGCTCTCGGTGGTCAGGGTACGCAGGGCATGGATCTTCCGCAGGCCATAGGGCAGAACGGTGTCCAGGCCATCCTTCTGCTGCCAGCGCAGTGTGCTCATCTGGCACAGATGCTTTCGGGCCACGGTGAGGATGGTTTCGGTATCCGAGTCCAGCTGCTCCTTGGTGTCGGCCAGATGCACCAGCGTCACCAGGCCGAACATCATCCTTTGGTCCCTGTTGGTGAGGTCGTCCAGCATCTCCTTGGTTTCCTTGCGCTGCTGCTCCATGTCGTAGGGCAGCACGGCGGAGAAATTGTTGGCGGCATTCTGTTTCCGCTGCCAGTTGGCCGCATTGGTCTCCACACCCAGCAGTTTGTTCTGGATCTCCCTCACCGCCTCGTCGGTGGGAACCGGCAGGACGTCAATGGACAGCATAAGGCTGCGGTCCATGTCGCAGAGTTCGGCAATCATGGAGTCTTTGATGTAGGTGGCGTAATCCTGCAGGTAGAGTACCCGGCCCCATCGCTCATCGATGCGGAAGTGGTCCTTCTGAAATTCCATGGAGTCAGGGCAGAGCCAATCCTTGAAGCTGTGGCCCCTTTTCATGTGCTCTCGCAGGTCGAAGGCAAAGGCTGCAGGCTCCGAGCCCTTGAAGAAATCCCGGAACAGCTGCAGCCTGGCGGCGGCGTCCAGTTCCCGCCCCACCGAGGACAGCTGAGACAGGTGATTGATGAGGTCCGTACCTACACGGGAGAAATAGGTGCGGGCTTCGTCGATATTCCGCTTGGCTACCGTGATGGTGATATAGCGGTCCTGCACGACGCTGTTGTTGGTGCCGGTAACCTTGGAGAGCAGCATTTCATTGTACTCCCTGCGGAAATGATCCAGGCCATCCTCCCACATGGGGAGCAGCAGGGATTTCTCGAACTGTGCCTTGTCGATCCGCCGGTTGTGGATGGTGATTTTTGCGCTGGCTCCGGAATCCAGAGCGTTGAGGAGCTCTGAATAGTCCAGGAACATGGCGGTCTTATCGTCCTTGCTGGCAATGCTGTAATTGATGTCGGTAAAGGAGAAGGTTTTGGAGAACCGGCTTCCCACCTGAAAAATCCCATCCGGCCAGATGCGCTGGATGGGGATGGCGTCCTGTACGGACTTGGGGATCGTGAATTTCTCTTTTTCCAACTTCGTTGCTTTGGTAAGCGTTTTGATTATAGGCATCCGTCCTTTTCTAAGAGATTTTTGTGTTGGGCATCATCGCTCCTGCCCTTTACGGTGCGGCTTGTGGCTGGCCCGCATGGGCGGATCCAGCGGCAGCAGATGAAGCCCGCTTTTTGCCGCCCACTCCGGCAGCTCCTGAACAGCGTGGATGGAGCTTTGGCGCAGTTCATCGAACAGAACCGCCTGCTCCGTGTCCAAATAGCGGATGGTCCAGAAGCTGGAACGCCCATTGGGAGACACGGCTTTCAGTTTTCCTCCATCCGGCATTCGGAACCGCTCATGGCCCTGCAAGTCCAAAATGGGGATGCCGTTTCGAGCCTCCCTCATGTAGCGATCCAGCGAAAGGAACGAAAAGGCGTTTACCCACAAGCGGCAGTCTGTCGAGAGAAACGAGCAGACCATCCAGCAGGAGTACCTTCCGGTATTGATGCGAAACCCATGCCGTGTATCGGCACTTGGGTTGTCTTGCAGAAGGCTGTCCGGGTGAGCGGCACAATAAGCAAGCAGTTCAGCGGGGCTTTTCAGGATCCCTTGGCGCAGGGCATCCATCATGTCGTTGAAATCGTCGGTGAATTCCGGGGTGTTGAGCCGGGGCGTGCGGTCATGCCAGGAGCTTTCAAACACCGGGGCGCTGGCATTGAGATTGGCTGTCAGATAGCCGATGCAGCCGTTTTTTTCATTCAGCACACGGTTGCTATGCCCGCCCATGGCGGCGATTTCCTCCGGGAGGATGGAGTGGATATTCATCTCCATGCCTTATTCCCCCTGGCCTTTACCCGCTGATGCTGGGGCCTGCGGTTTTTGCGCTTGTGAGGAGGCTTTTCGCCCTCCGCAATGGCTTCCTCCATTGCCTCGTAGTAGAGGCTGTCGGATTGGAACACCAGCTTCTTCGGGTACAGGAACTCCGACTTAAACCAGGCCCAGGCCAGCTTTTCCGCAGTCATGCCATGGTACTTGAAAAAGCCGCAGGCGGCAAAGGGCGCAGCCCCAAGGATGCACATCCAGCCCACTTCCTCGCTCCCGACAAAGGGGCGTAGGCCGAAGTAGATGCCCACTGCTACGCCCACCGCCAGAAGGGAGCAGAGAAACTGCCTGGTGGACAGGCCGAAAAAGATGGACTCCTGGTAATCCCGTATTTCCTTTGGCACTTTTACTTCTATAATGCTTCACTCCTTCCGGCTCACAGGCCCAAGATTTCTTTCACGATGCGGTCACTCATCCGCACGGCGCCTACGAGGACAAGCAGGTTGAAAATGAGCTCGCCCACATAACTCCACACGGCGGTCACCGCCGAGACATTGGGATCCACCGCAGGCGGGGAGGTCGCCATGACGGAGAAAATGATGCAGGCCAATGCGATGATGGCCCCTTCCAAACACACCCCAGCGTAGGAGCGAAGGAAGTTTTTCCCCACATTGCTGGTGGGTTCCCCCGCAAAGCTGGAGAGTGGAACCGGGGCGATGGCGGTGTACATATAGAGTTTAAACATCCGGCTATACACCGTCAGAATCATGATGAACGACAAAACCGTGATGAACAGGCCGCCTAAGAGGGTCACCGCCCACAGGGGAATCGAATCCCAAAACCCCACATCGTTGATTTTGTCGATAATCTCCTGGGGCAGAGTCGTGCCGGTGCTCCCCGACAGGCCCGATTGGGTGATGATGGTGGAAACCATGCCCTGGACAATGCGGAACACCGCCAGCATCAGGTCCAGGCCATAGGTCACCGCCGCCTTTGCCAGGGCGAAGCGAACAAACAGCTTGAGGGCGTGTTCCGGGCGCTTCAAATCGGCCACGCTCGAACAGGTCTTGACTACACCAACTGCAAAGAACAGCACCAGCAGCCCAAGGCCAATGGCTTTCAGCGCATCGTTGATGTTGAGCATGACGCCCCAAATCCCACCGCCTTTGAAGGTGGCGGGGTCCTGGGTGAGCAAGGTCCAGATTTCGGCCAGCTTGTCGTTCCATGTTTCCAGCGCCGAATTCAGGTTATCTATGATCCAGTTGTCGGTTGGTCACCTCCTTGAGAAAAAATAGGCGGGAGCGCCCATGTGGACGCCCCCGCTGCCGGAACACAGAAACTCAGGCTGTAATGAGGTCGAGGATCTCCTTGGCAAAGGTCACGACCAGGCCGCCCGCCAGGGTGAGAAAGCCCTGGGAACGCTGGGAGGGGTCATGGCTCTGGAAGGAGAGGCCCACCTGCACCACGCCCCAGCCCAGCAGAATCAGGCCGATGGCACGGATCAGGGAAAAGACGAAGGTGGAGAGATTGTTCACTACCGTCAGCGGATCGCTGGCGGCGAAGGCGGTGGTAGAAAGGCAGCCGACGCACAGCACGGTGGCTGCATAGGCGGAAAACCCGTAGCGGCCCTTTCTGCCAAGGGGCAGGGCGCCCTGGGGCTTGTCGTTCTTCTTGTTGTGATTTTTCTTAGAAATCCAATGATGCAGAATATTCTTCAGAAGCATTCCTCCAATTCATTGTGTAGTTTAAGGCTTCAAAAAGTCCTCCGGGTCCAGCAGTTCGAAATCCTCGTACTGCTCCGGAGAATAGTCCAAATCGTTTGCGGCGTCTTTCGCCAGGGTGTAATCATAGGGCGGGGCGCCGCCATCTTCCGTGAGCTTGATGTTGGGGTGGCGCATCAGGTCGTATTTGTCATCCAGCATGGGGCGTTCCCCACGGACGAACAAAATCGCCTTGCGGTTGTCCAGCATCCGCACCTCATCGGGGGTGAGCAGTTCCCGGCCCGTCTGTTGGTCGTTGACACTGAAGCTGCCGCTTCGCCCACGGCTGTGGCCGTAGGTGTTGGTGTCCAGCGTTTCCTTGCCCATGAGCTCAGAGACGTACTTGTGGGTTTCCTTTTCATTGCCGCCCAAGTAGAGAAACTCGTCGCACAACCCCACCAGGGACTCCCACTGCTCCTTGAACAGCGCCTTGATCTGCGCCATGTTCTGAGCAATGTAGCTGCAGAATATGGCACGGCTTCTCATGGTGGACAGCCAGGGCAGGAAGTTGTCCGTAGGCAGGGCGATGTTGGGCGCTTCATCGATGAGGAGATGCACCGGCACCGGCAGGCGGCCCTTGTATTTCCGGTCTGCCACATAGTACAGCGTCTGAATGAGCTGCCCGTAGATCATGCCCACCAGGTAGTTGAGGCTCCGGTCAGAATCCGGAATGCAGCAGAACAGGGCCACCTTCTTTTCCCCCAGTTCCTCCAGATGGAGGTCGTCGGTATAGGTGAGCCGGGCGATCTGCGGCAGGTTGAAGGCGGACAGCCGGACGCCAACACTAATCAAAATGGATTTTAGAGTTTTTCCGGCTCCCATTTTGAACACATGGTATTGCTTCACAGCAATGCTCTCCGGGTCCCGCATCTCCAGACGGGCGAACAGGATGTCCAAGGGGGACTCGTATTCCTCATCTTCTTCTCGGACTTCCGCAGCCGCCAGCATCTCCATCACCATGGCGAAGTTCTGTTCTTCCTTTGGGGCTTCATGCATGAGATAGAGCACCAGGGCCTGGAGCAGCGCCGTTTCCGATTTGGTCCAGAACGGGTCGCTGCTCTGTGCTCCCGGCGGGGTGGTGGATTGGATGAGGGTTTCGATGAGGCGAAGCACGTCTTTGTCATCCCGCACATAGGCCAAGGGGTTGTAGCAGAAGGAGGTGTCGGGGCTGAGCAGGTCGAACACCCGCACCTCATAGCCATTGGCTTTCAGAGCCCCACCGGTTTTCCGCAGGATCTCGGATTTCGGATCGCAAATCACCATGGAGCAGTTCCCACAATTCAGGGCGTTGGGAATGGCATAGGAGCGGCTTTTTCCGGCGCCGCTGCCCCCAATCACCAGCACATTGGTATTGCGCTTGTGTTTATGACCGTCCAGCCCCATCTGAAAGTGCTGGGTCAGGATGAGGTTTTCCTTCGGGTGCTTCTTATCCCGGTACCGCTTGGCGATCTGAAACACATCGCCCCATTGGGCGGAGCCGTGTTCCGCACCACGGCGGTGGTTCTTCCGGCTGGAGGCCACCGTCAGCGCCACGATCCCATACCCCATGGTAAAGAACAGCAGGCACTGAGCGGAATACTCTGTCCAGTGGATGGCAAAAGGATTGTTCATGGCCACGGAGAGTTTCCCCAGCAGATCCACGAGGTTCATCCCGGCGCTCCAGCTTCCGGCCACCAAAAGGGCTGCCCACCAAACGATGGGCAGCGGCAGCAGCCACACCCACCATGGATTTTTCCGTGCAGCTATCGAATCAAAAATAGCCCTCCTTTCCGCAAAAGCAAAAAAAGCCCCCCGAAGCCCATGGGGAGAACCCACAGGCTTCGGGGGGAGTGAATGGACTTATCTGACCGGCGTATGCCGGTACTTGCTGTTCAACAGCTTGAGGAGAATGCGGTCAAACCCGACGCTACTCCGTCCTGCCGACAGATAGGCGTTGCGCTTCCGGTTTAGGGCCTGTACCGCCCGCCCGAATTCCTCATCGCTCAGGTACAGCCTGCGGCGGGGAGCACGGACGGTTTTCGCAGCAAGGGAACGCATTTCCTCGGCCTGTTCAGGCTGCACATCATTCTGTGTATCGCAAAGGGCTTTGACCAGCATATCCTGTTCCAGCTGGCTCATCTTAAACATCCTTTGCTTTTCCATAGGTACCCCTGCCTTTCTTTTGTTTTTCATCATCACTATATCACAACGCCTTTTAGAAAGCTACCGCACAGAAGAAAACAAACGGAAAACTCTCGGCGGGAGCCGTTATCTGGCCGCTTCCTTTTCCTTGTCCTCTTTGGCCTTGGGCGCTTTGGCGGGTTTGGGAGACTCTACGGAGAATTCATCCGGCTGGATGGCCTGCTCCATCTCTCGAAAACTCCGCTGCATATCCCGGTTGATGGCATAGGCTGCCCGCTTGACGTCGCTGATGAATCCCTTCTTCTCCTGGACTCCCATCCCGGCGCAGGTCTGGCACACCTTATCAAAGTGGAAAGCAGAGGTATCCAGCCCCAGTTTCTGCGCCACCACATAGGCCGCGCAGTAGGCCTGGGGCGCATACGCCTGCCGGTAGTAGCCGCTGCCTACGGTGTCAAAACCGGCATGGGCCTGCTCACGGGCGATGGCGCAGATCGTAGCGGTTTCGTCCATCCCGTTTCTCACATAGATGGTGCGCTGCTTGGGGACATACTGCGCCTGCACCCCCTGGGGCAGCTGATCGGAAATGGCCAGCGGAATAGGGCTCTGTTCCACCAGGGCGGCGATGATCTCCTCCGGCAACCGCTGCTGGGAGGGCAGGGGCTGCTGGCCCCTGGTCTGAGAGATGTCAAAGGCTTTGGTGATGGTGAAGCCGTTGCCCTTGGTGCCATCTTCCCGTTCATACTCCTGGTCGGCGTAGAACGCATACCCCGTCACACCGCTTCGCAGGGAACGCCCGGCCTCTTTCCACTTGTCGAAGGTGCGGGGATGGGTGATGGTGGGATCCTGTTCATAGAGGATGAGAAGGTTCCGAGTGCTCTGTGGGGTGCACTGCGCCATGAAATTGAGAAACCCTTTCATGGAGGCGTCATCCCGGAACACCTCCTGGGCCTGGGCGTCCACCCGTGCCTGAAGTTCTTCCCGTTCTGCCTTTCGCATGGCGGCGTATTCCTCTTTGGAAAGGCGGGGCGTCTCCTGCTGGGGCTGCTGTTCCTGCTGCTTGCCAATCAATGTACTTAAATCGATACTACATTACCTTCCTTTCTGCTTTTTCTTTTTCCTGCTGCGGCTGGGCGCAGCGTGCTCACGCTGGGGCTGCCTGGCCCGTTCCTCCTTCTTCTGGGCCTGCTCCTGCCGGATCTCCTGCAGCTGTTTTCTCACGGAGGTTTTTTGCTCAGGCGCCGGCTCACTGCCGGTTGGACCGGGCGAAGAACTTCTGTCGGGCGAGGAATTCTCTGACGGACTCTTTGCCGCCTCCCCCTGCACAGGGTCCTTCTCCCGGCCAGGAGTAAAATTTGCCCCTTCCTCCTGATCTGGTACGGAGGATAGTTCGATCTCATCCTCGAAGCCGCCCACCTCAAATTCCACCGCACCATGCTCCGTCTGGACAGTTTCCATCCTGCTGGGGGCAGCGGCGGCGGGAGGCTGTTTCTCCTGCACAGGCGCTTTCTCCACAGTGGCGTCACCAGCCTGGGCCGCAACGTAATCCAGGCCGAGGTTGTCATAGATGCGCTGGATCTTGGAGGCGTCATCTGCAAACACCACCACCTCGATGCGGTCAGACTTCTGCCGGTTCCGAATGGGGACGTATAGGAGTCCGTGCTCCTTGGCTTCCCTGGCAAATTCCTTCATATAACTTACCGGCACCTTAAAGAATTTGAAAGGGCGCTGTTCTTTGAGCATCCGTACCAGCCGCGTCTTACCACGGGTTTTCTTCTGATCCTTTAATACCGCATAGACGAACAGCGCAAAATTCTTTGCTGCCAGCCCCGACAGCTTGAGGGCTACCTCGGTACCCTCAAGGGTAAATCGGACGATTTGGTCGGCGGGATCGCTTCCGTAGTTCAGTCAAATCACCTCGCTTTCACCGCTCCAAATCACGGGAGCGTTTCTGTTTTTCCTTTTCCGGTGCGAAGACCTTGGAGAAGGAATCTTCACCGGGGATAAGAGACAGGGCGGAACCGTTGTCCCATTCGACTCCAAGCTGCCCCATATCGTCTACATAGACAACCGTACCCATGGTGCCAGGCGGCGGGGCCTGGGCGTCATCCATGGAGTGCAGGATGATACGGGTTCCGGCAGGATATCGCTGCCGGAGGCGTTCCACCTGTTCTCTACTGGGGATCCTGTTCAATCGATCACCTCCTGGGTCCGTCTTTCGTTTTACGTTCTTGCTGTTTTTCTTCCCGTTCCTGACGCTGACGATCTTCCTCTTGGGCCGCCAGCAGGCGCTGCTCCATCTCCACAGAGTGGGTTTCAATGTTCCGGCACAGCTTGGTGGTGTGGCGAAGCTGCCGGAGTTTCTCGGTGAGGGCGCTGATCTGCGGGGAGTCCGGCTCGTAGCGGTAGAGTTTCTGCCGCTGCTTTAACAGCACGGCGATTTCATCCTCCGCTTGCTGCCGGAGGCTGGCCAGCTGGCCACGGTCCTCCACATGATGCTGAAAGATGAACTCCGCCTGCTCGATCCGCTGGTCCAGCTTGCGGATATCCTCCCGCACGGCATAGCTGGGGTAGGGCGGTTTCTTGCGAAGCACCCCAACCTTATATAAATAGGAATAATAGAGCGCCCGCAGGCCGGTGAGCTTGCGGGGCTGCGTTTCCCCAAGGAGGAGAAGCAGCCCATGGGCGGGCGGTGTTCTTTTCCCAGCCGGTGCGGAGCGCCTGGGGTACAGGATACGGCGCTGAATGGCTTCGGGCGTGTAGTTTTTGCCCAGGGTCTTGAACCGGACAGGCCGATCCTTGCCCGGCGGCTTCAACGTCATGTACTTGCGGTCAAAGCGGAAGGTGTACCCCTGCTGTTCCAGCACCCGCAGGAACTGCTTCCAAGTGAGAGAGGCAGTGATGGCGGCGTCTACATCCTGCTGGATGACGGTTTTCCAAGTGGGCTTTCCCTCTTGCTCGGCCAGCCATTGGGCATAGGGGCGGGCCACCCGTTCCGATTTCTCGGTGTCGATGACCGAGAGATGGTATTTCCGGCACAGTTCATCGGAAATCCGGCGTACCCCGGTGACGTAGCTTTTTTCATTGCTCCGGTACTTTTTCCCCGTTTGAATGGAAACGGAATTCCAAACCAAATGGTTGTGGATATGCCCGGTGTTCAAGTGGGTGCTGATGACCACCTGAAATCTGCCGCCCAGCAGACGGTTCGCAAGTTCCTGGCCAATTTGATGTGCCAATTCCGGCGTTACCTCCCCGGCGGCGAAACTCTGCACCAGGTGGAAGCCCTGCACCCCTTTCTCCTTGTGCCACATCCTTTTAATATGGCACATATCCTCAAAGGCGGAATCCAGCGTACAGCCAATGGCCGAGCAGAAAAGATCCTGCTCGGTTTTATCCTTGTTGAGGGCATAGTCCACCGCCGCCTGCAGGGAGTCTGCGTTTTGGGAACGGGAGGCTTTTTTCTCATCCAGAACGTAGTCCACACTGTTGTCCAGGCGGTGCACGGGGATAATGCTGGTGTACGCCATTTACCAGTTCTCCTTCACTTCCTTCCAGACCGCACGGGCGATGCTGGTCATTTCCTCCACGCTCTGCTGGCTGGCCTCGCCATAGGTGTTTGCGACCTTGGCAAGCTGGTTGGCATTATTGCAGAGACCCGCCACTTTGTGAAGCAGGTCGGCATGGTGGGTGCAGGGCCTCGCCTGCAGCTGCGCCCTCATGATGAGGGAGCGCAGGAATTCCTCACGGGCAAGGCCGCTGAGTTTCACCTGGGCCTCCAGATGGGCCAGTTCCTTTTTGTTCAGATGGAGGGGAATGATATGGTTTCGTTTTCTCATATGGACTCCTTTAGCGTTCCGGCTCATTCCTTTTTCGGGTTTTCACTTGCTCCGGCGCTTTTGCTGGGTATTCATAGTGGACAGGGGCATCCCGCAGCCGCAGCCTGCTGCAATCCGGGGCAAAGGCGGCGTACCGGGCATAAGAATACCCCTCCGCTTCCACCAGGATGCCATCCCCGCTGGTTTCACCTTTGACGAGCACACAGTGCCAGCACAGGTCGCCGGGGTCAAACCACATCTTGTCGTTGTAGTCGAACAGGAAAATCTGATCTTCCACAAGGCCTCTCTCCTGGAACTGACGGTACTGCTCGTCGGAGAGAACGACGATCTGCTCCACCCGAAACCCCGTTTTGCGCTCTGGAGTAGAGGTTCCGGGATGCTCTCCCATGATATCCTCCATGCGGCGGGGCCGATGATGGAACGCAGCCCGTTCCTGGTACACCTTCGGATCTTCTAAAACGATGCGTTCAACCGGAACACCTTTTAAGTCCACCTTGCGGTAGTCCTTCCCATAGCCCAGGTACAGGGTATTTCTTCGCTGTGAGATGAGCAGATGCTCTGCTTGCCCTTCTGCTCGTACCATCAGGCAGCGGAACAACCCGCCCGGGTCGGCGCTGAGAAGGTTCCGGTTATCCTGCAGGAAAGGATAATCCGGGGAGATATCCTCCGAGAGTTTGTCAAAATCCGATTTGCTCAGAAGGATGACCTTCTCAACCCTGAGAACGCCCGGAACAAAGTTTGTTTTCTTTTGGCGCAGGGCATCCCATGATTTTATATTTGCCGCAAATGCGGCGTACTGCTTTTGGCTCATTTTTCACCTCGTATTTCACAAAATCAGGCGGTGGCGGGCAGCCGGGGGTTTGGGGTGCTCCCCAAGAATGCCTTTGGATATCCAAAGGCTATGCTTGCAAAACCAGTCACCGGCTGGGAAAGAAGCGACCTGCGCCGCAGGTCAGATGGCATTGTCCTCGCCAGCTTCCTTGATTCTGGCCAGGCCATCCAGTGTGGTGCAGATGATGTTCCTCTTTTCGGCCATTCCGATTTCTGCGGACATGGAGTTGCTGATCTCCTTGCCGCATACCACCAGCATCCGGCACCGGCCCAGCTTCTGGAGGGCAATATTGTGAAAATCCCTCTTTTCATCGGCGTTGTCCAGCGCGAGGTACTGCCCATCGTTTAATTTGGGGCAGATGGGGACATATCCCAACTCGTAAACTTTCCGGCAGTACCGCTTCAAAAGGCGGGGAGCCGTATCCGCAGCCGTGCAGATGTAAGCAAAGGCTTTTTCCATAGCGATGCTTCCTTTCTATTTAGGTAATCAGGCAGGCTATCCATGTGGATAGCCTGCCTGGGTTTGGGTTCGTTGGTGGCTATCCACATGGATAGCCAGGGAGATTATTCAGCGGTTTCCGGCTGGGCCTCCAGCGCAAAACGCACCCGGTCCGAGCCCAGCTTGTAGTAGGCGTCGGTTACCTCAATGCCCACGGCCTCGTACCCCTCCAGCTTGGCGGCCAGCACGGTGGTTCCGGCCCCACAGAAGGGGTCGAGGATTCTTCCTCCCGGCACACAGATTTTCACCAGGTCCCTCATGAGCTGCAGGGGCTTCTCGGTGACATGGGTGCGGTTTTGCGGATTGGCATAGCGGAACACCCCCGGCAGGCACCCAACCGGGCGATTTACCGGCATGGGGCCGTTGCTGCCCCACACCACATATTCGCTCTGCTGGCGGAACCGACCTTTCTGGGGGCGGCTGGTCATCTTATCCCACACCACGCAGCCCCGCCAAATCCATCCGGCCCATTGCAAAGCGTCGGTGATGGAGGGGTACTGCCGCCAGTCAATGAACAGGCAGACCGGCGCTCCCGGCTTGCAGGCTTTTCGGGCGTCGGAAAGCCATTCCGCCATCCATCTGGTCCAGCTTCGCTGGTCCCGGTTATCCCCGTCAAAATCCGGCAGGGCATTCTTTGGGTCCATGCTGCTGTATTTTTGTGTAGTGGTGCGGTTTTTCTCCGAAGGCTTCCATCCTCCCGATGCATAGGGCGGGTCGGTGATGAGGGCGTCAAACACCTGGGGCTTGAACGCACGGATGATCTGCAGGGTGTCCCCATGCAGAATGGTCCATCCATCCCCACCGTTGTGAACGATGGGCAAAGTGGATTCTTCTACAACTTGAGCAAGTTCGTTCTTTTGATTCAGAGGCATCATCCTTCCTATTTTGTTTTTATCGTTCCTCACCCCGATGGCGCTTTTTGACGGTGGTGTGCTGTTTGGGCTGGAAGCCGGGCGGCGGGGTGAGGGCAGGCGATTCACGCTTGAATTTGCGCTCGATGGCGATATCATCCGGCCCAATGTGAATTACGTCGCTGGTGGGATTGTCTATGGTGACCCCAGGCAAAATCACAGCGGTTTCACGCACTTCAATCTCCCCGCCAAGTTCACCATAGACAGTTGCTCCCTCCATGACCATGGGGATGCCGCCGGTTACGGAATTGGCAAAGAGCTTGGCGTTCCCGGAAATATGGACATTGCCATGAACGTACCCGGCAGTGATGATGGCATAATCCTCTATGATGGCGTTTCCACCGATCCTGCTTGGGCCGGAGATGGCCGCACAGCCACGGACGCAGGCGTGATCCCACAGGATGGCGTCTCCGTACACATAGGCTTCTTCAGCCACGACAGCGTTTCCCGCAATCCAGCACTGGCCCTCCTGACTCAGATTTTCCTCCGATTGTACAAAGCCGCCCAGGTCACCGGCATGGACGTCCTCCCGCACATCCCGCAGAGCCCGGATGCGGTGCAGCCACGGATACTGGGGATGGGCGATGATGGTGATTTCATACTTTTTCTCATTCATCTGGCGTCACCTCGTTCCTTCTTGGATCTCGCAGGCGGTTTGACCGACAATTCGGTTTCCACATACTCGCTGATAATGGAGAGCGCCTGGTGGTAATCCCCCGATTGGTAGACACGGTCCGTCATCTCCTTGGCCTGCTCCGGCTGTCCGCTTCTCTTGAGAAGCTGGGAAGCCTTGCCGAGGATAAAGAAGATGTTTCCGTCCATGCCGGCCAGCTTCATTTTGGGGCGTTTGGGAACAGGCGGCTCTTTTGTAGGCTCTGTGGCCTGCACCGGCACGGCTTCGAAGGAGAAGGAGTCCTCATTCCAAAAATGGACGTAGAGCGTACCACCCTCCGTATAGATTTCCCACTGCTCGAAGCCCTCGCCCCAGCCATCGGAAAACTGGCCCCGCAGATACTCCTGGAGAGCTTTCATTTCCACATCGTTCAGAGGCTCCTTCAGCCGGACGGTGGTGCAGCCCATCAGTTCCCCGTCCCGGAGTTCCACCGAGGGGATGGCGCTGAGCACCTTTGCCTTGACGCCGGGGGTTCGCTGCTCTGAAAAATAGGGCATGAGATCCCCGCCGCTTCCTTTCAAAGAGGCCGTTATAGCGGATCGGATGGATTCCTCATAGTCCGCCAGTTCAAAGCCAGAGAACTCGTCCGGTCCCACTCGATCCATCCAATCGATATCGTCGTAGACCTCCTGGGGAAAGAAATCCCCTTTCAGCGGGGAGTAAAGTTTCAGTGTGATTTCCTGATTGTCGATTGCATGACCTTCTTTCTATCGGGAACCGTCCGGAAGACTCCGGGCGGTTCGCCGTTCATAATTTTCTTTTGCCAGGTCGCCATAGTCGCAGCCCTCTCGCCGGGGCAGGTTCTTCACCATGCGGTACCGGCCCTGATAGGCTCTCTCGATGTGGGCTGCGGCCCAGCGCCCGGCAAAATCGTTGTTGGTACAGATCTCGATTTCCCCGATCTCCGGGTGGCGCTCCAGAAAAGCGTCCAGCGCAAGGGGATTCTTGGCCTCCCGTTCCTGCCGCTGTCCTTCTTCCGGCGCATAGATGCCGCCGAGGGACAGCCGCCATTTGTCTGTAGTCCCTTCCAGCGTCAGATGGGCCATGGGTTCAATGGCGGCTTCGTACACAGCCACCCGGTTGGTTTTTCCCTTCGGCGGCAGCAGGAAGCAAAACCGCTTATCGCTGCCCGGCACCTCTGCCTTGAAGGGTTCTCCCCGTGTGTAGGTGCCGCGCAGGAAGGCATACCGGGCAGTGCCGGTTTCATCCCTGCCGACGAAAACAGCGTTGTGGTAGTCTGCGCTTTCATAGAGGATCCCTGCCCGGACACAGGCTTCGATGACCCCACGGCTGATCCCCCGCTTCAGCAGATAGGCGAACACCCTGCGGTTGTTCACAGCTGCCAGTGGAAGGATGAACTCCGGCCTCTTTTTCTGTTGAGGCGGAGGCGGGATGTAGCCGGGGCATTCGTCGCATAAGGCCAGCACCGCATCTACAAACTTCATCCCTTCCACTTTGATGAGGTAATCCAGAGCGGATTTTCCTCCGATATCCCGGCTTTTCCAATGCCAGATGGAGGACTCCCCATTGATTTTGAAGCTGTCGTGCTCCCTCAGCTGGAACTCACCACGGCTGCCGCTTCTGACCAGTTCATTGGGGCGAAACCGGCGCAGGAACTCGATGGCAGTCATCTGCTTGGCGGCGGCGATCTGCTCTTTGCTCACTCCGGGCATGGGAATGCTCCTTCCTTTGTGTTAGATTACCGTTGCCCGGAGGATCTTGGCCTGGTCGGTGCGCTCCCAGGGGAGTTCCGGCTTGCCAAAATGCCCATAGGCTGCGGTTTGGGTATAGCGGGGCGTCAACAGGTCCAGCTGGGCGATGATCTCCGAAGGGGTCAGCCCGAAGACAAGGCGCACCGCATCTGCCAGGCAATCGTCGGCGCAGATGGCGCCGGTGCCAAAGGTATCCACCTCCACCATCACCGGCTCGGCTTTTCCGATGGCATAGGCCAGCGTCACCTGGCACCGGCTGCACAGCCCGGCGGCCACGAGGTTTTTGGCGATGTAGCGGGCCATATATGCCCCGGAACGGTCCACTTTGGTGGGGTCCTTCCCGGAAAAGGCGCCGCCCCCATGGGGTGCGAACACACCGTAGCTGTCCACCATGAGTTTCCTTCCGGTTAGGCCGGTGTCGGCCTCCGGTCCGCCAAGCACAAACCGCCCGGAGGGATTCAGCAGGATCTTGGTATCCTCATCCGGGGGAAGCGCCTGCAGCGCCGGGGCCAGCACCTTGTCGGTGAGTTCCCAAAACAGTTCATCGGCGGGCTTCTCCGGGCTGTGCTGGGCGGAGAGGACAACGGTGTCCAGCCGCAAGGGGCGTCCATCCTCGTCGTACTCCACGGTGACCTGCGCCTTTCCATCCGGGCGCAGGCCCCGCACCATGCCGGATTTCCGGGCTGTGGTGAGACAGCCGGTCAGCCGGTGGGCCAGTACAACGGGAAGAGGCAGCATCTGCGGGGTTTCCGAACAGGCGTACCCAACCATGACCCCCTGGTCACCGGCGCCTAATCGGAGGACAGGATCCCTGAGTGATTCCCTTCGCTGCTCTAACGAACAGTCCACCCCTGCGGCGATATCCGGGCTTTGCTTATGGATGAGGCATTGGACAGCGTACCGGGCGGGGTCGTAGCCCACCTTCCGCAGTACGGAACGGACAATGGCCGAGATTTGGGGTTCGTGCAGGCTGGTGATCTCACCAGCTACGATGACCTGCCCCTTGGTGGCCAGCACTTCGCAGGCCACGCGGGAGAGAGCGTCATGGGAAAGGCAGTCATCCAGAACACTGTCGGCTATGAGGTCGCACAGTTTATCCGGGTGGCCCTCCGTGACGGATTCGGCGGTGTAAAATTGATTCATGGCGTCACCTCAATTTCAGGGAAAAGGGCTTGAGGCTTTTCCCGATGTCCTCATAATTGGCAAACCGCACCTCGCAGCCCAGCAGGTAGGACACAGCTTCTTCCCATTCCTTCAGCGGGTACTGCTCTTTGTTCTCCAGCTGGTACAAGTCTCCAAGGGCCTCCCATTTGAGGGTGGGCTGCAGGCGCAGGTTGGAGATGAAGGTGCGGTGCTGTTCTGCCAGCCGGTCTAAAAGTCCAAGTTTCTTCAATCAATCCCTCCAGTGCAATCAAATACAAAAAGCAGGGCGCTTTCCAGCGCCCCACCCAACCTAATCTCCGCTATTTTTTCCTGCGATTGCGAATGTGCAGGAAAACAAGGCCGCCTAAAATGACAGCGCACAGGACAATGACTATAATTGCTTTCGGTTCCATAGGTTCATGCTCACCTCACTTGTGCGGCGACGACCACCGTGCGGGCGTTATCCCATTCATAGGAACAGGTAACAAGGGTCAGCAGTCGGTGGTCTGCGCCGGGAATAAATGCTGGGTCGTGATACAGCGGCTGTGCAAGCAGTTCCTTCTGAAAGGACAGGAAATCCCCATCGTCCGCAAATACGGTGCGGTTAAAGGAGAGCTTGGAGACATCCGTTTTCAGCACAGCCACAATGGTGTACTCCTGCAGCCCGGTTTCCGTCTGCAGGAGGATTTCGGAATGTTCTTCCCGAAATGCTGCATCGGCCATCTTCTGAAGCACAGCGAACATGGTCCCGTCGTTCATGTTATGCCCGTAGACCACGGTGTTCCGGCTTTCCGGGGTGCAGTCCCACTGAAAGAAAATGCTGCCGGCTGTGCGCCATTCCCCTTTATAGGTGCGCCGCAAGTAGTATTCGGGGTCTTGGGCGCCGCTTTGCAGAACAGGGTAGTCCACGCAGGTTCCGGGGATGGTGATCCACCCCTTGATATCCGGGTATTCCGCTTGCAGGGCCGGGAGGTCTACAATGGCTTGCGGCTCCTGTTCCTGGCCGGTTTGTTCATTCCCAGCCGGTTCCTCCCCGGAGCTTTCGGCTCCGGGGAGAGGCTGTGCGTATTCTTTTTTCAGGGCTTGTGCTTCTCCATTGGTCAGCCCCGGCTGTAGAACCAAAAACCAGAGAAGTCCCAATAGGCTCAGGCACAAAAGGCCGATGCAAAATCCTTTTAGAAAGATTTTCATTCTTCTGTGCCTTGATCCTCATCGGCCTGATCAGCAGATTTGCGCTTTTTACCTGTATAGCGCAGGAAAAGCAGAGCGCCGCCGGACAAAACTGCCAAGCCTGCAAGAGTGCCAAGGATGGCAGGCATCCACGGGTTATCGCCGGTCTGCGGAACAGAGGGAACCTCCGGCACCAGCTTGTTATGCATCTTTACGGTCGTTGTTTCGCCTGCCTTGATTTCTACGGTCTGATCGTCAGGCAGAATATACTTTTCGGAATCTTCGCCAGCTACTTCAGATACGGTGTATTCTCCCACACGGAGAGTGAGATTGATTTCACCGTTTTCATCCGTTTTGAATTCCTGCTCATAGGCATTGCCCATGAAGTCAGTACCGCTGATTTTGAAGGTGCGCCCTTCGACCTTATCATCGTCGGCGGTCTTTACCACCTTTAGGGAACCGGTCTGCGCTTTGTTCAGGAACCCTTCGCCAGCTTCGGTTTCGATGCGGACAATCGCTTCATTCTCAGTAATGGAGAAAGGATAATATCCGTCATCCTTTTCGAAAAATTCCGGCGCTTCCTTCTCATGCAGGAAGTAATTTCTATAAACAAGATCCTTCATCTGGTAGAGGCCCGGTTCGGTTTCTGTCATTTCACCTGCCAGCTTGTCGATATCCGCATTGAATTCACCATTATTGTCCACATCGGCATAAACTTCAAAAACAGCCCCGGACAGCTTGTGGTCCGGATAATCGGCGTCCACCTTTATGGTTTCGGCGGTACCTTTGATGATCTGGTTTTCAATGGTGATTTCGATGGTCTGTCCGTCCTCGGTGATTTCTACCGGGAAGATTTCTTCCGTCAATACGAAGGCTTCCGGAGATGCGATTTCACGCACGAGGAAGTTTCCAGCAGGCACATTATCAAACTCAAAGTACCCGATTTCATTGCTCTCGGTGACCATGAGGGCGGTTTCTTCGGTAAACTCCGTTTCGTCAAAACGGAACAGGCCGATAACAGCGCCGCCTAATTCAAAACCATCCTGATCGACCTTCCAGCCGGATACCTTGCCGCGCTTTAAGGTATTTTCAATGGCTTCTCCATCGTTCGCTTCAATTTCCACTTTCGCCACATCCTGTCCGGCATACTCAAACACCACAGGGGATTTTTTGTCGCTCAAAATGTAGTGATCGTCGGTTCCGATTTCCTGTACATACAGGGAAGCCCCGCAGGGGATGTCGGTTGTAAATACGGCATTCCCATTCTCGTCAATGCCGATTGTTTCCATCAGCCCGTCTGCCGGGATGGAGGTACCATCGGAGGCGGTCAGTTGTTCCGCAGCGAACAGTCCGAAAGTAATGTTTTTCCATTCCTCATTCATGCCGAGGGAGAAGGTTTCGTCCTGTTCCAGCAACTTCTTGAGGGAAATCTCCACTTTCTGGCGTTCATTGACGAAACCAATGCTGGCGGAGGTGATCTCTACTTCCTGACCGGCATAGGACAAAACGACTTCCTTGGGTTCAGGATCGATTACCATGCCATCCGGCGCAGTGATTTCCTTCACCTGATAGCGGCCGAGATACAAAGGTTCCGAGGTGGCGGTCCCGTCACTTCCGGTGGTCAAAGTAGCCGCCAGTTCGCCTGCTTTCAGGTGGACGGTTCCGTCCGGGGTAATAACATCTTCCAGTGCTGTGATCTCATAAACAGCGCCCGGCTGGCCCTGCACCTCATACTGAGGCTGGTACATCCCGCCGGATTCTGCAACATGGCTGAATACTTCGCCCTCTTTGGAGACTGTAATCGTTCCCTTTTGCGGGATATTGTATTTCTCCACTGTAACCACGTCCTGTGAACCGTCCACCACAAAGGGAACCGGCTCTTTGTCAAGAACATATCCCCATGGACTCTGCTGTTCATACAGCTCGTAATTTCCAAACGGAAGCGGTTCCGGCAGCATAAGGGTTCCTGTGGAGTCCGTCACAAAGGTGTCGATATCGATGGGGCTGGGGTAATTGATATGCTGTACTACCCACTCGCCGGTATCAGCGTTGCGGATTTTGACTGCTGTTCCCGCCAGAGGAATAATTTTGCCGGATTCGGCGTCTTTCTTCTCAAAGCGGATGAGCGAGGTAAAGGTGGGGTTATTGAGAATGAAATAATAGGTTTTACCGTGCTCAGAAATGAACACGGAGAAGTCTGGGACAAATTTCTGTCCTTGGGCACCTTTGGTCTGATGCACCACATACAAGCCATACGGAAGGTCCTTTGAACGGGCAAATCCATAGGAATCGGTGGTCAGCAGGTCACGCTCGGTTTCTTTTGCGTTCTCATAGCTGCCTGCGCTGGCCAGATAAATCTGGAACTGAGCGCCTTCTTCTGGCTGCTCGATCTGATCGGAATCGCTGCTCTCAGCAGGTTTGTCCGTATGCTTGGTGATAGCAATGCTGCCGAGGATAACATCCTCTGTAGCGGTCATGGGGATGCTGTTGTTTTCCAAGGTGAAATTTCCCGGTTCTGCACCTACCGGATAGATGGTTTCGTCCAGCAGGTATCCTTCGCTGGGCGTAATCTCACGAATTGTATAATCCGATCCGCAGGGGTATTCCTTGGTGGTGAATTTGCCCCCGTTTGCTGTGGTATAGGTATCCAGCAGATTTTCCCCTTTGAACATACCGTATAAAGCGCCATCCAAACTGGAATCGCCTTGTGCTTCCTCGGTTTCGGAATCCACTTTATCCAATTTAACTGTAAATTTCTTCAGAAGATTGGAAAAACTCACGCTGGAAGTCTGGCCGGGATAGATGGTTACCTGCTTGGATTCAGGCTGGACATATTTGTCCGGGGCACGTTCCGTTACGGTGTATGTTCCAGCTTGGAGATTGTCTACCCGGATGGTTCCGTCCGATCCGGTCACCACGTCTTTTTCGATTCCATTCCCGGAAATATGAAAAGGAATGCCGGAAACCTCGCCATCTTCGGAGGTTTTCACAAGCTGCAGGGTACCCGCCTTGATCTCAAGGGAAAAATAGCACTTTACGGGTTCAGCGGAGCCTTTGACGTCAAAAGTGACTACATTCTGGTATTCATCACGCAGCCAGTATTTGGTGCCGCCTGTTACAACACCGGGGATAGAGGAAGGCAGCTCCTTTTCTGCGGTGATTGTACCGAATTCCTTTTTATCCGTAGAAACATGAAGTTTGTTCCCGCTGATGGAAAAATCCACTCCCGGATAGCTGACGGAGAAATCTTTGAGAACATTGTTTTCATCCACCAGTGTGGTTTCATTTTTTCCAGTGTCCTCATTGTATTTGAGGTCATGTGTATATGCGCCGACCGCACTGGGATTGTCGGTGGCAAAGGATGGAACGGTGTGATAAGTAACCACGTTTTCCCTCAGCTTCTGAAAGATCGTCTTTGCCGCAGGGCTGTTGGCAGTAATTTCATTCACGATCTGGTTTTCATATCCGGTGCCAAGCTGCCCGTGGGCAATCAGCCAAATGAGGATTTGGGTGGCAATGTATTCATCCATGGCGCTCCCGCCGTACTTAGTGCCGGTTTCCACGTTATATCCCAAGGTCAGAGCAGTGTTGATCATTGCTTTCTGTTCCGTGGTAAGGGCGGCATAATCATCCGACTGGTCATAGCCAATCCCGGTATGGGTTGCCACGCCAAGCTGGATGCAATAGGCGGTGCGGAAAGCTGTTAAATCGTTAATTCGCAGTTCAGTAAACTTATCTGTGCTGTATCCGCCAAATGGCGCCGGAAGGCTGGAGCTAAGAGAATATCCTCTGCCGTTATAGTCGATCATGGAGATATATCCATCATACTCGTATTCAGCGGCAAAAGCATTGCTTGGTACAATACCAAAGCAAAGAAGCACTGCCATCATCATAGACAGAAGTCTTTTTAGATATTTTTTCATGAAGTTCTCCTTTCGGATAAAATAAAAAATGCCCCCGCAGGCTGAAAGAAAACTCTCAACTTACGGGGGCAAGTCAATTTATCGTTCTTCTTTGTGTTTGGGATGGCGCTGTTTTTTGTGAGGGACTACCTTCTGAGGCAGTTCCTGCTGTGTACAGCGAACCGCTTCGATTACAGTTTGGGTATCGATCCCATTTTGTCTGCATCCATTCAGAATACCTTCCAAATAGGAAACAGAGGGCATGGCGGGTTTGTCTTTATACGGGCTGTTCATAGTATAGGCCATGATTTCCCGTCTGACTCCGTCCTGATTTGTCACTGTAACAGGCTCTTTCCCATATAAAAAGGGAAATCCTTCGTAATGATCCAGATGCTGTTCGTCCCGTTCGGAAATACGCCAAAGGACGCCGTCCACATAGCTTCCTTCTTCCGGCAGAATGGTGGCAACGCCATTCCCGCCGCCATTGGTGCGGAACGCAAGGCGGTATCCCTCTAACCGGACGGATTCCACAACTTCTGCATCCGGACAGCGAAACGCCATCTGATTCAGGTTCATATTAGAACCATACGCAAAATAAAGTTTTTCTTTGGTTTTGATCATCTCCTATCGTTCATGGTTTTGGCGGTTCTGCAGGCTGGGGTATTGAGCTTTATCGTAGCGCCATGCCCTGTCGCCGGGAAGGTTTGAAAGCAGATGTTCCCGCACATTTTTGTATTCCGGTCCAATAAGACCAAGGCGCAGCAGAAAGGTGCGGAAGGTAAAGGCAGGGTTTTCGCTGATCTCGGTTTTCCGCATGACTGTCCGGCTCTGGTTAATAGCCTGTGCAGAGATCGCCAGTGCCAGCGTGATGTTTGCCCTGACTTTGCCTGCATGGAGGGTGCTTTCAAAACAGCGCCATTCCAAGGTTCCACGGTAAAACACAGAATGAAGGTTTAAGGCATAGTATCTTGTCCAGTTGTAATGCTCGTAGCTTCCGTCAGAGCCTTCATACCATTCCCGCCTTAACCGATCCATGGTAGTATTGCTTGGAAGTTTACGGATTTTCTCCAGCATGGGTTCCCGCACCTTCTGGCACCAGCGTTCCACCCGGCTCTCGTTTACATTTAAGGCTTTGAACAGGATATCCTCTTTGGAATACATAATGGAAAGGGCGTTTTTCAGGCTCTGCGGTGTATGCTTGGAAGCGTCCACATGAACGTGCATACCGCAGCTTCCATTGACAACAGCTCCTGCATGGCGCAGGGTACGGACAACTTCCTGCAGTTTTCCCATTTCGCTGTACTCCAGTTTTGGGGAATTCATCTCCACCTTGTAGTCACCATCACCGATTGGAACCTGCTGCCGCCCGGTTCGATGAGAACCATGGATACTGGAGTCGTAAACAAACCGCCATGTTTTTCCCTCGTTATCGGTCACTTCCCACGGATCATAGGTGCGGGAAGAACGGGAATGGACAGCGTTGGTTCCAAACAGGGAAGCCACGGCTTCTGCTGCCTGCTGGCGGGTGAGTCCCGTCATCTCAATTTCACAGCCGAAATATTGGTCTTTCAGATCAATCGATGGCATTCACCTCCCGATGGGCAGAAGCCAACCGTTTGCCGATGGCTTCCACCACTGTAACGGTAACGCCGTTTCCGGCCTGTTTGTAGAGCTGTGCGTCCGATTGAATAGGAAGCACTCTGTCGATCTGTTCGTCCCGCCAGCCTTGCAGCCGCAGGCATTCTTTTGGAGTCAGCCTGCGGATTCGGCCGCCGAAAAAAACACCGTGGCGGTCTTGGGCGGTGAGGGTGAACATGGGTTCTTCCGCAGATTTGATTCGCCGCCCGTTCTGACGGACAGTTTCTCTTTCCGGAGTAAGGACCGCACAGGCTTCCAAGGTTCCTTGGTCGCTGTTTGTGGTGAGGGTATGGGCAATTTTTCTGCCAACTCTGCCGCGGCGGGTATTCAGTCCGGCAAACGCCAAACTGATGCTGTCGCCGGGATACGCCATTTTATAGCCTTTTTTCGTGTTTTCCTTAATCGGAAGCCCAACTTCATACAGTCCGGTTTTCCCGCCAAATCCACCCGTTTGTGCAGCAAGGGTACAGCTTATTCCTTTTGTGGAATAGATTCTTTCTCCCTGAGCTCCGGGCAGGATTTGTACAAGAGATATTCCTGCTGTTTCGGTGAAAGGAAATATTTTTCCTCTGCATCGTTCATCAAGATATCCGATAAGATACACCCTTTTTCTGGATTGGGGGACTCCAAAATCTTTGCTGTTGAGCACCTGCCATTCCAAACCATACCCCAGTCTGTCCAGCGTATGGAGGATGGCCGCAAATGTCCTGCCCCCGTCATGATTAAGCAGTCCGGGAACATTTTCAAGCAGCAGATACGCAGGTCTTTTTGCCGCAG